>LDZT01005503.1_pt1 | contig 33773 bp, 37 predicted proteins | sample 615521 | NCBI WGS metagenome assembly LDZT01 (sample SAMN03408292, study PRJNA278302) | terrestrial metagenome | isolation source: oil reservoir sample SB1 | place: USA: Alaska, North Slope, Schrader Bluff formation | collected 2011-09 | reverse complement strand
GCGGGCGATGCGCGAGGCGCTGACCTCCATCAAGCGGGCCGGGGCGGACATGATCCTGACGTACTACGCGAAGGAGTATGCGAGGAAGGAGCGGGAAGGCGTTTGACTGAATAACACTGGCAGGATGTAATACAAACTATTTTTATTATATTATAGACTTAGCCCTATAATCGCCTAGACCTTTTACATCTACCAATGATGTGTGCGTACAAATAAGTTTTTTGTTCGGCACTATATGATTGTAATCTCCTGTAATTAATATTATATTTTTACTTAAGTTTCCTACATAATGCGCATCAAGAATAATCTGAATATCATCCCAATCTTCAATAAATTCTTCTAGGAGCTTGCGAATCTCTAAATATGGTTTTTCTCTGTTATGAATCGTCACAATTTCCTTAAGCTTGTTGAATCTATCTATGTATTCCTTATCGTATCTTCGTTGAACATCTCTAAGTAATTTGATTAATATCACTGATGAATATCCTTTGTGCTCATCAAATATACTCTTAAGAATACCCAAAATTCTCCAATTTTCACCGCGAGCAAACATTAAAAGTTCTTCATTTGATAATCCACTATTTAATTTTGCGATTGCTCTCCTAAATTCCCGACTTATCTTTTTTTGTATAGTGTTGCATCTACCACCTTCTGAAGAGCCAAAGCATTCGCCCCAAACAACTGTACTTGAATTATTTTCCTCATCATCTTCAACTACTACGTTTGCAGGGTCGCCCCAGATGTCTGCCTTTCTAAATACATATCCGATTAATACATTAGAATCCAGGAAGTATGGCAGTTTGTCAGACCTCCTTCACCGGTTTATATTCTATTGCAATTTTATGAGATAACTCCATAACATCACCGACGATCCTTTGGACCTTCACATCAGTTTGTTCTTTCTCAAAGTGGATTCCCAGCAGATCATTTCGTTCATTTTCGAGCTTGTTTTCGTATTGATGGAGACTTTCTTTAAAGCTGAACGACCAATTGATAATCGTATCTCTAGAGACGCCATAACGCTGCTTTACTCGTAATAGTTTACAAAAAACTCCCCAGAATTCTTCTGCAAGAACGTATGTGCGAGATGTATCGTTTTCGAGAGCAAGCCGAAATGTATCATCCCACTCAAGAAAAACGTCATACAATTCTTCCATCTCTTTTTCTGGATACGTCTCTAGAAGTCTATCCAAGTAAGCTTCAATCTCCTCTTTTGATACCGAGTACGACCTTAGCTTGTTTAATTCAGGCCTGAAACTTCGATTAAACACCTTCTGAAACTCATATGGGGCAAGTTCATACGCGCGGTTGAGCAAAAGATCTAGGTTAATAATTCCATTATTATCAAACTCGGCAAGCATTTTATCTATCTCTTTTTCTATTAATCTTTTCTCTGCGATAGGAATTTCTACGTCAGATACATTATCGATTACACGAGTATGCTCACCCTTCGGAACATAATAATCAAGTGGAACCCCTACTTCGTGTTCAAATTCGGCGTGTGCTATAAATGGCCCCCATAAATACCAACAGTAAGGCAATCTGAGGTCTAATTGTTTTCCCTTCCGTTTCAATCTTTTATAAAGTAGGAAGACCATCTTGTTAAAGGCAGTTGCTCCTAAGACCGCGTCTCCCCTGGAATTTGCCTTATTAAGTAGTGCTTCGACGGCAAATTTTAATGTTGGGTTATTCGTCAAAGGAACCTCCAATTTGTTCTTTTATGCTCACTTTCAAGTATTAGTGATATCAGGACCGCTATGATGTAAGGTTGAATGATTTAAGCCAATTGATCCTACCATGTATTCTCTTAAAAATCTATCGAAATTTTAAAGCAGTAGTTATATAGAATTCTAGGCCATATTATCTCACTATAATTCGATCTCCACCAGGAACTCCGGGCGCGCGAGCCCGGTGACAATGGCGACGGTGATCGCCGGTGGGTCGGGACGCTGGCCCCAGGCCCGCTGGAAGGCCCTCGAAGGCTGGCTGGAGGGGCTGTCCGGCGACGACAAAAAAGCGATGCTGGATATAGCTGACGTCGATCAAGCGGGCCGGGGCGGATACGATCCTGACCTGCTGCCCGAACGAGTTTTGCGAGGAAGGATTTCCGCACGGATGATGAAAACCGGGACGTTTTGAGGCGGTGCGGGTTATTTGTACCAGGAGGAAAAGTTGAGATTGGGCCACAATCCAGCAGCTGCGCTTTATTCTGGATATTACAAGAATCGGCGAGAGAAGATGGAGGAGATGGTGGAGATGGAAAGATTGGAAGATATCGAGGCGAGAGATGACTCCACGGCTGGGTGAGAATAACCCGAATATCGTCTATACCAAGTACGAGACGCCCTCGGCGTTCAGAAAGGCTGGGGCCTTCCTCCCGCGTGATCTCATCAAGAAGGAGGTCTACGAGTACAGGCTCTCACCGTACATGGGCTGCTCCAAGAGATGTCAGTACTGCTTCGAACCCCACAACGAGTTCATACGTGAGAACGAGGTCAAGATAAAGACCAACACCGTCTCGGTCTTGAAGAGCAACATTCCAGAGCTGGACAAGACCAAGGCGATCTTGCTGGACGGCTACGACTGCGAAACTGCAGAGCAGAAAGAGAGGATCATTAGGTCGTCTCTGAAGGTGATCGTCCAGTACGGGATACCGCTTCTCATCCAGACGAAGTCCGACCTGGTACTGAGAGACCTGGACCTGCTAGAAGAGCTGAACGATTCCGGCGTCTTCGTGAACGTCTCCTTCTCGCTGACGAGCCTGAATCAAGATCATGCTCGGATATTTGAACCTTATACGTGCTCTCCCCTCAATCGACTAAAGGCCTTGAAAAGGATATCTGATGTCGGTATACAGACCGGCATAATACTGATGCCCGTGCTCCCCTTCATCTCGGATTCCGATGAAGAGCTGGACCATTTGTTTTCGAGGTCCGCCGAGAACGGATGCGAGTACGTCATTCCAGAGCCCTTGAGGGTCACCAGCAGCGGAAAACAGAGGGATGCGTGCTTCGGCGTCCTGAAAAAGCATTTTCCTGCGCTGGTAAAGAGATACGAAGAGCTCTATCCAGCAAGACAGTTTGGCCCCAAGTTCGGTTCAGGACCGCAGGATAACGCCTATCTAGCCGATCTCTTGAAGAGGATATACGAGGTCTCCAGGCGTTACAGCCTCCCAACGGTCTTTCCAAGCATCCCGAAACCGCGATCCGAGAGGAGGGAGACGAGATCGAGGCGCCAGTGTACTTTGGACAGCTTCCTGTAGGGTGGGCTGTGACATGCGTGGACGTGTACCAAATAGCTAAGGCGGACGGCGTCCATGCCTCAGCTCGGTCATACCGATCTGACGACCTCGATATACCTGAAGGCTGACATCAATCACCAGTGGAATAGTTATGAAGGATTTGATATTGGACGTATCATCTGAATTGAAACGATGATGCGGTCGAAGAGCTATGATATCACCTTTGAGACGCCGAAAGTTATATCTTTGATAACGTCAAATGTGGTATTTGACATTTCAGTTCACCGCTAAATGTCGACATTAGACGGGAGGCTTAGCTGTCTCCCTGTCTTTATCTTCTTCCACGATCCGGATAGTGATCTCCACAAGATCACCGTCCCTTAGTCTCATAGCGTCACGTATCGATTTTGGGATGGTTACTTTTCCGCCACTAAAAACTCGTCCTACGGTCGTGTACTCTCTCATGCGAATCGCCTCGGTTATACAAGTTTTTATTGATTACTTGAAGTCCTTAAAAGTTATCGTCGATAATGTTATATAACTAGAATCCTCATGTAGTATCGGTGAGCTGAAATGAGCATGGGAATCGCATTTAGTGGTAGCCGACTGCGTCTACTCCACGGGGCAAATGCCGAGACTATTTTAAATCTCCAAAAGTTTGAGGGGGGGGGCGGGCGGTGAAAAACGCTTTTCTTTGTGGAGGTTCGGCGAGCAGCGGCGACGTCGAAAAATAGCCTTGACGACGTCGATCTTGCGACCAGCAGACAGCTATCCTTAGGGAGCTGGACCGGCTTACTGCACCTGGACCTGCGGCCGATAGCCTCCACGGGGCTCGTGTCATGCCCAAAACACCACCCTGATTTCTGAGGTCCGGTAAACGTGGGACCGGATAGGTTATAGAACGACCAATCCTACCCTTTTGGCTCTCAGGCAGATCCTTTGGGGCTGGAGAATTCGGCGTGGCGGCTTCTAAGCTTTAAGCTGATGATGAGTGCTGAGGAAGTGTAGAGATGGGATCATTTGAGAGAGGAGAGACCGATAGGCTGACCTGCCCCCACTGTGGCACTTCACTCTGGATTAACAAGCCAGAAGTTGGAACCATGAAGCTCCCACAGCTGGAGGAACGGGCCGACGAATTGTTTCTAGAGCTGAACCAAACCCTTGCCAGAATCAGGGATCTGAGGGCTGATATCGTAGTCTGGGGGCTTGGGGAAAGCCTCCATGAACTCCGAGTGGTCAGGAGGCGGGGACGAGGGTCGAGGAGATGTGGAGATGACGAAAATCGAAGGTTACTGGGAACTGACAGAATCGTACCTAGACAAACGGGCCGACTCGGGCTTGATAACACCAGCGATACGCGGAGACATCATCGATGTTTCAAAGTGTCGCCACCCTGAACGACTTGCGGAACGAATTGAGATGACCTGGCTAAATCAAACGAAAACCCTTCGGTTACAATCGATACACAACCACGGCGGCGAGAAGCAAGGCGACCCGTTCCTCTGGCTGGCTGAAATCGTGACATTTACGGAATCGGAACTAAAGAAAATCTTCCAGGACGATGGCCTGCAGCTGTGCGATTCGTCATATTGAGTGGGGCGCGTATAATTGGCATTGGAGTTGAATCCAAACAGCACAAAGTCCGAAATGATGGAGAAAGTGGCCGCACAAATCGAGAATTTGCACTCCAAAAGGTTCGGAGCGAATCACAAGATCAACTGGTATTACTATGACGACACGACGGGCGAAGGCGACGGCAAATGTGCCGCCTGTGGAATCAAATTCTCTATACGGTTGAATCCGAGTTTCTGCCAAGAGGATGACGAAGACGAGATCCGAGGCGATTTGGGGAAAAACCCCTCGGAGGAGGCAGATCGATGAGTGATAGGGGGCTTCTTTATGGTCTCTCCGACTATGGCTTAGTTGCATTGGCGCTAGCAGTTTTGGTTCTGGCGACGTTTGTGCTCTCCGTGGCGGGGTGGTGGCGATGAACAACAGGACACGGTTCTGCTGAGCAACGCTGGGACGAGGCAACGCATAGATAAGAATCACTATCTGGAGGCGATGAGATGAAAGACGTGTTTAGGGAACACCAAACAGAGGTAGCTAAAAAAACTTTGCAGGCATCCGCCGAGGTCTTAGAAGTTACCGGCGGTATGTCGAAGAGCCAGGCTGCGGTACTGTTAGCCTATGAGGGTAAGCGGTGGAAGAAGAGGTCGAGGAGATGAGCCGGAGGTATCAGATGGATTGCGAAGGCTATCTCTGCGGTATATGTGGCAATCCCATTAGGTGCGGGGAGTTCTACGTGACCGACCACGGGCTCTTATATCACGCGGCTTGTGCTGAGAAGGCACTGGCTGGGTCCCCGTAGGTCCCGTGGGTGGATTGGTCACTGGTTGGTAGGGGATGACATGATTCAGATTATAGCCGGTGCCATGGGCTATCAAACCGCATCTGGGATGGTTAAGAATGTCAAAAGACGGCCCCTAGCGATTCCTGGGAAGGCCTCCGAAAAAGTGGGGGCGAGGAGATGAGCCGAGGGCATCGGATGGAATGTGTGGGCTACCGTTGCGGTATTTGTTACAGACCAATTGAAATTGGTGACGTCTACGTAACCGATCACAGGAGCTTATATCACGTGGCTTGCGTTGAAGCGTCCTTGCTTGAAGGTCCAGCGCTGCCAATTATTGATCCTGTCGCTAATTTGGGAGATGGTGTGAGGATCATCGGTCAAAGCTCCGCAAAGGTCGGTGAGGTGGTCCGGTTCCAAGGAAGCAAGGCCGTGACCTCCGACGAAGAGGAGCTGTTTTTTCTGTATGCCAGATTTGACATCCTTTTCTCGGAGCTTGAGCGGCTTATTTTGCGAATAAGAGAGCTGGAGGAGATCTCAAGAGAGGTCGAGAAGGCGACACCAAAAGAAGGACGATGATGATATGCGATGTCGATTTGAGATAATGGGCGCGGGCGGCGCCGTGGAGTGCGGGCTAGATGGTTCCGGGGTGGTTTGCATAGCCACCCTTGAAGATAAAGGATATCAAGACTGTGACCTATTCGAATCTGAGGAGGAAATTAGATGAGAACGAAGTTAGACAAGAAAAAGAAACGAGGACGGGCTTTCGGTAAAGCCGTGGCAAGGACTGAAGAGACGGATTGACCCAAGAAAAAGATGGTGGCTTGACGCATAATACGGGATCGAATAGCTAAGTCGCATACATCGGTGTGCTATGTGCGGCTTTTGGTTCCTGGGTGTGCCAAGTCCCAGGCAAATTCACACGTTCGGGAAGGATTGGATTGCAGATATGGGATGAGGAGGGAACGAAATGACAGATGAAGAGCCACCTATTTGCAGGAGCTGCGGCAGCAAAATTTCGTTGATTGATACAATCGGGGTGAGGCGGGGCATATGTTCACGATGCCGAAGGCTCGCCGGATCTTCGCTGAAAGATGATACCCGAAGACAGCGAGGCGATGACAGTGTAAGTGGGTCTGCATCGGCCAGACATCGGGGATGATGGCGATTAAGATCAGTTGGCACAACAAGATCGGCGGCACCTGCGTCGTCAAGACCTGATATCGAATTCTCCGAGATTTCGTGCACGATCAACCCGAAGACGTCACAAATCTACATTTTTATTCAAGGAGATCCTCTTTCACCTTCTCTAACTCCCCGCTCCGGTGTTCCGCCCCCCACCGGAGGTTCCGGACGACGCCATGAAGGGTCTGGACCTCCCTATCGGTGAGCTGTGCCCTTCCTAAGATCCTCTTCAGCATCAGCATCGTCTTATCGATCTTGTGCCTATGGTACTCCGACTCCACCATGGCGGCTCGAAGGTGAGCGAGGAGGTGGGCGAGGTTCTCGGGGCTTGCAAGCATGAGGCCGCCGGGCTCCACCTGACTGAGCTCGTAAAATAGGACGGCTGCGGCATGGGAGAGGTTCATTATCGGGTACTCCCGGCTGGTGGGGATGGTGACGACGATGTCGCAGGCCAAGAGTTCATCCCGGGAGAGGCCGTCATCCTCTCTCCCCAAAAGGAGCGCCACCTCACCGTTCGTTCCCTGGAGTTTCTCGGCCAGCTCGCGGGGGCTGAGGCTGGGGATCCTCAGGTGGCGGTCGGTGGAGAGGCCCCTGACCCCGGTGGTCCCCACGACCAGGTTTGCGCCGGCTATCGCCTCATTGAGGCTCTCGACAACCCTCGCCTTTTCGATCAGATCTTTTGCGTGGGAGGCCATGGCGAGGCCGAAATCCTCGATATCGCAAGGGCGGACCAGGAAGAGGTCGGAGAAGCCGAAGTTCTTCATCCCCCTCGCCACAGAGCCGACGTTCCCTTCATAAATCGGCTCCACCAGGACGACCCGGAGTTTCATCCCTTGGAGACTCCCAGGGGAACTACCCTGGCCACCTTTTTGGCTATGTCCAAATGGTGGACGACGTCGACGACCTCGTCGCTCGGCTTGTAGACCTCGGGAGCCTCTTCGGCCAACATCTTCGGATGTGTCGCCATCACCTTGATCCCGCGCCGACTCAGAACGTCTCTCACCTCGGTCCCGACGTAGGTCTTCTTCGCCTGGGTCCTGGACATGATCCTCCCGGCCCCGTGGCAGGCGCTCCCGAAGGTGAGCTTCATCGCCCCCTCGCTCCCGCAGAGGACATAGGAGGGGGTTCCCATGCTGCCGGGGATGAGGACAGGCTGTCCTACGGCTCTGTACGCCTCTGGGATCTCGGATCTTCCTGGGCCGAAGGCTCTAGTTGCCCCCTTTCGATGAACGTAGAGCCTCTCCTTCGAGCCGTCGACGGAATGCTCCTCCACCTTGGCGACGTTGTGGGCGACGTCGTAGACGAGGTCGAGCCGGGAGTCGGCGAAGTATCTCTCGAAGACCTCCCTCGTCCAGGCGGAGATTATTTGACGGTTGGCCCAGGCGTAATTGGCGGCCGCCGCCATCGCTCCGAAGTAGTTCTCGGCCTCGGGCGTCCCCAAAGGCGCGCAGGCGAGCTGTTTATCGGGAAGTTCTATCCCGTACTTTTTAACCGCCCGGCTGAGGACCTGGAGGTGGTCGGTGCAAATCTGGTGGCCCGCCCCCCTGGATCCACAGTGGATCATGACGGTGACCTGCCCCTCAAAGAGGCCGTACTTTTTTGCGAGATCCTCGTCGAAGATCTTGTCGACCCTCTGGATCTCTAGGAAATGGTTTCCGCTTCCGAGAGTCCCGAGCTGGGGCCGGCCTCTCTTCCTCGCCTTGAGGCTGACATGCTCCGTCTTTGCTCCCTCGAGCTGGCCGTTCTCCTCGCAGTGCTCAAGATCCGCCGCGACGCCGAAGCCCGCCTCTACAGCCCAGGCGGCCCCTCTGGTGAAGGTCTCGTCCAGCTCGTGCTCTGAGACCCGGAGCCTACCCTTCGCCCCGACGCCGGAGGGGACGTCATGAAAGAGGTCCTCGACAAGGTTTGATATCATCGGCACCACATCACCAGCCCGGAGATCTGTCCTGAGCATCCGGACCCCGCAGTTTATGTCGAAGCCGACGCCCCCGGGGCTTATGACGCCCCCTTCCTCCCGGAAGGCCGCAACTCCGCCGATGGGAAATCCGTAGCCAAGGTGGGCGTCGGGCATCGCCATCGAGTAATTAACTATGCCGGGAAGGGTGGCGACATTCGCCACCTGGTCGATGGTTCCCGGCTCCACCTGCGCGAGGAGCTTCTCGGAGATAAAGATCCTACCCGGCACAATCATTCCCCTCTGGTGGCCCATCGGCACCTCAAAGATGTAATCGTCTACCTTATTCAGCATGGGATTACCTCAAACGTCTAAGACCACCTGGGCAGTCCAGATCTTCTCTCCCCCTTTCCCTTCCTCTTTTCTGATCTCGAACTGGTGGAGGGTGACCGCTTTCACCTCCGTCTCGAAGAAGTGCCTTGTGGGGTCCACTCTCTCCCCACCGATCCGACCAAAGAGCCTCCACACCTCTCCCCCCTCTTCGACCGCGACCACGAACTTCGAGAAGACGGCCAGCTCTACCTCGAATAGGTAGAGGATCTCCGAGAGCCACTCGTATAAGAGGTTCTCCAGGCTCTCCGCCTCGATCTCGACGGTCCAGGTCTCCTCGGCCCCCACGGTGGCGGGATCTATCATGGCTCCCAGCATCGCGAGGGCGGCGTTCTCGAAGGTCTCTCCCAGGTCCCGGCCATGGGCTCGGAATTTCACGTCGCCGGTATGTTCGAGATACGTGAATGGCTCCATCCTAGCCCAATCAAGGGCAGGGGTTTATTAATAGGTTGAGGTCGGCCTCTCGATCCCCTCTCAAAAAGACGCCGAATTCGGGGCAGATTTTTATCGCCGCCGTATTATCGAAGATATCAGCCCCGCCGAGTGGTAGAGGCTATATACGATAGGTATATCGAGGTTCAGATGGTGAATCGGCATGGCGGAGACGATTGAGGAGATTGCATCCCGGGTTCGCGAGATGCGGGAGCTGTCCAAGGTGACGACTGAAGAGATGGCGGAGTATCTGAAGGTACCCCTGGAGACCTATTCCTCTTACGAGGAGGGGAAGAGCGAGATCCCAGCGAGCAAGCTGATTGAGATCGGCCAGAGGCTCGACGTAGACATGAATCTACTTCTCACCGGCGAGGAGCCGAGGATGCGGATATTCACGGTGACCAGGAGGGGCGAAGGGGTCGAGGTGGAGCGGAGGAAGCAGTACAGGTATCAGAACCTGGCAGGGAAGTTCCTCCATAAGAAGGCGGAATTTTTCATCGTCACCGTCGAGCCCCGGAAGGAGAAGCCCTCGGCCTACAGCCATCCGGGCCAGGAGTTCGACTACGTCCTGGAGGGCTCCCTCAAGTTCTTCATCCACGATCACGAGATCATCCTGAACGAGGGCGACTCGATATTCTTCGATTCGTCATATCGGCACGCTATGGAGGCCCAAAACGACGAGCCCGCGAAGATGCTCGTCGTGGTGATGTAACAGCAGAACGAGGAACGAAAAATGTCGTCTTTACTGGGTAAGTTCGTCTCAAGGACGGATTTTGAATCTTACGAGAATTTTAAAGAGAACTTCAAGATAACGGTGCCCGAGAACTTCAACTTCGCCTTCGACGTCGTGGACGTCTATGCCGAAGACGACCCCGATAAGGTCGCACTCGTCTGGTGTAACGACCTCGGCGAGGAGAAGATCATCACCTTCAGGGAGATGAAGCTTCTTAGCGACAAGGCAGCAAACTTATTTTCCGGTCTGGGGATTCGGAAGGGCGACGCAGTGATGCTCTCTCTCAAGAGCCGCTACGAGTTCTGGATCGCTATGATCGGCCTTCACAAGATCGGGGCCGTAGCCATCCCCGCAACCCACATGCTCAAGAAAAAGGATATCGTCTATCGGATAAGAAGGGCCGACCTCAAGATGATCGTCACCATCGAGGAGGAGGGTGTCCCCGAGGAGGTGGACGGCGCCTGTGAGGAGCTCGGGAACGGTAAGGTTTTGAAGGCCTTCGTGGGGAAAGAGGAGAGGGACGGCTGGCTCAACTTCAGAGAGGAGCTTAAAGCTGCATCCCCAGACTTCGAGAGGCCCAGGGGCGAAGAAGCGACGGAGAACTCGGACATCCTCCTCGCCTACTTCACCAGCGGGACTACGGGAAACCCCAAGATGGTGAACCACGATCAGACTTACCCCCTCGGCCACATCCTGACCGCGAAGTTCTGGCAGAACGTCGAGGAAGACGGCCTCCACTACACCGTCGCGGACACCGGTTGGGGGAAGGCGGTCTGGGGCAAGCTCTACGGCCAGTGGATCGCTGGCTCTGCTGTATTCGTCTACGACTACGGCCGGTTCGACGCCGGACGGATGATGGAGATTGTCTCAAAGTACGGCGTCACCACCTTCTGCGCTCCACCCACCATCTATCGGTTCATGATAAAGGAGGATATGTCCAGATACGACTTTTCGACCCTCAATTACGCCGTCACCGCTGGCGAGCCCCTCAACCCCACGATCTATAACCGATTTCTGGAGGCTACGGGCCTGCGGCTGATGGAGGGATACGGCCAGACCGAGACGGTCGTCGCCATCGCCAACTACCCCTGGATGAACCCCAAGCCCGGGTCCATGGGAAAGCCCTCGCCAGGGTACGAGATGGTCCTGGTTGACAAGAACGACAAGGTCTGCGATGTCGGTGAGGAGGGGGAGATCGTGATCAAGACCGACATAGGACGGCCCGTCGGCCTCTTCGTCGACTACCACCTCGACCCGGAGAAGATGAGGAACACCTGGCACGACGACTACTATCACACCGGGGACACAGCCTGGATCGATGAGGACGGCTACTTCTGGTTCGTCGGAAGGGCCGACGACATCATAAAGAGCTCTGGCTACCGGGTCGGCCCCTTCGAGGTGGAGAGCGCCCTTCTCACTCACCCTGCGGTCCTGGAGTGCGCCATCACAGGGGTCCCCGACAAGCTGAGGGGACAGGTGGTGAAGGCGACGGTGGTCCTAACGAAGGGATACGCACCCTCCGAAGAGCTGAAGGTTGAGCTTCAAAGCCACGTCAAAAATATCACCGCCCCCTACAAGTACCCGCGGATCGTCGAGTTCGCCGACGAGCTTCCCAAGACGATCAGCGGAAAGATAAGAAGGGTCGAGATCAGGGAGAAGGACAAGCCCTATCCGGTCATAAACGCCCTCGAGTGCAAGGCCTGCGAGAGGTGCATCGTCGCGTGTCCCGCCAACGTTCTTGCTCTCGGGGAGGAGCTGAACGCCCGAGGCTATCGGTTCGCCATCTATTCGGGGGAGGGGTGCATAGGCTGCGGCAACTGTTACTACACCTGTCCCGAGCCCTTCGCCATCGAGGTTCACATACCGTCTAAGGAGAAGATCGAGGAGGAATGAGATATGCCTGCCCAGCTAGTTGATGGAAACACCGCCGTGGTCGTCGGGGCGATGTACGCCGGATGTGACTGTTACTTCGGTTACCCCATAACCCCGGCGAGCGAGATACTCCACGAGGCCTCAAAGCGCTTCCCTATGGTGGGACGAAAGTTCGTCCAGGCCGAGTCGGAGGAATCGGCCATAAACATGGTCTACGGTGCAGCGGCTGCAGGCCACCGGGTTCTTGCGGCCTCCTCGGGCCCTGGGATGAGCCTGAAGCAGGAGGGGATATCCTACATTGCTGGGGCGGAGCTTCCTTGCGTCATCGTGGACATAGCGAGAGCGGGTCCCGGCCTGGGAAACATCGGCCCAGAGCAATCCGACTACAACCAGGCGGTTAAGGGCGGTGGGCACGGCTGCTACAGGAATATAGTCCTCGCCCCAAACTCGGTCCAGGAGATGTGCGATTTCACCGTCAAAGGCTTCGACCTCGCCTTCAAGTACAGAAACCCAGCAGTGATCCTGGCCGACGGCGTCCTCGGCCACATGATTGAGCCCCTGACCTTTCCGGAAGAAGCGATCGAGCCTGTGATCGACACCTCCTGGGCCGTATGCGGCAACCGGGAGACGAGAGGAAACCTGATCACATCCATAGACCTCGACTTCAAAGAGCTTGAAGAGCACAACCTCAAGCTCCAGGCGAAGTACGATAGGATCCGAGAGAACGAGGTCGAATTCGAGGAGTACAGGTGCGAGGACGCCGAGGTGGTCCTCGTCTCTTACGGGATCAGCAGCAGGATCGCAAAGTCTGCGGTGGACGCCGCCCGAAAGGAGGGGATCGGAGCCGGCCTCTTCAGGCCGATATCCCTCTTCCCCTTTCCTGCCGAGGAGCTGAGGGCCCTAGCCGAGAGGGACTCTAGCTTCATCTCCGTTGAGATGAGCGACGGCCAGATGAGAGACGACATAAGGCTTGCGACAGGCTGCAAAGACGTCGCCCTTGTCTCGAGGTTTGGAGGAAATCTGATCCAGCGCGACCAGATACTTGAGAGGATAAGGGAGGTGGCATAAATGGCTGCGACGGAGAAAATCATAGGACCCGCGGGATTTTACGGCATCTTTGAGAGGAAAGGAGGATCAGCCCCCACAGCCACCCACTACTGTCCCGGCTGCGGCCACGGCATCCTGCATAAGATCATAGCGGACACCATGGCGGACCTCGGCATCCAGGACCGGTGTGTGGTGATGAGCCCGGTGGGCTGCTCTGTCTTCGCCTACTACTACCTCGACTGCGGCCACGTTCAGGCGGCTCACGGGAGGGCTCCCGCCATCGCCACAGGGATATCCCGGGCTGAGGACGACGCCATCCCCATCTCCTACCAGGGAGACGGCGACCTCGCCTCCATAGGACTGAACGAGACGGTCCAAGCCGCAAACCGGGGAGAGAAGATGGCGGTCTTCTTCGTGAACAACACCGTCTACGGGATGACCGGAGGCCAGATGGCACCGACGACGTTGGTGGGCGAGGTGACGGCGACGACGCCGGCCGGGAGAGACCCCCGAGACTCCGGATATCCGATCCACATCTGCGAGATCCTCGACACTCTCAAGGCACCGGTCTATATAGAGCGGGTCTCCCTTTCAAACATAAGCCATATCCGGAAGGCCCGTCGCGCTGTGAGGAGGGCCCTTGAGATCCAGAAGGACAAGAAGGGCTACGCCTTCGTCGAGTTTCTCTCGCCCTGCCCCACCATCCTGAGGATGGACGTGAGGGGAGTCGAGAAGTTCATGAACGAAGAGATGGAGAGGGAGTTTCCCCTGAGGGTCTTCAGGGACCGATCCAGCGAGGCGGAGCCGATCGCGAGGAATGAGAGCGACTTCTCAAAGGCCTCCCTCGATTCTATCTTCGGCCTTGCCGGGGAGGAGGCGATCGAGGTACTGTCCGACCCCGACTTCAAGATCAAGGGGGTCAAGATAGCGGGCTTCGGCGGTCAGGGCGTCCTCAGCATGGGACTAGCTCTTGCCCAGGCAGCTTATCGGTCTGGTCGGTCCGTCTCCTGGTACCCCGACTACGGCCCGGAGCAGAGGGGAGGGACGTCAAACTGCTCCGTCGTCATCTCAGGTGAGAGAATTGGATCTCCTGTGGTCGATAACCCCGACGTTCTCGTCGCCTTCAACCGGCCCTCCCTGGAGAAGTTCGCTTCCGACGTCAAAAAGGGCGGCCTGATCCTCTACGACGCCCTGATAGGGGCTTTCAAGCCTCCGGAGGAGGTGAGGGCAATCCCCGTCCCGGCAACGGAGATCGCTTTGAGCAAGGGGGCAGAACAGGCCGCGAACACTGTGATGTTCGGGGCACTGATGGAAGCGGGCAACTTGGGACTTCCCAAGGGGGCCTTTGGCGGGGCTCTTGAGAAGACCTTCGCCAAGAAGCCGAAGCTGATACCCCTCAACCTCGAGATTTTGGAGGCGGGCGCAAGAAGCGTGAGGTGAAGCGTCGATTTCCCATCTTCGCCATCCAATACTGGTAGATCCGCCTTTAACGAAGGCGGACCTCTCAATTTTCAATTTTTATAAACCGGGATAAAATCTATTGTAAGACCGGGACGATCTGAGCATCAAAAGTCGGCAGCTACTACTTTCCCCTGGAGAACGTCTTCTTCGCCGACATCAACAAAAAGGACTCTTCCGTCGGAAGATAAAACGTAGGGACCTATGGCATGAACTTGGCCCATCCCTTCCGTAGAGTAGGGAACCGTCATCTCATACCGACCATCTCGGACCGTTGCGATCTTGGTGTACCTAAAGCTCCTGCCCTGGCCCGTCGTCAGGTCGAGGGTCGCCGCAACGGTCCCATCGGACGCCGTCCCTGAAATCGTCGCGCCCGAAACCCTCTCAAATATCTTTACCTGATCTGCTGAAGGGCCCGACGCCTCCGTTGAATGCTCGTATATCAGCCGGAGATGGCTCATGCCCTGGCAGTCGAAGAGGTGGCAGCGAGCAAGGGTGGTTTTCAGGAACTTTTCGGTGTGGCCATAGACGTCATCGGTGATGCTGACGTAATCGGCTGGCTTTTCGCCCTTCCATAGAGCCATCGCCAATAGGCCCGGCCCCACCATCCTCGAGTCTGTGACGACGTAGATCACCCTTCTGTCATCCAGGATCCTGAGGGCTTCTCCTTCGTCACCGGATAGGAAGAACCGTGCCGCATCCTCGGCCCCGGCCTGAAAGCCGTTTGCCACCACAGGCCTTCGGGATATGTAGAGGATCCAGTTGCCTCGATCCCACCATGACAGGACGCCGTAATCGGGAACTTGGCTGGGGTCTTCAAAGCCGAAAGTCTCCGGAGTATTCTCCTCCAGCCAGAAAAGAGGGCGGTTCCAGCTGCATTCGACGATGGTCGGACTGACCTCGAAGGCGTCTGTAACGTTCGCGGCTGAGGGGAGTATGAGGAGGGCTAAAAGAGCCAAGGGAATGAATTTGGATGCTGCATCATCATTTTTGAACCATCCCAAACTTTTCACTATTTCTGAAGCCCGGAAGAAGAATAAGGCCATAAGAATCGACATGCATGCTGAGAATACGTAGAGAAATCTGTTCTGAAATACTGTGATGAACAGGAGGAAGACTGCTGATGTGAGAAACAGCAGTTGAGGCCGATCGATGTCTGAACGCCACAGGTAGGCGAAGCCCATCACCGCGATCGTCAGATTGAACCCAAGAACCGAAATGGGTCTCACAGAGGAGTAAAGGGGGGCGGCCTCTGAAACCCTCTGGGATAGGGGGCCTCCAAAGAAGTAGCCCAGGCCCGACAAAAGGATGTGGTAGCTTCCCACAAACCGATCGAGGGCGTAGACCGATACGTAGAGAAGATATCCGAAGGCCGCGACGGCGAGGAGAAGGCCGGCCCAGTGCAGGCCTTTTCTTATGAAATAATGGGAAAGTATCCTGAGCGCAAATAACATCAGAAGCATTCCTGCCACAGCGAGGAAGGAGGGCATCATCCACGTCTCTTTCCAGAAGGGCAAGATCAGAATCATTGCAACCCCAAAGACGACAGAGAAGATCTCAGTCGTATCTCTCGACGATTCCCTCCTCCGGATATCGATGGCTGTCTGGGCCAGGAGGTAGACGAGAAATATCGAAAAATAAGCTGCGGCCCCATACCAAGTATAAGCGATGGCCGCCAAAAAAACTCCGGCAATGGCCGCAAACCAGAGATTCCTGTCATTCCTGGTCAGGGCCAAGACGAGAAAGAGGAGGGCGGTCACCAGAAGGAAGGTCTCAAGGACGTGGTGATCCGGCCGGGCGAAGATGGTGGCGCTCCCATGCTGGGGGTTTATGGCCAGGAATAGGGCAGATATGAGCCCCACTCGGCGCCCAAAGAGCTCCCGGGCCAGAAAGTAGAGGGCTAATATGGTCATAGAGCCGAGGATCGGTGGAACGAACGCCCCCACGATCTCGATCTCTCTTTGGGATTCGGCCCCGAAGAGGATGGCGGTCCCAGCGATGAGCTGGTCGAAGAGTGGCGGCCACGTCAGCTCCAGACCTCGAGGGTAGTTGAGGAAGGAGTCGAACCAGAGGGTGTGGGGGAAATGGTCGACGGTGTAGAGAACCCTCCGCATGTGGTAGAAGGAGTCTGAGCCGTAGAATAAGATATCGCCGTCGATGGTGGCGCCCCTCAGGGGGGCCATCCGCACAAGGAGGCCGAGAAGATATACGGCGATGACGGACGCAAGCTCCTTCACACCTCCTCGATCTAACCTCAGTGACACCCTCCCTCCATCGTTTTTCTCACCCATAATCGGGGAGGTTATTTACAGGTTTTGATTAAACGATGAAACGGGGCATACTATCTTGCAGGAGAGGTCATACCTTGCTGAACGAATCTTGCATCGAAGCTCATAAACGAGTTTGGAAGTGTAGACATCCAATCCGGCTCCGTATACCAAAAAATACAAATATGATTGTCGTCTAAGATGAGTCATCACGCAATGAAGGGGTGAGAGTATAAAGAAATTTGCAGCGCTATTAGTGCTGGTGGTAGCATTCTTTGCCGCTCCAGCAATAGCACAGTGTACCGGAACAAGCGGCCCGGTGGACTTCAACGCCGGAGACATTTCTTTCGGCGCCTGGCCAGCCAACATGAACTTTGACTCTGTCAGCTCTGGTGAGCAGAAAGCCTTCGCCTTCTGGAATGGCAAAGCCAGCAATGATCTGTTGGTAAAGAAAGACCAGACGGCAGGATCGGCGGCATTTCAGGGATTGTTCCCCCTAGTCGAATGCGATTGTGATGCCGCTGATCAGGTGATGATGGAGGGTAGCCCAGATCTAATAAACATAGAGATGATATCCTCCGGCAACCAGTTCGCTACTGCCACCGGTTACGCAACTGCTAAGAACACGATAAGTGTATGTTCGACCCAGGGCCCCGCCGTTGGCGGTGACTATTAACCCCAGTGCCTGAAATAGGGAAAAGATGGAGAACAATTGTCGGCTCATCGGCCTCGTGCTGATGAGCACGCTCCTCATTTTTGTTCCGGCGTGCGACGTCGCGTCGGCAGGACCGCTCCCAACGGCAGCGGAGCGGAGCTACCCCGAGTCCCTCAACATGGTAAAAAGTTCCCTTGAGGACTTCGCCAAAGGTGGCTCGTCAGCAAAGGCCGGCATATTCAGCCCCGGTGATCTGAAGAGGAGCACCAAGTTCGATTCTTCACTATCCGACCTCACCGGCGTATCCCTCTTCGACGATCCCGATGACGAAGAGACCTTCCAGGGCGTAGTGGCGATCAACACCGAGAGGGGCAATACCGTCACAGGCCAAGGTCAGTTTAAGACGGTCCCGACGGACGTGAACTACATGGATATCGATGTGAGGAATATAATCGTCATATCCATAAACACCGCAAGAGGCGGAAACGCCATCGCGACCTCGGAGATCTTCATCGAGCCGATACAGAAGGCCTCTTGAGTATTTTGGGTTTTTTAGCATTTTGAGTTATTTTATCTCTGCCTTTCTCCGTCCTCGACCGCCCTCCTCAGGGCCCGACCCAGAGAGAGGAAAAGAGCCTCAACCTTCTGCCAGTCGTCGCCTCCCGAGGCTCTGAGATGGAGGGTGAACCTCCCATTGTAGGCCAGAGTCCTCATGAAATGGCCGATATTCTCCAGCTGGACACCTTCCAGGTACGTCTCTTGGAACTTGACGTCCTCCCGATATCCTGGAGCCCCAAAACGGATGGCTGCGAAGGCCAGAGCTTCTCCGGAGGGCACAGTGGAGCTTCCGATCCCCACCTCGACCAGCTTCGCCAGAACCGATCCCAGGGCGATGGCGACGTCCTCGACGATGTGGTGATCACCAGTGGGCAGGTCACCCCTGGCCTCGACCACGATATCGAATCCCGACGCTTGGGCTACGATCTTGAGGATCTCGTCGAGGAGAGGAAGCCTCGTCTGGACAGCTGAAGATCCCGACCCCCCGAGGTCCAAGGAGACTTCAACTTCTGTTTCGGAGGTATCTCTCCTGAAAGAAGCGCGCATAATAGGTGGGTCCCGCCTAAGATATTTTAACCTATTCAGGGATAGCATATGGCGCCCATGATATCAAGATGATCGATCCATCCCTAACGTTCGATGCTGAGCAATTTTGGTCCTGTCGAAGGGCTTATGTACCAGTGGATCATACCATTTCATTCCAAAGGTTATATATATGATAGACAAGAGCAAAATACAAGAAATTTTGGAAGGATATAATCCAAACGAGTTAACTATTGCCACAGTGTGCTCTCATAGCAGCCTACAGATATTTCATGGAGCTCGCCAGGAGGGTTTCAAGACCCTGGGGATATGTCTGGGCCGACCGCCAAAGTTCTACGACGCCTTTCCCCTGGCAAAGCCCGACTCCTTTCTGAGCCTCGACGGCTACGGGGCCCTCCTCGATGAGAGCGACCGGCTCGTGGAGAAGAATGCGATAGTGGTGCCCCACGGATCCTTGGTGGAGTATCTGGGCGCCGAGAAGTTCGAGAATATGCCTGTTCCGACCTTCGGTAACCGGAAGTCTCTCGGCTGGGAGAGCGACCGGGAGATGGAGCGGGAATGGCTTCTCAAAGCGGGAATCGACCTCCCTATGAGGTTTGCGACCCCCGAGGAGATCGACCGGCCGGTGATAGTCAAGTACCACGGCGCCAAGGGCGGCAAGGGCTTTTTTATATCCAAGAGCAAGGGAGAGTACCTGAGCAAGGTGGACTCGTCCCAGCGGCACACCATCCAGGAGTTCATCCTGGGAACCCGGTACTACATCCACTACTTCTACTCCCCCATACGGTCCACCGGATACTCCCTAAGCAAGGGGACTTTGGAGATGCTGGGGATAGATCGGAGGGTCGAGAGCAACGCCGACGAGATATTCAGGATAGGCTCGATGGACGAGCTGGAGGCGGCAGGGATATTCCCCAGCTTCGTCGTCACCGGAAACATCCCCCTCGTCCTGAGAGAATCGCTCCTCCCGAAGGCTTTCGAGCTCGGCGAGAGGGTCGTCGAGGCATCTTTTGACCTCTTCGGAGGGATGATAGGACCTTTCTGCCTCGAGACGATAGTCACCGACGACCTGAAGTTCAAGGTCTTCGAGATCTCGGCGCGGATCGTAGCAGGAACCAACGTATTCATCTCAGGCTCCCCCTACTCCGACCTGATCGAAAAGGACCTCTCCAACGGCAGAAGGATCGCCCAGGAGATAAGCCTCGCAAGAGACCAGGGGAGACTATCGGAGATTATAAGCTGAAGGGCAAAGGCTTATTATCTTTCCCTCGCCTGACTTTTTCTCTTGTATGGCAGGTCTCTTCGACACTTACAAAGATGCTACCGTCCTCCAGTGCTCGTTTATAGAGAAACTGGAACGGCTCGACCTGGAGAGCGTAAACGGCTTCTCCGATTCGCTGGCGTCGTTTTTGAGCGCAAAAGACGAGAAGAACTTCGTCTACGGCCTCGCAGCAGGGAGGAGCGCCCTCTCTCTCTATAGCTTTCTCCAGCTCCTTTACAACCACTTCAACGCCTTCCCCTGCACCATGGAGGATCCCGTTCAGAAGCACTTCCGAGATACGAGGAAGAACCTGGGGATCGCAGTCTCGGGGTCCGGCGAGACCCCCGCAGTGAACAAGTACATCGAGGACATAATAAACCAAGGGGGGGATATGAGGCTGATCACCGCCAACGAGGATGGGACAGCCCATCGGCTGGTGGAGGACTACGAGAACGGCTCGATTTTAGTGATAAAGGGGAAGACGAAGTACGACGAGGACATGACTCGAACCTCCAAGCTCTCCCCCATGGGAACTGAGTTCGAGCTGGAGGTGCTCGCCTTCCTCAACGCCGTCTTCAAAGAGATCCAGGCCAGGATCGATGGTGAGAGGGACGAGGCCTGCGAGAGCTACCTCTCCACGATAAAGGACTTTGCGGCCCAGTGCAAGCTCATCTCCCGGATAGACGAGGAACGGCTCACGCGATGGTTTGAGAGGCTCTTTCCTAGAAGCGGCAGATACATCATAGGCGGCGTGGGGAGGTCAGGGCTTGTGGCGAGGGCCTTCGAGATGAGGTTCACCCACCTCAACAAGACCAGCTACTGGGAGAGGGACTTCAACACCCCGAGCTTTCAAATCGGCGACGTTTATGTTCCCATCACTGGTAGCGGTAACACCTATGAGTGCCTCGAAGGGGTCAAGAGCGCCTTCAAGAGGGGAGCAGACGTTTTGCCGATAACCACAAACCCCTCCTCAGAGCTGGTGGAGCTGATGAGGGTGAGGGGGCGGGAAGACGACATCGTCTTCATACCCATCTCCGAGAGGTACCTGGACCAGATATGCGGCAGTCACAGTACCACCAGCTGGCTCGTCTCGGAGTACAGCATGCACAGATACCCTATATTTGAGATCAACGCCTCAATATTCACCAACAGCGTCGTCGCAGTGGGGGCCGAGTATCTGGGGATCGAAGAGGCGGGGATGAAAAGGCTTCACGCATGAAAAAGATCATCATCGTCTCCGATACCCACATTGAGCTCTCATCGGAGGTCTCAGAGAGGCTCGTAGATCTGACGGAAGGAGCCGACCTCGTCCTTCACGCCGGGGATTTTGTGAGCTTAGAGGTCTACGAGGCTTTCTGTGATCTCGGTCCCCTCGAGGCGGTATGCGGCAACTCCGACTTTCCGGAGTTGAAGTCCCTCCTCCCCGAGAGGAGGGTCATAGAGGTGGAAGATGTTAAGATCGGCCTCGTCCACCGGGCCTCATATTCCGCTGACCTCACGGGTGCCGATCTTTTGGCGAGGGAGATGGAGGTGGACGCCCTCGTATTCGGCCACATTCACAGGCCCCTGGTGGAGCGCGGGAGTCGCCTCCTTATTTGTCCTGGAAGCCCCGTGGCGCCCCGCCTCTCAGCGCCATCGGTGGCCGAGATCGAGGTCGAAGGGAGACAGATCCGGGGCAGGATCCTTCCTGTTGGAAAGCCGACCTGTAACTACTTCAAGTATGCAGAGTCCCTGGCCGAGAGATTGGAGAAGAGAAAAAAAGATGGTTGAGTAAGGGTTCTGATCGCCTTTTTACCCCATCTTCAGATCTCGATCTGACTTTCATCCCGGCTGATCGCCTCCAGCTCGTCGATGGCGATCCAGCCCGAGCTTCCAAACTCCTGATTCTCGCGGTCTCTTACGATGAAATAGACGGCCGTAACGTTGCCAAAGTTGAAGGCCGCGTCTTTGCGCTCGACCCCTACAACCTCGATACAGTTGAACTCCTCGTATTCCGCCACCAGGGGCGTCCAGCCCGAGGAGATGGAAGCCCCCTCAAAGGAGCGGCCAATGATCGCTCCGCTCACGTCTTTCAACCGGAGCTCAAGTGCGTTGCCGGTGCTGCTTCCTCTCCAGAAGAAGGTGATACCATCGGTTCTGGCAAGGTTCAGACTGCCGGTGCCGCTCCTCTTGGAGACCGTCTTGGTGATCCCGACCCAGCCTCCAGGAACTAAATCATAAGATATTCTGGTGGCGTTCTCTCCGACCCCCGAAACGGACCTTATGTCTTGGACGACGGAGCCCATGCCGTCCTCGAGGGTGCTCCAGCCTCCTGCCATAGAGTCGATGACCTTGGGCTCTAGGACGGCCACATCCACCGAAGCCTTCGCCTCCCCGGCGAAGTTTATGGCCGTCAAGATGTAAGTGACGTTCTCCTGGGGCGGGAGGCTCATCTCGCCCGTGAGAGCCACCACGCCCACGCCAGGCTCGATCTCGGCATCCCTCGCATTGATCACAGACCAGCTGAGGTTCACGGATTCTCCCAGGTCCACCGCGGACCTATCAACCTCGAAACGTTCGATCTCCGGCAGTGCCCGCGTGCTGAAGGTCCAGATCTCACTCTCTCTACTCTTTTTGAGACGGTTTTTAGCCACAACCTGCCAGAGGTAGACGGTCCCGGGATCTAGTGGCGTCGTTATGTTGACGCGAAGGTTCTCTCTTTCCCGGCCGCCGTGGGTCGTACCTGCCACCTCCATCTCCTCGCCGGAGGGGCCAAGGAGGACGCTATAGCTGATCCGGGAGTTGGGGTCAAGCCCCATAGAAGAAAGGACGGGAGTTCGAGGGGCCCCACCGACCCACCACAGAGGCGGGGCAAGACCGATGCGGGACGTGTTGTCCACAGGACAAGGCGTATCGGGCTCATAAGGCCCGGGCGCCAAGGCGTATATAATCAGCACCGCCGCAGGGAGGGCGAGGAAGGCGGCCTTTGCCCCGTTCCTCTGAAGAAGGCCATCTGCTCTCTCGGCGCCGGTCATCAAAGCTTCAAATAAGGCATCTAATAGATCGGTCATCCATCGTCCTCCGTCCTGACCATCTTATGGTCTACCCCAGAATCAGGTCAGCCTCGAAGAGTATATACTTAACTTTCCTGATGGTGACGAATGCAGGATCTGGAGATACGTTCGGTCTGATGAGTCTGACCGAAGAAGTGAGGGCAACCATGACCCCGGGCGAGCTGAAAGATCTCGTCAAAGATCAGAAGAATAGTACGCCCGCACGCGCCCAGCGAAGGTCGACCTCCATGAAAATAGGTCTCTTGCCCGACTGCAGATCATTAAACCTCCTTGAAAGACGAACCGATCCGCCCCCTAACTTAAGGTGTCAGATCGACCCTTCCGCCGAAAAACCCCAACGGTCCTTGGCGTAGCTCGCGAGCATCTTGTAAAGCTCTTCGTAAGATAAAGGGAGCCACGACCACTCGTCGACGGAGGAGCCGCCCATCTCATCCCCGTCCTCGGAGAGGTTCGGCTCCACCTCCAGGGGCCGGAGATAGCTGTGGAGCCTGTAGACCCTCTCGCCAACTTGGACTCGGTAACAGTAAAGGGTCCGTACTGCGCCTTGGGTCCCGTGATACCAGGGAGGCGGCGGCTCATCCCGGACCCGCCGGCCGCTGGTGGCGTACCTGAGGATGAACTCGTCCTTGAGGGCGTAGAACCGGTCCCTATCGTCGGGCGATTCCGTCTTCACCATCTTGTTTGCGGCCCAGACCGCCTCGGCCAGGGCCGCTAGATCGTCGTCAAACTGATCGCGCCAGAGCCGCCACAGCTCCCGGCCGCTCATGTCGGTCCGAAGTCGAAGTCTCGTTTTCAAACCTTCTCTCCATCCAGCAAGACCATAATCTCGATCTTCTCCAGCTCGGTGAGCCATCCTTCCAAAGGGCATTCTTTATTAGGCTCTGCGTCGACCATCGGCCTCATCTACTTCATCCAAACGCATATTCATTCAGCCTGTTTTCACCGACATCGATCTGATGGGAATCACAAACAGCGGCTATTTCTCGTATAGCCTTAGATGCACAGGGTCGTCGATGCGCTTGCGGATGGCGGATATTGATTATTTTACGTTCTTTAGATTGCTCGTTGGCGGAATGATGAATTATAAGTCTAGCAGATACCATCTCCTCAACGCTATCGGTTGATAGGAAGCCCCTTTTCATGATCATATTCATGATCAGAGAATATTAGGTCCTACTCGATCACCACGGCGATGGCGTCGATCTCCACCAGAAACTCCGGACGGGCGAGCCCAGCGACGAAGGCGGCTGTGATCGCTGGCGGGTTTGGCTGCCTGCCCCATACCCTCATGAACGCCTCGAAGCCCGCCTGGAGGGGCTGGCCTTCGACCACGTAAACGTTCCACTTGACGACGTTACCGAGGTCCGCGCCGCAGGCCTCTAGCGCCGTCTGGATGTTTTTCAAGACCTGTTCCGTCTGGCGTCCGATGTCGCCCTCTCCGACTATATTCCCCGAGGCGTCGACGGCATCCTGCCCCCCGACATAGATCGTCTTAGCCGGGCCGGCCACGATGACGACTTGGGTGAAGGCTGGATTTTTTGAGAGCCCCTCGGGGTTTATATGCTGGACCTCTCCGCGAGTTCTTTTCGTCATTTTCAGATCCTCTTTTCCGCGTCCGTCGGGCGGCCGACAGCTGCGGCAGACCTTCCGGGTCGAGACGAGAGACAAGGATATTCATATCTTGACCAAGAAATAGATTCCCATGTACATCCCCATCATCCTCGGGACCGCCCGGGAGGGACGCGAGTCCGAGAAGGTTGCCCGTTTCATGCTGGCGAAGGCCGCCGAGTTCGGCCTCGAGAGCGAGATCATCGACGTCCGCGACTACCGGCTCCTCGCGACGGACGACACCAAGACCTCCGAGGCGGCGAAGAGGCTGATGGGTGTGGTTCTGAGGGCCGATGGGATCGTCATCGTCTCCCCGGAGTACAACCACGGCTACCCCGGGGAGCTGAAGATGATGCTGGACATGCTTTACGAGGAGTATTTCGGAAAGCCCGTCGGGATCTGCGGTGTCTCCTCTGGGGTATTTGGAGGCGCCCGGATGATCGAGCATCTCGTCGCGACCTGCGCACGCTTCCACATGCTCCCGACTGGGGAGGTCCTCTACTTTCCTCGCGTCCAGGATCTCTTCGATGAGAACGGGGCGGTCAAGAAGGAGGCCTACCATCGGAGGGCGAAGAAGTTCTTCGCCGTCCTCGCAGAGTATGCTGAGGCCCTCCAGAGCGGCAGAGATGCCCAATCATGATCTATGTAGTCTCATCATAATCAAAAATAGCGGAAGATAGGCAGTCACTGATTCGCGATGGATTCAGAGGGGGGCTATCCTTCAACGATCCGTTAAAAAAGGTTCGCGGTGGGATATCCCCCTGGAATATCTGGTTTTTAAGGGCTGAAACCCCGAATTATTCTTCATTTTCAGCGGCTTTAAATATCGATGAAGAGTTGTGAACGCCAGCTGGCGAGGAGCTCGAATTCTCGGTGAACTTAAATTATAAATTTAGGTCATGTCGGCCGAAGGGGTTATAAATTTAGGCCCCTTACAAGAATAGTTGAAGATTGCGCCATCAGGGGGTAGAAATTCTTCGCACCTTCTGCCGCATCTCATCGGGGGTATAAGTCTTTGAATCGGAGGGTTAACGGACATAAAACGCAGCAGATAACGCTGGAGGGCGTCTCCCTATCGGAGATGCCGATGGTCAGGACCACCGACGGCCACCTGATGAGGTGGAACAAGGAGGCGGTGATGAACCAGCTCCTGCGGGAGACGAAGCTCTCCGAGCAGTTCTACCGGATCCCAGGCATCTCCGAGGAGGAGGCGAGGGAGATCGCTCGGGAGGTGGAGCGGCGGATCAGGTGGATGGACGTCAAGTTTCTCTCCGGCCCCCTGGTGAGGGAGATCGTGAACGTCATCCTCCTGGAGAGGCACCATCTGGAGTGGAGGAACATCTGCACCCGGGTTGGGACACCCGTCTACGACGCCCACCTCATCGACGTAGGCTCGGGCTTCGAGGCCCACGAGAACGCGAACCTTCAGGAGAACGCCGAGACGAGCCATAAGAAGAAGGCGGACAAGATATCGAAGGAGCAGTACCTCCTCCTCATACCGCCCTACCTCTCAGACCACCACCTGGCCGGCGACCTCCACATCCACGACCTGGAGTACTTCGGCACCCGCCCCTTCTGTCAGGACTGGGACCTCCGCTACTTCTTCTACTACGGCCTCATGCCCGACGGATCTGGGACGAAGGCCAGCGTAGCGGGCCCCGCGAAGAAGCCAGAGGTGGCGATGCTCCACGCGGTGAAGGCCCTCGCCTCGGCCCAGACGAACTTCGCCGGAGGCCAGGGATTCTACAACTTCCTCACCTTCCTCGCCCCCTACCTCGAAGAGCTTGATTACTCTGAGATCTGCCAGCTGATGCAGATGTTCGTCTACGAGATGACCCAGATGATGGTGGCCCGGGGAGGCCAGGTCGTCTTCTCATCTGTCCAGCTCAGCCCCGGAGTCCCGAAGCTCTGGCGGGAGAAGCCCGTCGTCTACAAGGGGAAGGTCTGGGACGGCGACTCCGCCCCCCTCAAGACCTATGGCGAGTTCGAGAAGGAGGTTCGCCTTGGCTTCAAGGCGCTGATGGAGGTGATGATGGAGGGGGACTACTGGGGCAAGCCCTTCAACTTCCCAAAGCCCGAGATCTCCATCGAGCCCGACTTCATGGTCGAGGACGATGAGTTCAACGCCGCCCATCCAGACCTTCCGACCTATAGAGATCTCTACCTCTTAACCTTCAAGCTCGCTTCCAAGTTCGGCACCCCCTACTACGACAACCAGCTTCCGGCCTACAGAGGCGCCGGGAAGGGGATCAGCTGCTACCAGTGCTGTGCCTACCAGTTCGCCGCCACCTTCGAGAGCGATGCAGACTTTGACGACAAGCTTCTCTTCAAGGATGGCAAGCACTTTTCGATGGGCTCCTGGCAGGTCGTCTCCCTCAACTGCCCGAGGGCCGCCTACCTGGCTCGGAGCGACGACGACCTCCTCTTCGAGTACCTCCGGGATCTGATGGATAAGGCAGTCGAGATCTTCAAGGTGAAGCGGGAATGGATGAACCAGGTGGTTGCGAACCGGAGGATGCCCTTCGCCACCCAGAGACCGAAGGATCCCCAGACGGGAAAGAAGGGGACGGTGGCCGTCGACCTGGAGGGGCTCGTCTATACCATCGGAGTCGTAGGAGTCAATGAGATGGTTCAGTTCCACACCGGATCCCAGATGCACGAATCGAAGGAGGCCTGGAAGCTGGCGGTAAGGGCGATGACCGAGATGGAGATCTACTCAAAGGAGCTATCCCAGCGCCACTGCATGACGATCGCCCTCGCCAGGACCCCTGCGGAAACGGTGGTCCAAAGGTTTGCGGTCTCAGACCTCCTCTCCGAGGAGTTCCGGGACTGCGCCATGAAGGTGGTCAAGGGCGATCTTGAGACAGCCATGACCAGGATCCAGACGAACCGGGACCTTCCCGTCTACTACACCAACGGGACCCACGTCCCTACATCCCTGGACGTCTCCATCTTCGAGAGGGCAAAGCTTGAGCACATCTTCTTCCCCATCGTAGATGGCGGGAACATATTCCACATCTTCCTCGGGGAGTCAGCTCCCGATCCTGAGGGGCTGATGGACTTCGCCATGAACCTGGCAAGGAGCACCCAGATAGGCTACTTCGCCTTCACCCGGGACATGACTGTCTGTCTCAGTTGCTTCCACGTCGCTCCCGGCCTGAGGGAGGAATGTCCGCGTTGCGGGTCAGACCATCTGGAGCACCTCTCAAGGGTGACCGGCTACCTCCAGTCGGTGAGCGGGTGGAACGAGGCAAAAAAACAGGAGCTTAAAGATCGGAACCGGTACTCGGACCTGAGCTGATCAGAGGACCGAGCAAGAAATGTGCTCTTCTACAATGGAGAGCACATTTTCGACTCTTTCTGACCAGAAAGCCCCCAACGAAAGTTATATATCGTATATCCAGGACTGTAAATTTGCCAACTTAGGCAACTTTGGAGGAATTTGTAATGCCGGCAGTAGTCAACAGAGATGAGTGTGTAAGTTGCGGAACCTGTGTCGAGGAGTGCCCAGAAAACGCAATCAAGCTGGACGATGAAGAGATAGCAGTGGTGGACGCCGACAAATGTACCGAGTGCGGCACCTGTGTTGAGGCCTGTCCCTCTGAGGCCATCTCTATCGAGTGAGTAAACTTCCTTTTAATATTTTTCGCATACAGCTGCGAATCGTCTCCAGCTGCGAATCGTCATCGCCTCTTCGTCTTCCTCTCGCCTCCGGATCATTTTGACGAAAGATATATATCAGGACCCTCCGGTCTTCGAATATGCTGATTCCGGCGGCGTTGGACTTTGGAGGTGTTTTGCGATGGCGGTTAACGAGATGGCTCTTCTGAGTTTGGGAATTTTCGGGGAGTTTTTATGAGGTTTGAAAGAGGGCTATTGGCGGCCCTGGTACTTCTTCTGGTATTTTCAGGTCAGATCACCTACATCCTGACGGAATTGAGGTGGTTTGCGACCCTCGGATACTCCAGCGTCTACGAGACGATGATCGCAGCGAGGGCCCTCCTATTCCTGGTCTCGGCCCTCGCCTTTCTGGCCGTGAGCCTCGCGAACCTGAAATTCGTGGGCGAAAGACCTCGATACCTCTCCTGGGTCGTGGTTCTTTTATCGATATTCTTCGGCCTTGTGGCCCAGGGGGGGTGGGAGAGGGTCCTTCTGGCCCTGAACGCCCAGCCCTTCGGGGTGCCTGACCCACTATTCGGGATGGACGTCGGGTTCTTCGTATTCACCCTTCCCTTCGTCTGGGCCCTCTGGTACGCGATCTTCGTTGCGGCCGTGATCAACCTGGCAATCGCGGCCGGAGCCTACCTCTATCTCCACGCAGACCGGATGATCTTCGACCCGGTGGATAGGGATTACGCTGAGATTGCGAGGTCGATCCCCGAAAGGGCCATCGGCCACATCGGAGCGATTCTGGGAATCCTGGCGCTCCTCTTCTCTATCCGGTACCTCCTGGACCGATACGAGCTCCTCTACACCGGCGGTGGCGTCGTCTACGGTGCAGGCTACGCCGACGTCCACGCTCGCCTTCCCTTCCTCTACGTCTTCGCCGCCGTCGCCGCCATATCGGCCCTCCTCCTCTTCGCCGTCGCCGCAGGGAAGAGGTCCCCCAGGATCCCCCTCGCCATCGCGGTTCTAGTGGTGGGGGCGGGGGCCGCCGGGACGATATACCCTGTGGTTGTACAGCAGTACAGCGTCGCCCCCAACGAGCTCACCATGGAGAGGCCCTTCATAGCCCACAACATCTACTATACTCGCCTCGCCTACGCCCTCGACGAGGTCGAGGTGAAGGATTTTCCGGTGGACTACAACCTCACTGGCGCCGATATCAGGATCAACTCGGATACCGTCGATAACATCCGGATCTGGGACTGGAGGCCGCTCCTCACCACCTACAAGCAGCTCCAGGAGATTAGGCTCTACTACGAGTTTCTGGACGCCGACGTCGACAGGTACGTCATCGACGAAAAGAGGAGACAGGTGATGGTATCGGCGAGGGAGATATCCACCGAGAAGCTGCCGGATCAGGCGAAGACCTGGCAGAACGTCCACCTCTTCTACACCCACGGCTACGGTGTGGCCATGAGCCCGGTGAATACGGCCACCGAGGAGGGCCTTCCGGATTACTTCGTCAAGAACATCCCACCGGAGTCGGTCGTCGGGGAGATCGATAGACCCGAGATCTATTACGGCGAAGGGCGGAAGGATTACGTCATCACCAATACGAACGTCCTGGAGTTCGACTACCCCTTGGGAGATCAGAACGTCTACACCACCTACGCCGGGACGGGGGGCGTCCTCCTCGACCCCGTGATGAAGCTCCTCATGGCCTACAGGCAGATGAGCCTCAAGATCCTCCTCAGCAAAGAGCTGACGGGGGATAGCAGGATCATGATCCACAGAAATATCCTCGATAGGGCGCAGAGCGTCGCCCCCTTCCTCGCCTATGACGGGGACCCCTACATCGTCCTGGCCGACGGCCGCCTATTCTGGATCATCGACGCCTACACCATATCCGACCGCTACCCGTACTCGGAGCCGTCGGGGCGGTTCAACTACATCAGAAACCCCGTGAAGGTGGTCATCGACGCTTACAACGGGACGGTCAATTACTACGTCATCGAGGACGACCCCATCATCAGGGCCTACGAGGCGATCTTCCCCGACCTCTTCTGCTCCATCGACTCGATGTCGGAGGAGCTTTTAGCCCACATAAGGTACCCCGTCGACCTATTCTCCATCCAGGCTGGCGTATACCAGAACTACCACATGACCGACCCTCAGATCTTCTACAACAAGGAGGACGCCTGGGAGACGCCAACGGAGATATACCAGGAGAGGAGCCAGCCGATGGAGCCCTACTACGTCATCATGAAGATCCCGGAGAGCGAGACGGGCGAGGAGTTCATGCTGATCCAGCCCTTCGCACCCCGGACGAGGAACAATATGATCGGCTGGATGGCGGCGATGTGCGACCAGCCGAAGTACGGCGAGATCCTCGTCTACCGGTTCCCGAAGGACCAGCTCGTCTACGGGCCTATGCAGATCGAGGCAAGGATCGACCAGTCCACGGAGATCTCAGAGCAGCTGACCCTCTGGGACCAGATGGGGTCCACCGTCATCAGGGGAAATCTCCTGGTGATACCGATAGATAATAGCCTCCTCTACGTCGAGCCGATCTACCTCCGGGCGGATGTCGGAGAGCTTCCGGAGCTGCGGAGGGTGGTCGTATCCTACGGCAACAGGCTGGTGATGGAGGAGAGCCTGGAGATCGCCCTCGGAGAGATCTTTGACCTCGCCCCCGAGGTCCAGGGAAGGGCGACGTATGTCGAGGGGGACGATCTATCCACAGGAGATCTAGTGGCTAGGGCGGGGTCCCTCTACAGGTCCGCCCAGGACCAGCTCCGGGCCGGTAACTGGTCGGGCTACGGCGAGGATATAGACAGGCTCGGCGAGGTGATCAGGGTTCTGGAGGAGAGGGCAGGGTCCTGAATCTCGACGGCGAGATCGAAGATTTGAAGTGGTTTGGGCAAAAAGAGGATGGCTCGAAACATATCGCTCAGTTTTTGTCGGGCCTGCCCGCGCATATTTTGATCTTCAGATCTTCGTCCTCATCCGCTGGGGTGTAGCCCCGATGGTCTGAGATCACCTCGTAGAACCGGTCCCAGTCGAGGGTCGTCGAGACGCAGCCGCTGGTCAGGAGGGGGACGCCTACCGCTGGGATGTCGTAGCTGTGGCAGAGGTCGACCCCCTCCTTGATCTCCATATTGCAGCCAACGCCGACGATCGCCCGGGGGTGGTACTTCTTGATCATCCTCTTTATGACGCTGGATCCCGGAGCCACGAAGAACCTGTACCCCAGACCCTCGGCGAAGACCTTGGCCGCGCCGATCTCGCACCGGCCGCAGTTGACGCACCGCAAGCCCTCAGGGGTGAGCTTGGCTGGGCAATCGACGCTCCTGAGGCACTGGGGCAGGAAGATCGCCCGCTCGTCCATGGGTACCGCCTCGAACTTCTCGGCGTTGATGTAGTTTCTGAGCCGTATCCCCACCTCGTCGACGATTGCGTCGTCGGCCCTGAAGGCCCTGAAGATGCTCTTGATCATGTTCTCGAGGAAACATACGAAGATCAGCATGATCCTCGCCATGAAGAAGTGGCCGGTCTTGAAGGAGTAGGCTATGAGGGCGGCACCGAGGAAGGCGGATGCGAGGACGGCCGCGGCCAGGATGAAGACCGCCTCTCCCAGGAGGTAGAAGAGGGGATCCAAGAACGGTGGGAACATGATCCGAGATGGGGGCGATGCATATATAAGGGCAGCCCGTGGGGCCCATCCTAGCTTTCTCCGTCTGGATTTCTAGATCTCATTTTCCAAAATATCGACAATTAGGAGCAGGATGGAGTTAGCAGGAAGGTTTATACGGATTGGAGCGAAAGGAGCTGATCCTGAAGGCCGCAAGCTTTTTATCGCATGGTACGGTGGGTTGCTTACCTTCGCCTTTATCTGACTTTGGATTATAATGAGGATTTGATATGGCCAGAATGCATACCAGAAGAAAAGGGTCCTCGAGATCGAGACCGCCTTTTCGATCAACGCCACCCGAGTGGTGTGACATGAGCAAAGAGGAGCTGGAGAAGCACGTTCTCAGGCTCTACGGAAACGGCGTCCCCCCCACCATGATCGGGCTTACCCTCCGGGACCAGTACGGGGTTCCCAGCGTCAAGCCGATTTTGGGAACGAAGCTCACCAGGTACCTGAAGGAGAATGCTGAGGTGCCAGAGATCCCTGAGGATCTCGCAAACCTGATGCGAAAGGCTATCGGCATGAGAAAACACCTGGCGAGCAACAAGAAAGACCATCACAACAGAAGGTGGCTCCAGCTTACCGAGAACAAGATCCGGCGTCTTGCAAAGTACTATCGCGGCACTGGACGGCTGCCAGAGAACTGGCAGTACAGGCCAGAGACCGCTGAGATGCTAATCACATGAAACGGCTGGAGAAACTGGCAAAGTCCGCTGCCAGTTCCCTCTTGCAGTGTGAGAATGTAAGGGTAATATCCCACAACGACGCCGACGGGATAACCTCAGCAGGGCTGATCTGCACCGCCCTCCGGAGGGCGAACATCCCCTTTCACGCCACCCTGGTCAGCAGGCTCGACTCATCCCTCGTCAGCACCCTCGAGCCGCCGGTGGTCTTCTGCGACATGGGGAGCGGAAAGCCTGATCTGATATCGGATATCGAGGGCGAAGTCTTCGTCTTCGATCATCACACCCCCGTGGGGACCCCGAATTGCGTCCACGTGAACCCTCACCTGGCGGGGGTGGACGGGGCCTTCGAGCTCTCTGCCTCTGGGACGGTCTACGCCGTCGTCCGGGAAATGGGGGATAATGTGGACCTGGCGGGGCTCGCCCTGGTGGGGGCGCTGGGCGATCGGCAGATGATGATCGGGGCGAATCGGACGATCCTTGAGGAGGCCGCAAACTTTGGGATCGTGGAGGTGAGGCCGGGGCTGAAGATGGACGACGGGCCCCTGAAGACCGTCCTCGCAAGCGCCCTCGATCCTCTTCTGGACTTCTCCGGCGACCCCGAGAAGACGCGGGCCTTCCTAGAGGAGGTGGGGGTTGCAGGCGACCTCCCCAAGTTAGGGGGAAAGGAGCTCTCGCGCCTCTCGACGGCCCTCGTACTGAAGGTCCTCATTCAGGGGAGCTTTGCGGCCGACTCCGTCGTCGGGGAGACGATCAGGCTGAAGAGGGAGATCGTAGAGAACGCCTTCGAGCTGATGTGGATCTTAAACTCCTGCGGCAAAATGGAGGAGACGGGCTTGGCCCTCACCCTCTGCATGAGGGATAAGACCTTCCTTTCAGAGTGTCGAAAGATCGACCAGGATTATAAGGCAAAGACCCTCTCTGAAGTCCATCTCGCCCAGGAGCGGCTGCAGGAGACCGAGAACGTCAGGTACGTCCTCCTCGAGGATATGGATGCCGCTGGGGTCGTCTCCGGCCTTTTGGTCCGGTACCTTTATGCCGACAAGCCGATGATCCTCATGAACAGGTCTGAGGGGATCGTCAAGGTCTCGGCCCGGGGCAACAGGCTCCTAGTCTTCAATGGCCTCGACCTCTCCGTCGCCCTGCGTGAGGGGGCGGAGAAGGTGGGCGGAAATGGCGGCGGTCACAGCGTCGCCAGCGGCGCCTCGATTCCCATCGGGACCGAGGAGGAGTTCATAAAGCACGT
>LDZT01011521.1_pt1 | contig 33813 bp, 32 predicted proteins | sample 615521 | NCBI WGS metagenome assembly LDZT01 (sample SAMN03408292, study PRJNA278302) | terrestrial metagenome | isolation source: oil reservoir sample SB1 | place: USA: Alaska, North Slope, Schrader Bluff formation | collected 2011-09 | reverse complement strand
TTATCACTCTTTGGAATTCAGGTAAAAAATGATCATATTGCTTATCTTGATATTTTTATAGTAAAACCTTTTATTTAACCATGACCACCTTCTTAGAAGATGGTTTTTCACGGTTAAATAAATTTTAATTATTTTTCACTACCTCTTCCATCTGCAAGCTTATAAGGTCAAAGTAAGCCAAAATATTTTCTATGCATTGATAATGAAAATCTACTCTCTTTTTATAATCAATCTTCTTACAAGTTTCAAAGGTAATTCCCCTTATTCCAAGATGGTTTAAGGCCTCATGAGTACTGCTCCCGGCAATCGGCTTTACAATTACCTCAAATTTATTTTCCAGGGAAACAACATTACTATTTAGTTCATTAACAAGATAATTGGCTATCTTATTTAAAAATACGTTTTTATTATCATCCAATACTATAGTTTGTCCATAAAAAGAATTATTTTTAGTATAGTAATCTGCTGATTCATGCAGGTCTAAGAGAAATTCTACTTTATTATTGTTCATTATTTCAAAAATTTCACCAGCTAATCTTTCAATGACATCATTCGAATTGATATCACCCGGGTAATTACGATTTAAATCCTCCCCGCCGGATATTGCCCTGATACCGTATATAATTGCTTCCTTATTAGCTTCTGGGAGAATGATAACTGTTCCCCTCTCCAGATTAATGTTTTCCATGAACCGCTTCGCTGCTTCTATGCCCGCCAGCTCATTACCATGCACTCCTGCCATAACCATTATTACAGGATATTTCTGTTCAGACGAATAAACATAGGCCTTGGTTTGATAATCTGTTCCCTCACAAATAATAATTTCTAAAGTATCTGGATTAATAGTAAAACTGGCAAGAGCAGAACAAAATAGTAACTGCATAAAAATACCAAAGGCAATTGATATTAACAAAAGAAATTTACTTATAAAGTGATTATTATTTCTATTCATTATAGAATTTCAACTGTGCTTTCTTTTAATCTGCCACTATTTTCTTGGGAACACTAATATAATTATCATTTGCTAAAAATTCCATACTTTCTCCATTAGCATTATTGACAACTCGATAGGACTTTATGCTGTATCCAGGGACACCTTCCTGCAGTACTGTACCTTCCTGATATGCAATATTTCCTCTTTCCACTTCAATAGTATCAAAATAGTGAACTTTTTTGTCCATCGTGATAATCTTAATGTCTTTATTCAACCCTTTCTCTCCATATATAGTTGCTATTAAACTATCGCCTTTAACCTCACAAAAAATACTTATAGCTTGATCTAATGAATTTTTAAATTTCAAATCTTTATATCCATAGAATATTGCAGCATCTCTACCCAAAGGTACATAACTAGTTGCATCTCCATAAATAGAATGATTATATCTCTCAATTATTTGTAAGTTAGCAAGCAAGGCGGCATTATAAATTGTTGTAGAAACCTGACAAACACCTCCACCATAACCGCTTGTAAATTGACCATTAGAAATAATAGTACTTTCTTTATAACCATCATTTTTTTCTGCAGGCCCTACTATTTGATTGAATAAAAACTTTTCACCTGGTTTTAGTATAAGCCCATTAATCTCATTGGAGGCCTTCTTTATATTAAACAGGGTATTCTCTTCTTTGTCCTGCAAAGTAGTTTCAAAACTACTAATTCTCTGATTAATACCTATTTGGACAAGCAGTTCATTAGTAGTAATTTCAGGTTGTAGATATGCCACAGGTAAAGATATCTGTATAGTAGAATCAGTATTAGCTGAATTTACAATTTGTGCTTTAATCTCTCCAGGCAATTCTTCTGTCTTTATTTTGATACCAGTTTGCGCAGGGATTATCATATTTTTTTCTAAAAATGCATCTCTCTGAGGTTGTTCTATTGCAGCTTGTAATTTTCTAACAAAGTCTGTAAAAACTTCTTGATTAAACAACAAGTAGTTCTTATCAGGTATTCTCTTTGTTTGCCTTAGAAGGGGTAACCTCTCTCTTACTCTTTGTATAATTGAACCTTGCCTCCCAATTGAATAAGCTTCTTCTAACAACTCTTCTAAATCAATAGAAGCCCCCAGGTCTTGTTTTGGAATAATCCTTTTTTTAAAATTATTATTTTCTATTATTACAGTGTTTGATAATAGTTTCTGTGCTATTGGGGTCAAAACAGTTTCAGCTTCTGCTATTTCCAATCCCCCAATATCCTGCTGCAATGCTACAATATTGGGATAAATTTTTTTATTGTAAATTAATAAATCGATTGCGTAAATAGTAAAAAATGTAAAAATAATTACGAATAACGATAACAATATTTTTCTGAATATTCTGTTTTTTTTGGAATTTAATTTATTTCTTTTGTAGTAATTATGTTGATACACATATCTCTCCCTATTTGCTTATTGCATTAGATTGTATAATTTTACAAGTATTCTTATTATCTAAAATAAGAATTGAAAATAAAATAATTTTAATATATAATAAAATTCGATTGTATCAATAATGCTGCGGGAATAGCTCAGTTGGTAGAGCGTTGGCTTCCCAAGCCAAAGGCCGCGGGTTCAAACCCCGTTTCCCGCTCCATTTACCAATCACCAATAAATTAAGGTCAGGAACTAAAGCTATCCCAATAGTTTGCTGATTACATCTTCCCCCTTCAACATCAAAAAAATAATATATAAAAGCATTGCCAGTAAAAACCCAAGCAATACTCTCCCATAAAGAATTGCAATTTTGTATTTTGTTGAATCAAGCCGCATCAACCTTACTATAAACCTAGACAAAACAATAATAATAAATATGAGAATCACTAATAAATATATTGCTTCATTCATGATATAGTTCTCCATCTTAGTTAGTATAGGGTAAATAAATAGGTGTAATTTGTTATTCTATATAATATTAACACAATCAGCTATTTAATTTTCTAATCCATGCTTCGAGACATTCATCATATTGATTTTTATTATTTTCCAATTGCAGGGAAATATCGGTTATTGAAATGTAATTATTACAAATTGCCCAATAATCGCTATTCTCTTCCATATGTCCCTCTGGTTTGCTACCTTCAATCCAAAAATACTGTGTACTATCATTCTGATGTATCTTTTTAATAAATTTTTGATGAAATATCTTTGCTAATTTTGTTAACCTAATACCTTTTATATCCTGGTATTCCACATTCGGAATGTTGATATTTAGTACATGTGCCTTTTTACGGATATCCAGGGGTATGTTATTAATAATTTTCTCTATTACTTTTATAGCAGTTGAATAAACAGGAGAATCTTCTTTTTTATCAATTGAAATAGCAATAGAAAAAATATCATGGAAACCACCCTCTATTGCAGCTCCAACAGTTCCTGAATAAAAAATATCTCTACCCAAATTTAAACCCTCATTGATACCTGAAATAATCATATCTGGCTTCTCTTCTTCACATAACTCTTCTAACCCAATGATAATACAATCAACTGGTGTTCCGCCTAAAGCATAACCACAGGAAAATTTATCTGACCACATTTCTTTACAACTTATCGTCTTGTAAATACTGCTGGAATGCCCTGCACCACTTCTTTCCTGATCAGGTGCTACTACTGTAATATTTCCGAATTTTTCCAAGTTTTTCTTTAATTCTTTTAAACCTACTGAATGTATCCCGTCATCGTTTGTTAATAATATTTTCAACTTATGCTCCTAACCTGTTTTTGATTTCCCTTGCCGCAATAACACCTGAAATAGATGCCTGAATTAATCCCCGGGTAATCCCGGCTCCATCACCAACTGCAAAAAGATTTTTGATCTTGGTTTCAAGGTTTTTAGATAATTCTAATCTCACTGAATAGAACTTTATTTCTACTCCATACAGTAAAGTCTGCTTGCAAAACACTCCAGGGGCAACCTTATCTAATGCCTGTAACATCTCAATAATGTTACTCAATATCCGATAAGGCAAAACAAAACTCAGGTCTCCAGGAACAGCACTGTTAAGAGTAGGAGTCACTACTGAATGGCTTATTCTTTCAATAGTTGATCTCCTTCCTGACATTAAATCACCCAAACGTTGTATTATTACACTCCCACTTAAAATATTTGCTAAATTGGCAATGTGTTTTCCATATGCAATTGGCTCTTTAAACGGTTCGGTAAAATTAGTGCTTACAAGCAATGCAAAATTTGTATTTTCTGTTTTTTTCTCTTTGTAGCTATGTCCATTTACAGTAGTGATTCCATCATTATATTCAATTACAACTTCCCCGTGGGGACACATACAAAATGTTCTAACCTTATCATCAAATTGAGTGGAGAAATAAATTAATTTTGATTCATATAATGTCTGGGTCAGGTGTTCCATTATAACTGCCGGCAATTCTACCCTTACGCCAACATCTACAGGATTGTTATATACCTTTAAATGATATTTAATTGCCTGTCTTTTCAGCCATTCAGAACCCACCCTACCGGGAGATAAAATAACATACTTACAATTTATAGTTTCTCCTTTGGTTGTCTTGATTCCACTGACAAAATTGCCTTCTTTGATTACTTCTTTAACTTCGGTTGAAGTTCTTATCTCTACCTTTTCTGTTAGCAAGGAAAAGATATTGCTTAACACTGTAAAACAGTTTTCAGTACCCAGGTGTCGTATCCGGGCTGGTATAAACTTGAGATTTGCTTTTGCTGTTTCTTTGCTAATAATATGAATTTTTTCCTGATTGTTTCCGTAAATCTTTTCATCAGCCCCAAATTGAAGATAAATACCATCTACATATTTTATAAAATCAGATAATTCCTCTTCTGATAAATACTCAGAAAGAAGTCCTCCAATGCTAGTAGTTAAATTTAGTTTACCATCACTGAATGCTCCAGCACCACCCCAACCAGACAGTAATGAGCAAGGATTACACTTCTTACAGGGTATTTTATATTCCCTCATGGGACACTTTCTCTGGTTAATATTCTTGCCCTTTTCCAATATTAATATTTTCAGATTGCTATTATTTTTCAATAATTCTATTGCCGCAAAAATACCTGCTGGACCAGCCCCTACTATTATCACATCATATAGCTTACTCATTCTTTTTACCCTCTTGCTAATTATCTTTTCAATATAAGGTAGTAAGATATTTTAATAAAAAAACGTCCCGGAGGACGATTTAATAACTGACATCTATTTAATTGTTTGGTAAAAACTCATTCTTCTATTATTGAGACAATTTTTTCTTTCAAATTTTCCAATGTACATATTTCTGAACCAAATTTATGCTTATTTAATATACCTGCATATTTTAGGCCGGAACCGGTTATAATAGCTACACCTTTGTCTTTTTTATTTATTATGCCCTTACTTCTCAATTTTTTTATTGCCAGGATAGATACTGCTGCTGCCGGTTGTGCAAAAATCCCCTCCTTAGCTAATAATAATTGACCCTCAAGGGCTTCCTTATCGCTAACAGCAGTTACTGTGCCATTATACATCCTTAATTTTCTTAACAATTCATTTCCACTAGGTGGATATGGATTTGCAATTGCATTATCAATGGCTTCAGGCTTGGAAATCATTGAAATTTTTTCATCTTTATTTATCCAAGCATGGTAAATCGGGGCACATCCTTCTAACTGTACACAAATAAATTTGGGTAAACGATTTATTAACCCTTGCTGGTAATACTCCAAAAAACCTTTAATAATTCCTCTGGCATTACCCCCGGAACTAGTTGGTATTACTACAAAATCTGGAACAATATTAAGTTGTTCACAAATTTCAAAGGAAATACTCTTTGACCCTTCTATTCTGAAGGGAACATCTGAGTTAAGGAAATATATTCCTGTTTCTTGCCCTATCTTCAGACTTTCATAATATAATTTACCATAATTACCTTTTACTTTAATAAGTACCGGGTTGTATATTAAAACTGGCTGAATCTTTTCCAAAGGTATATCAGCAGAAACCAAAACAAATGTCTCCATATTTGCCCGAGCTCCGTAGGCAGCTACTGAAGCAGCCATATTCCCACTGGAAACAGTTCCTATTCTTTTAAAACCTAATTTTTTCGCATGTTGTAAACAAACAAAGGTTCCTCTATCCTTGAAAGACCAGGTCGGATTAACAGTCTCATTTTTTAAATATAGGTTATCCAAATCTAAAATCGAGGGCAAACTATTTGCAGTAATTAGAGGAGTAAATCCTTCTCCCAAAGATGACTTATCCTTTATAGATGAAAATGGATAAAATGGGGCAAATGTATCAATAATATTTCGATTATCAAGATAATTGTTGTTTACTGGATAATGGTCTTTGTTTAATAATTTCTTCCGGGTGATCTTAAATTCCAGTGGTTCGGAACAATCATCACAACGTGGGAATATTCTGTCTGAGGGATATTCTTTTTTACATCCTGTACAGATAAATTTTTCCTGTTCCAATTATTTGCCTCGAATCAATTCTAAAATATGGTCGGGGCGAGAGGATTTGAACCTCCGACCCCCTGAACCCCATTCAGGTGCGCTTGCCAAACTGCGCTACGCCCCGACTAAGTATACAATCAATACAAATATTATTATACAGGAGCACGTTTATTCTAGCAACAAAATAGGACAAATAAATAAAACTTTCTTTATTGTTTGAACGATTGCTTTATATTCTAATATATCTTTTGCCTTCGACTTCCCTAATTATATTTTTTAGCTCAAGTGATAAAAGTGTTTCATTTACCTGAGCCGGGCTTAATTCTGTCAAATTAGCAATTTCATCGATATGCAAAGGATCTGCAGAAATGTAATTCAAAAAGTGTTTCTCATATTCATTTAAATCTTCAATATTAATATTTTCATCTTTTTTATTGCAATTTTCACTACTCTTATTATAAATGTCTTTTGTTTCCAGCTCTTCTATTATATCCTGGTAACTATTTACCAGTTTTGCACCCTGTTTAATCAAATCATGGCAACCTTTTGAAAGAAAAGAATGGATGCTTCCTGGAATGGCAAATACTTCTCTTCCCTGATCAAGGGAATAATCAGAAGTAATTAAAGCACCGCTTTTTTCGGCAGCTTCCACAACCAAAGTACCCATGGATAATCCACTAATAATCCGATTTCTTCTGGGAAAATTATTTTTTTCCGGTTTTGTATATACTGGAAACTCAGTGATTATGGCACCATTTTTTATAATCTTATTAGCGATAGATATATTCTCAGCTGGATATATACGGTCAATTCCACATCCCAAGACTGCCACCGTTTTTCCGCCCGCCTCCAGTGCACCGAGATGGGCTTTAGTATCAATACCTCTGGCCAAACCGCTAATGATAGTATATCCTCTGGAGGCTAATTCTAAAGAAATATCTCGAGCAATTTTTCTACCATAATAAGTTGCTTTTCTAGATCCAACAACTGCTAAGGTCTTCTTATTATTCACCATATCCAGAAAATTTCCCCGATAATAAATAATAGGTGGCGGATCATAGATATTTTTTAACAGTACCGGATAATCATCCTCCTTGATAGTAATGACATTAACTTTCATCTTTTCCAACAAGGATAATTCACTGTCAGGATTAATACTTTGTTTCTGGGATTCTATTTTTTCCCAGATATTCGGACCAGCATGCAATATTTTGCTAATATCCTTTTTTCTATTATTATTCCAGGCCTCTTCAAGAGAAGAGAATGAATTCATTAAATTAGAAAAGCGAATTGGGCCAATTTCTTTAACTCTATTCCAGGCCAGCCAATATTTTAATTCTTGTTTTTCTAGCATACAAATAATTTTCCTTTATATAATTTCTTGCCTTTAGTATACACCTTTACTTACCAGGATATTGATTGTTCCATTACCTCGGATACTCTCTCCTGGGTTTGGGTTCTGGGCAATTATTTTCCCCTTAGATAATTGATGATGCATAGAATAGGCAACATTACCAATGTTATAACCCAGATCTGACAATATATCTTCAGCCTCTGGGACAGTTTTTCCAATCAAATTAGGCACCTGGTTGGAAGCCCTGGTCTCTCTTACTTCAACTTCTACAGTACGATTCTTTTTTACCTCACTGCCCGGCGGTGGATCTTGTCTAATAACATAAAGATTATCATCTCCTCCCAAAAAAGGTTCATCAATAATCTCCATCTTTAAACCAGTATTTTGTAATATATTCCGGGCAGAGTTAATATCCTTGTTTAACACCGAAGGTACATTGGCATTGGGTGTATAAAAGATAGTCTGATAGGCCAGGAAAGCTGCATAGGCCCCTATCGCAACAGTAATTATTATTACGATTAGTAAAAAGACAAAACGTCCAGTTCCAATTATTATTTTCGACAACATCCAACTATCCTGTCATTTTTTTCATTATCTTTGCCATATAAAATCCGTCAATATTCTCACCAGAATAACCTGGTAAGAGCTGTATTGCCTGTTTTATCCCGGTATTATATTTTACCACGCCATATTTTTTTACAAAAGAGGAGGTCTCCTGGATCGTAAACCCTGTGTTATTTTTTAAGAATTTATTAATTATGCAATCATTCTCTTCTCTTTCTATACTACACGTAGAATATACTAACTTCCCACCTGGCCTTAAATACTTAGAAGCAACATTTAATATTTCCATCTGTAAATTATTAAATATTTGCAACTGTCTATCATTTAGATTCTTCCATTTTATATCAGGCTTTTTCCTGATAACACCTGTCCCCGAACAGGGGGCATCAACCAATACCTTATCAGCTTTTTCAAAGAAATTAGCACAAAAGATAGTTGAATCTTGCAATAAATATTTTATATTACTTATACCCAGTCTCCTGGCTTCACTTTTTACCATATTCAACCTTTTTTTGTTTTTCTCAAAGGCAATAATTTCACCTTGGTTCTTCATCAATTGTGCCAGATGAGTGGTTTTCCCACCAGGACCACTGCACATATCAATAATTAATTCTCCTGGTAAAGGGTCTAAAAGTCTTGAGACCAAAGAAGAGCTTTCGTCTTGTATTGAAAAAAAACCGGATTTAAATATTTCAAAAACGGTAATATCCACAAATTCTTCCAGTATCAACGATTCAAATGGTAGATATTGCCCTTCTTTAAATGAAACCATCAAATTGGATAGTTTTTTTTGTAACTCAGGCATATTAGTTCTCAAGGGATTAATGCGTAAAATTGTTGGTGGTTTCTTGTTCATAATTTGGCAAATATTGATACATAAATTAAGACCATACCTTTTTATCCACATATTTATTAACCATTCGGGGAAAGAAAAATATTCAGAGATATATTTTACAGGGTTTTTATTGATGTCAGGCCAGTAGATATCGTTCGGTTTTCGAATAATTTTTCGCAAGATAGCATTAACAAGATTCGAATACTGGAAATACTTACTTTTTTTTGCTAAATTAACCGATTCATTAACTATTGCATAATCAGGAATTTTATCTAAATAAAATATCTGGTAAATTCCAATCCTTAAAATATTATTAATATCTAAAGGCAACTTCTTGCCTTGTTTGGTAAGCGATTGTTTAATAATCCAATCTAATTTTTTCCGAAAACGGGTGACCCCATAGGTTATTTCTTGAACCAGGGCTTTATCTTCTTTTTTTAGTGGATAATAATCAAAATAGTATTGCATTAGAATATTCAGGTAGGCGTTTTGCTTTTCTACTTTCATCAATATTTCTAAAATCAATTCTCTAATATTATTAAATTTCAAACCTATTTACCTTTATTCTTTTTTAATTTTTCAGGCATTATTTTCATCAGGATTATAAATCAATTAAATGAATCCCCTATACTTATACTATATCCATTAATAAATTGAGAAACATCCATCTCTTTAGAGCCAGGCAGTATAAGTCGCTTAATTTTAACACAGGTACCATCACCAGCTAATACCAGTATTCCCTTTTTGCTTACTTCTATAATATAACCCGGATTTTTTGGACTAATAAATTTATTTTCCCCAACATCTTCAACCAATGAAGCCTTGGTAATTTTAATCATTTTCCCTTTAAATTCAGTACAGGCACAAGGTATATAAGCAATCCCTCTAATTAAATTAATAATATCTACACCTCTATTATTCCAGTTTATTCTACAATCTAGCTTATTTATTTTTCTGGCATAGAAATATTTCCCCTGGGGCTGAGGTATTTTATTATAATTACCTTTCTTAATACTATTAAGTACTTCTGGAATTATCTTGGCACTTTCTTCTGCAAGTCTTTCACTTAATTGCTGGCAATTCTCTTCAGGTAATATTTTTATCTTTTTTTGCAATATAATATCACCGGCATCAATTTTCTCGTTCATAAAAAGGAAACTAATCCCTGTTTCTTCCTCACCCCGGATAATGGTCCATTGAATAGGTGCAGAACCTTTATAATGAGGCAACAAAGAAGGATGCACATTCAGACATCCATAGGTTGGTATACTTAATACTTCACCGGAAAGTATCTGGCCATAGGCTATCAATATAATCAAATCCGGCGCAAACTCTTTTATCTTTCTTATAGAATCTTCCGAATTAATATTCTCTGGTTGGAAAATAGATAAGTTATGCTCAAGGGATAATTCCTTTATCGGTGAAGCCTTCATTTTCTTTCCTCTTCCTGCAGGTCTATCTGGCTGAGTAATGACTGCTACTATCTGTTCTCCCAAATGAATAATTTTTTTTAAGACAGGAATACCAAAAGCAGAAGTGCCTACAAAAATAATCCTCAACATGCAACCCCCTTAAATGTTAAATACTTTTTTCAATCTCTTTTAATTGATCTTTAATCAACAGCCTCTTGGCTGGACTCAATCTATCTATAAATAAGTAACCTTCCAAATGATCTATTTCATGTTGTAAGGCAATTGCTAAAAATCCTTCCTGAGTAATTCTTATCATATTTTCCTCCAAATCAAGGGCTTCTACAGTAACCGAATAAGACCTCCTAACCGGGGAGTAAATACCAGGGACACTCAAACATCCCTCTTCTTCTTTTGTCTCTCCTTCACGTTTAATAATTTCAGGATTGATTAATACTACAGCTCCCTGATCTTCAGTATCAATAACGATTACCTTTTTCGAAATACCGACCTGGGGTGCAGCCAATCCCACGCCTCCCTCAGCGTACATTGTTTCAATCATATTTTCTGCAAGCTTCCTAAGCTCCTCATCCACTTTTGCAACCGGCATAGCCTTATCCCTTAATATAGGGGAGCCATATTTTTGTAATTTCAAAATAGCCATTCTATTCTCCTCCTAATTTATTCTCAGCGGATCAACATCAATTACTAATTTTACATCATTTGATTTAAATTTTGAAATATAGTAAAATAATTTACCTTTTAAATAATCTATATCCGTTTTTTGTGTATCTATCTTAAGTATATAATTTGTTTTATATTTATCCTTGTCTCGCACAACTACTAGATTTTCTTTATTTAACTGCAAGTCTAAATCATATTTTGACATTAAGTCTGACTCACGCATATAATCAATAAACTCAAAAGCACTTTTTTTGACATTTTCTCTCTTTCTGCTCATGTATTCTATTTTAATCATTTTGTCAAGAGGTGGGTAATGAAGTTCCTCTCTCGTCATCATTTCACTTTTATAAAATAACTCATAATTCATTTTTTCTATTGTTCGTAAACTATGATGTTCGGCTTGAAATGTTTGAATCATTAATGTTTTTATTTCCTCTTTTGTAGTTAAACTTAGAGCCAATTGATAAAAATATTGGAAAGATAATTCTGCTGACTTATAATCAGGCAAATTCAGCAGAGAATCTGCCAAAATTATTCCTACCAAGCCAACATTTTGGAAATCCAGTTCTCTAAATATAAGCTGAGTTCCTATTAAAATATCAATCTTTCCTCGGTTAAAATTATTGATTATCTTTCTTTGAGTAACAATTTTGGGAGCAATATCTATATCAAGTCTCTGCACAACCGCCCTGGGAAACATTCTCTTAATAAATATTTCTACATGCTGTGTTCCGAAGCCCAAGGGTTTTATTTTCCCATTACCACATTCAGGACAATATTTTTCCATTTTAGCTTTCTTTCCGCAAGAATGACAAATAGCATATTTGGCATCTTCCTCAACATGGTATGTTAAAAGATGACCACATTCAGGGCACTTAATAACATGACCGCATTGAGAGCATATTAAATAACCAGCAAAACCACGTCTATTGTGAAAAAGAATAATTTTTTCTCCACTTTTTAAACATTGAATGATTCTTTGCTGTAGCTGGAAACTTATAATTCTCTGGAATGATTTTTCTTTCTCCATATCAACTATCTCTACTTTTGGATAATTTATGTAGCTATTAAAGAATAACTTTTCACTTTTTAAAATGTTTTTTTGCTTTTTAGCATTCCAATAGCTTTCAATGGATGGAGCAAAACTTCCCAATATCACTTGGAATAATCCTGATTGCCCTCTTTTTAATGCAACTTTCCGAGCATTATAGCGAGGCACCCTTTCTTCTTTATATAATAGGGAATTCTCCTGTTCTACAATTACTAATCCCAGATTTTGAAAGGGAAGAAAAATATTAGACCTTGTTCCAATTACAATTTTAATATCACCTCTAGCAACTTGAAGAAAACGAAGGTATTTTTGGGTTTGATTGGCTTTCTTGTCAAATATCCCTGATTCATCACCATATTTTTGGTTAATACTTTTTTTTAGTTGAACACAACAGTGTCGATCTGGTATTAAAATTAAAACCTGTTTACCTTGCTGTAATGTTTTTTTGATACATAGTTTATAATAACGGTCCCTTACATGATAGCTTTTATAGTGAAAAAGAATCGGGGTTTTTTGAAAGTCTTTTTTGTATTCAGAAAGAGTATTTTCAAATTTTAATAATTGCTGTTGGTATTCTTTTAGTGTATTGTTATTTGCTTTACCTGTAATTTCCAAATAACTATTAATCTTTTTTCTGGATGCCTGAGTAGGGAGAATATGAGTAATAATGGTCCCTATAGGGCACAAATAGTACTTGGAAATCCAATCAACTAATCTAAAAATTTCTGGGGATAAAATCGGAAAAGGATCAATTATTTTATCAATTTCTTTTAAGTTTTTGACATTTGTCTCAGAAATTATTTCTCTAATTATACCAATCATGTTTTTATTTCTGAAAGGTACCTGTACTCTCTTTCCAATATGGGCAATATCTACCATTTCAGGGGGTATAAGATAGTGAAAAGCTTTATTTGTATTAATTTTTAATGGGATTACTTCTGCAACGTTTTTACTGTTCATTATAGCGATTTACCATTTTCCTGTTTTCAAGATTACCCAACATATTATCAAAAATATATTCTGCTAATTCATGTTTTGACATGAGTGGCAAATCTTTCATTTCACCCTGATTATTAATAATTAACACCTTATTGGTATCAACTTCAAAACCGCTATCTTGCCTGCTAATATCATTAGCGATAATATAATCTAAATTCTTTGCTCTTAATTTTTCCATAGCATTTTCATTTAAATTATTCACTTCAGCAGCGAATCCAATCAATATTTGTTTAGTCTTTTTTTCTCCGGCTTCTTTTAAAATATCAACATTTTTCTCTAATTCCAGATGAAAGGTTCTTTGTTCATTTTTCTTTATTTTCCCCGAAAATTTTTTGGCAGGCCTAAAGTCAGATACTGCTGCTGAAGATATAAAAATGTCTGAGTCTTCGAAATAAGACATTACCGCTTCTCTCATTTGCTGGGCTGTATTAATATGTATAATTCTTATTCCATAGGAATCAGGCAAACAAGTTGGTCCGGTAATCAAAGTCACGTCTGCGCCTCTATTTCTAGCTGTTTCTGCCAAAGAAAAACCCATTTTCCCGCTTGAATGATTGGAAATAAACCTTACCTCGTCAATGGGCTCTCTCGTAGCAGAAGCCGTAATTAAAACTCTTTTACCTTTTAAAGAAATATTTGTATTAATCTGCTTTTTTATTGAATAAAGAATATCTATTGGGTCAGCCATGCGTCCATCTCCATATTCTCCACAGGCTAAATTACCCTGCGTGGTTTCGATAAAAGAATAGCCCTTTTTTGATAGATAATTCACATTATCCTGATAGATTGGATTGTTAATCATTGCACTATTCATAGATGGTGCAAAAATAACTTTTCCTCTAAATGCCAATACGATTGCAGAAATCAAATCATCTGCCAGGCCATTCGCAATTTTGGCAATAGTATTTGCGGTAGCTGGAACAATAACAATTAAATCAGCCCAACGGGCTAAAGAGATATGCCTGATTTGCTCATCCCCTTCCCCCTGGGAAAAGAGATCTGTGTAGACTTTATTTTCAGATAAAACTGCAAGAGTCAGAGGTGTAATAAAATGCATAGCATGTTTGGTCATCATTGCCCTGACCTCAAAGTCCTCTTTTTTAAGCAACCTTACCAATTCTGCACTTTTATAAGCAGCAATTCCTCCAGTTATACCGAGAACAATTCTAATTTTTTTATTTTCTCTCTCTGTCATAACTTCACCAGAACCCTTTCTTAAGAGTTTTTTAACAAGCAGATTTTAATTAAAATTCTTTAGCAAGACAATTACATTATAGCAGATAACACTCAGAAAAATTATAGAGTAAAATCTGCTATTTGTTCATTAATTTTACATCTTTCACTGATAACAACAGACTTTAGTTCCTCTAAGGCCTTTTCAAAATGATTGTTAATTATCAAATAATCGTAGTTTTTTATTTCTTTTAACTCATTATGTGCATCTTTGAGTCTCTTTTTTAATTCTTCCTCTTTTTCTGTTTCCCTGCCTCTCAATCTATCCTCTAATTGTTCCCAGGAAGGAGGGGCAATGAACACAAATATAGCCTCGGGAAACTTTTTTTTCAATTTCTTCGCACCCTGTACATCAATTTCCAAAACAAGGTCCTCTCCCTTACTAAGACTTTTATAAATTGTAGAAAAAAGTGTACCTTTGTAATCTCCATGAACTAATGCCCATTCAGCAAATTGTTCCTCTTGAATATATTTTTTAAAGGTACCTTCACTGACAAAAAAATAATCCCTGCCTTCTAACTCATTTTTTCTAGGTTTTCTGGTAGTTACCGATACAGAATAATGCAGGTTTGGAATACACTGAAACAATTTTTGTCTAAGTGTACCTTTCCCTACACCTGAAGGTCCGGAAATAACAAACAAACGTCCTTTATAGTTATTTTTTTGCATCCGTTTTACCCTTTAATTATTATTTATTGCTATTTTCTTTTTTCTGATATGTAGTCATTCTATTTATAATAGTTTCAGGTTGTAGTGCTGATAGAATAACCTGATTACTATCTGTTATCAAAACAGAACGGGTCCTTCTGCCATATGTAGCGTTAACTAATTTTTTTGCCTGCCTTGCTTCTTCTCTTAATCTTTTCATAGGTGCAGAATCAGGGTCTAATATAGCTATAACTCTGTTCGAATTAACAAAATTCCCAAAACCAATATTCATCATAAATAAATTCATAAAAATCTCCTACATTATTCAATATTTCTTGACTGTTCCTTTATTTTCTCTAATTCATCTTTTAATTTAATTATTTTCGATGATATACTTTTATGGTTTGATTTAGAACCAATAGTATTAATCTCTCTCCCAATTTCCTGGGTATAGAATTCAATTTTGCGACCAATTGGTGTCACATTTTTCATAATCTTTTTTAACTGAGTGAAATGGCATTTAAGTCTTGTTATTTCTTCGGATATATCACTTTTTTGAGCTAAAATTGAAACTTCCATTTCCAGCCTTCCATTATCCAGAGGAACATCCTCACCAAGTTGTTGAATTCTGAATTTTAATTTTTCCTGATAATCTTTTAAGCATTGGTCTTTATCCTTTTCAATCTGTCCAATAACTATCTTCATCCTATCAATTCTCTTTAAAATATCATCGATTAGCTTTCTGCCTTCTTCTTCTCTGCTTTTAATCATGTTATCCATGGCATTTCTCAAGGAAACTTTAATTGATTTCCATAAACCTTCATCTTCATCTTCTTTAATAAATTCAAAAATTTCTTTAAATCTAAGCAGTGATTCGAGGTTTACATCTCCTTCTATTTTTGTAATTTCTTTTAGCCTATTTAAAGATTTTACATATGAATTCAGTAATTCTTCATTTAGCCTTATATTGCTAATATTGTCATTATTTTTATCTAATTTTATGAGAACATTGATACTGCCTCTACTAATTCTGTGCTGGATAATATCTTCTATTTTCTGCAAAATATCTAAAGACTGGATAGGCATTCTCACCTTGATGTCACAATAGCGATTATTAACCGATTTTATTTCCACCTTAGAGGCAATACCATTTACCATTGCCTCTCCCATTCCAAAGCCGGTCATACTTTTAGCCAAAAATATCTCCTTTCAACTTTTAATTTTTACAATCATTTTAGGTAATTACCTGGTCTGTGTCAAACAATTAGATTCTTTATTATAGTAGTAATTAGATAAATAATACGTCTTTTAAACTAGACAGATTGCTCTTTTAATAATCTATTAACTATCATTTTTATAAATTTGGTTAATTATCTTCCAAGCAGTTTATTATATATGATTATGCTGTACAATGCCAGCTGTCAGCAGAATGTTCTTGTTTACCGAGGAAATAAATTTGACCATTGAAATTAAATATATTATAAATTACCTGTAGGATATTTTTAAAAACCCAAATAAAGGTAAAAAAAATGAAATTAGACAGTATTGCATTATATTCTGTTACTTTCGAAATAAAGGAAAAACTGGTTCCAGCAAAAATAATTGATGTTTACCAAATTAACAAATATGAAATATTGTTATTTTTAAAAGGCAATAATTATACTGGTAACTTATTTTTCTCTTTAAGGCCTGATATGATGACCTTTTTTCTTAGTGATTCCCCTCTTCCTTCTGAAAATTTTTCTTCATTGTTTTTTAATCATTTACAGAATTGGGTTCAAGGAGGGATATTGTTAGATATCCAACATTACCATTTTGATCGGATTATCAGTCTTGTCATTCAACCTTACCATAAATTCGGTACACCAGAACAATATTATCTAATAATTGAGTTTATGGGCAAACATAGCAATGCTATCCTGATAGATGAAAAAAATATTATTAAGTCATCCTTAAAGCAAGTTGGGGCAGAAGTAAATAGGTATAGAGAAATAAAACCTGGCACAGTCTATATTCCCCCTCCAAGACAAGAAAAACACAATCTTTTAACAATTAGCAAACCGGATTTTATGAACATTATAGATAAAGCAAAACAAAGAAATGATATTGAATATTTATGGCAGTTCTTTTTTAATTATTTTTATGGAATTGGTGTTAAAAGTTCCAAAGAAATTGTAAGATCTATGGATTTCCCTCTGGAACAAAAATTTAATTTAATAGGCAATCAAGAATTGAATCTGATTTGGGGAAAATTTTTTGAACTAAAAATAAAAATTAAAGAAAATAAGCTTTCACCTGTTGCATTAATTGACAAAAATACAGATCAGGTGATTGATTATTCGTTAATATATCCGATAGATACCGATAATACAGTAAAAATATCATTTGAAAAAACTTCCCCCTGTCTTGAATTTGTTTTTAAAAAGTTAAAAGAAAGGGAAAGAAAGCAAGAATTATTTTACACAATAAATAGGAAACTGAAAAAAAATATAAAAAAAATCAAAGGAAAAGAAAACCTGTTACAGCAAAGAAAAAAAGATGTAGAAAATAGCTTAGAATATAAGAAGAAAGGTGAATTGATTAAGGCAAATTTATGGAATATCAAACCTGGAACTCAAGTAATAACAGTAGTTGATTATAACGATAAAAAACAGAATCAGGTTACTATTGACTTAAATCCTAATCTTAGCCCAGTTCAAAATGCCAAAAAGTTTTTTAAGAAATATAAAAAATTACAACAGAATAAAGATATCTTAAGAAAACAAATAAATGAAAACAAAAAATCTTTACAGCAATTAAAGAAAATTCAACTGGAATTAACTGAAAATCCAGACTCATTGGAAACATTATCCTCATTATATAATAAATTGGTTAAACTAAAATATATAAACGAGAAAAATACTGCAAAAAGCAAACGAAAAAAAGAACAGGGTCCTGCGATAAATAAATTTCTTTCACCAGAAGGATGGGTTATTCTAGTAGGCAAAAATAATAAACAGAATGAATATATTTTAAGATATTTATCTTCTGGAAATGATTTTTGGTTACATAACCTAACCAGGCCTGGCAGTCATGTTATTATAAAAAATCATAAGAATATAGATCATCCTCCTCACATCACTCTTCTCTTTGCAGCCCGTTTAGCAGGATATTACAGTAAAACCAAAGATAAAGAAAATGCTATAATTATCTATACACAAAGAAAATATGTAAAAAAACCCAAAAATGCAAAACCTGGAAAAGTAATCTATTCAAATGAAAAAACATTAACTGTATTAATTGATTCTGATGAGATTAAAAAAGATATAAACAGGATGCTTGTTAATTAAAAGTTTTTAGGGACAGATAGTTTTTAACTGTTCTAGTATATCCTCGGGTAAAATTGAGGTAAAGCTCATTACCTGGCGACTGACAGGGTGAACAAACTGTAGGTAATGAGAATGCAAAGCCTGTCTTTGTATTATCAATGATTGGTTTTTTTCCTTTCGGTCTCCATAAAGCTTATCACCAACTACTGGATGGCCAATAAATCTCAGATGAACCCTTATTTGATGAGTACGGCCGGTATATAGCCTGATTAACAGCAAGCTAAATGATTCAAAAAACCTGATTACTTCAAAGTAAGTCTTTGCTTCTCGGCTGGCTATGTCGGTTATAGCCATTTTATTACCATGTTTTATATCTCTACCAATAGGAGCATCGATATACCCAGCTTTGTCTTTGACAATACCATGCACCAACGCCATATATTTTTTTATAATTGTTCTATCCCTGAGTTGTTTTGTTAAATCCTGGTGAGCTAAATCAGTCTTTGCAACCATCATTAAGCCCGACGTTTCTTTATCTAAACGATGAACAATTCCAGGTCGATGTATTCCATTAATACTGGGCAATTTCCCCTGGCAATGAAATAATATGGCATTAACCAGAGTGCCATTTTTTACTTTGCCAGTAGGATGAACAATCATACCTGCACTCTTATTAATGACCATCATATGCTCATCTTCATAGAATATGTCAAGGGGAATATTTTGGGCTTCGAGAGACAGATTCATATCAAGGGGAATATCTATTAGTATTTTGTCTCCATTTTTTAAAATATAACTGGGTTTTACCTTTTTCCCATTTACAGCAATATTGCCATAGGTAATTAATTCTTTAATTCTACTTCTAGATAAACCATGTATCTTTTCTTGAAAAACCACCTTCTAAGAAGCTGGTAATGGTTAAATTGGTTTTACCATAAAAAAGAGCAAGAGAAGCTATCTGACAATTTTTTACCTGCAGTCCAAAGCAAACAGTTCTAATGCTTAGAAATATTCAGTTAAAATATAAGAAAAAAGCAAAACAAATACTAACCAATAAAAGGTTAAACATCTTTTAGAGGTTCTTAAAGCCACCCGCTATGCGGGTGCGATATTTACTCTTCCAGCTCATTATCTTCATTTTGCTCTTCTTTCTTAAATAAAAAATGGATAAGTAACAATAATAGTCCTATATTTATTGCCGAATCCGCAATATTGAAAATAGGCCATATACGGAAATCCAAAAAATCAATTACACTTCCAACACGCAGACGGTCAATTATATTTCCCAGAGAGCCACCTAAAATGAAAATAAAAGCAAAAATAATAAGCCGGTTCTGCTCAACAATCTTATTCCGCAGAAAAAATATTATAACCAGGATTACCAGTAAGGCAATAATGATAAAGACATTATTATGTAATTTTAGCAGGCCGAATGCAGAATATGGGTTTTGAATATATGTTATATGGAAAATTCCTTTTATCACAGGTATGGATTCCATCAAATTAACATTACTTTGAACCCATATTTTACTAAACTGGTCAACAAAAACTACTAAAAATACTCCTATCAAAAAACGCATTTACGCTCCGCCATCTTTTAGTTACTTTTTAATCACAGTAAATAGCACACCCACAAAGCGAGTGACTTTAGGAGAACCTCTTATACCAGCTTCAAAGAAAGTGGTTTTCTATAGCTTTCTTGGTCTCAATCTTTTAACGCAACAATTTTATTTAACCATTAACTCCTTCTAAGAAAATAGATCTTTATGGTTAAATAAAAATTCAATTTAGATATTATTTGCTTTGATTCATTTCTCTTAACACATTGACACATTTTTGGCAAATTGTAGGATACTGGCTATTTTTTCCTACTGTTTCAGAATAACACCAGCATCTTTCACATTTTCGTCCAGGAGCCTTCTTTATTACCACTGATAGTTCTGGGACTTCCTCTCCATTAAAAACATTTTCATTTTCATTATAATTATTATTGTCTATTACATTTACCTTAGAAACAATAAAAACAATTTCTAATTGTTCCTTGAATTCTAGCAAATAATTATAAATTTCTTTATCCTCTGTGTATATATCTACCTGCCCCTGGAGAGAATTCCCAATTTGACCTTCTTTACGGGATATCTCTAATGCCTTTAAAACATCTTTTCTGATAGCTAAAAGTTTACCCCACTTCTCTTCAATATCTTTCCTCACTAATTTATCTTCCACTTTTGGCCATGGTGACAGAAAAATACTTTCTTCTTTTTTGCCATTATTGTTTAAATTTTGCCATATTTCCTCGGCAGTAAAACTCAATACGGGAGCAATTAATTGAGTTAATCCGCTTATTATGCTATAAAGAACGGTTTGCGCTGCCCTCCTCTGCAAAGAATCAGCATTTAACACATAGAGCCTATCTTTAATTATATCAAGATAAAATGAACTTAGATTAAGAGTGCAATAATTATGTATATCATGGTAGAGGGTATGAAATTCATAATTATCATAATTTTCGGTAGTTCTTCTTACTAAATCCTGGAATTGGCTCAATGCCAGCTTATCGATTTCTCCCAGCTTATCATAAGGAACAATATTTACATCAGGATCGAAATCATAGAGATTACCCAATATGAAACGTGCTGTATTTCTTATCTTTCTATAAATTTCCACCAGCTGTTTTAATATTTTCTTTGAAATCCGGACATCTCTTTTATAATCAGAAGATGCAACCCATAATCTTAAAATATCTGCCCCATATTCATCAATTACTTTCTGTGGGGGAATAACATTTCCAATAGATTTTGACATTTTTCTGCCTTTTTCATCAACTATAAAACCATGAGTCAAGACTGATTTATATGGAGCCTGGTCAAAACTGGCAACTGATGTTAATAAAGAAGTTTGGAACCATCCACGATGCTGGTCTGTTCCTTCTAAATACAACTCACAAGGCCAATGCAAATCTTCTCTACTTCTTAATACTGCTGCATGACTGCATCCTGAATCAAACCAAACGTCCATAATGTCAGATTCTTTTTCAAATTCAGTTCCCTGACAATGAGGACATTGAAAGCCTTTTGGTAATATGTCTTCTGCAGACATTGCAAACCAGGCATTAGAACCCTTTTCTCTGAATAATTTTTTGACAATTTCAATTGTCTGTGGTGTTATTACTATTTTCTTACAATTCTTACAATAAAAAGCAGGAATAGGCACTCCCCAAACCCTTTGTCTGGAAATACACCAATCAGTTCTCTCTTGCACCATACTATAAATCTTATCCTTGCCCCAGGTAGGGACCCATTTAACCTGATTAATGGCCTCAATGGCTTTTTCTCTAAATTTGTCTACCGATACAAACCATTGTGCAGTAGCTCTGAATAAAACTGGTTTTTTACATCGCCAGCAATGGGGATAAGAATGCTTTATCTTTCCTTTTCCTAATAAATATTTTTTCTCTTGCAAGCTTTCAATAACCTTTTTGTTCGCCTCTTTATAGTACAGGCCATTAAAAGGACCTGCATTTTCATTTAATCTACCCTTACTATCCAGAGTGGAAATAATCGGAAGCTTATATTTAATGCCAATTTCATAATCTTCCTGTCCATGTCCTGGTGCAGTATGAACGCATCCTGATCCCTCTTCCAGGGTAACATGTCTACCCAGAATAATCATAGAATCCCTTTCCAATAATGGATGCCTGGTTTTAATGCCTTCAAATAAATCGCCTTTTTTCTCAGTAATAACCTGATATTTTTCAATACCAACTTTTTTCATAACCTGTTCTACCAATTTTGAAGCTAGAATCAGGTATCCTTGTTCGGTTTTTACCAGACTATAACTAAAATCAGGATTAAAGGTAATAGCATAGTTACCAGGGATTGTCCAGGGTGTTGTAGTCCAAATAACTACAAAGGTTTCTCCTTTTTTTGCCTCTGGAAAAATTGAACTGATATCATCAACAACCTTAAACTTCACATAAATAGAATCACTTTCTTCGTCACTATACTCTATTTCAGCAGCAGCTAATGCTGTTTCACAGGAGGGACACCACAAAACAGGTTTTAAACTCTTATAAATGTATCCACGTTCATACATTTTACCAAATACATCAATTTGTTTTTCCTCATATTCTGGTAAAAAAGTCAGATATGGATTTTCCCAATCAGCACAAACTCCTAATCTTTTAAATTCTTTTTTTTGGATATCGATATATTTCTCCGCATATTTCTGGCATTTTTTTCTCAACAATACTGGATCAATATCATTGAGAGTAACATTAAGTTGCTGGCTAACCTTATGTTCAATAGGCATACCATGAGTATCCCAGCCAGGGACATAATAGGCATTATATCCTTTCATCCACCTATATTTTGGAATAATATCTTTAAGTATTTTATTATAAGCTGTTCCAATGTGTATATTGCCATTAGCATATGGAGGACCATCATGCAGAATGAATTTTTCATTCTGCCTATACTTGCTTAATAATTTCTTGTCCAATTCGATGCCCTGCCAGAATTCAAGCAATTTAGGTTCTTCCTTTGGCAAATTAGCTTTCATCGAAAAATCAGTTTTTGGTAAATTAAGTGTCTCTTTAAAATCCATATCTTCTCTCCCCTTATCTCGCAATTATCTAATTAAAACAAAAACCTCTTGCCGTTATTAAAAGGGCAAGAGGTAAAATTTCCTGCGGTACCACCTTTATTTGTTATTATTTATTATTGTCTTTATCTGTTACAAATCAACAAATAATAACCTTTATGAAAATATTTTTTCATATTTAGTATTATCGGTACAACCGTTTTGGCTTAGTTCATTTCTTTCAGCCAAAAAATAAAGAGATGATTTTCAGTATTTATAGAAAACCTACTTTTCCTCTTATCCTTTGCTTGTTATTTTCACTTCACAATTAAATATATTATTTTTGATAAAAAATATTACCATTATTTTCAAAAAGAGTCAATGTAAACATACAATAAAACATACAATAATAAACAAGAACTAAAGATTCTCTTTATTATTATTCTGGTTCTGATTATTTCTAATATCATCCCAATTATTCTTTTCATTATCCGAGTCCATCTTCATTTTAATATTTTCTATTGCTTTATCCTCAATATTATTTGACTCTATCTTTTCGGGTTCTTCTACCATTTCTTCATCTAGCATCCGAATATGAAGTTTCAAAGTATTTTTTAACTTCTCCAGAAGGAGGTACTTTCTTTTCTTAAGAGATTCAATCTCATTATTTATATCATAAATTTCTTGTTTTGCCTGTTGCTTTATTCTCTCAGCTTCAATTTTAGCATTTTCTATCATGACCTGAGCTTCTTTTTGCACATTTTCTTTTATATTTGAAGCACTTTTTTGAGCATTTACCAATGCGCTCCTCAGAGTTTCATCCATTTTGGAATATTCTTCCATTCTGGACTGAAGCCTTTCTACTTCCTCTTTGAGCTTAATATTTTCATTAAGTACCTCTTCATAATCCTTAGCTATTCTGTCTAAGAAATCATCAACTTCTTCCTCATTATATCCTCTGAAGGATCTATTAAACTCTTGTTGTTCAATATCCATCGGGGTAATTTTCATTAACCGCCCTCCTTCTCCTTGGCTATCTACTTTACCTTTGAATGTAATTATTTATTAATTATTAATATGTAATATTAAAATAAATTAACTATTAACCTTATTAAAGCTGATCTTAACAAGTTGAGCAAAAAAAATACAATAATCGGGGACAAATCAATTCCCATTCCTCCTAAAGGTATAACAACCCTAAAAGGGGCCAATATTGGTTCAGTAACCTGGTATATCAGCCTTATAATGGGATTAGAACGATCAACCGGTAGCCAGGATAGAAATATTCTAGCTAATATGAGATAACTATAAATCCTAAAAACTATATTAATAATGTTAATTATAAAATACATAAGTTTTCCTAATCATTCCTTATATTTCATTCAAACTTTTGTTTTATTCTTTGTCCGTCTACAATATAAACAACTCTTTCAGCCAGATTTCCCGCATGATCACCAATTCTCTCCAAATTATCTGAAATAAAAATCAAATGTATGGCACGACTGATTGTATGAGGATCTTCTAACATAAAAGTAAGTAGCTCCCGAAAAATCTGCTGATTTATTTGATCAACCAATTTATCTTTTTCCCACACAGATTTTGCTAATTCAACATCTCCCCTGAGATAGGCATCAAGACTACCCTTTAACATTTCTTTGGTTACCTCTGCCATTCTTGGAATATCTACTAATGGTTTAACCATTGGTTTTGATGATAAATATTGACTTGCTGCAGCAATATTGGCAGCACGGTCACCTACTCTTTCTAAATCAGAGATTGCTTTCATGGCACAGGTAATAACTCTCAACTTCTTGGAAACAGGATGTTTTAAGGCAATCAATTGTAAGCACTGCTCTTCAATATCCAATTCCATTCTGTCAACTTTTTCATCATTATTAATAATCTGTTGTGCCAATTCCGTATTTTTGTCAACTAAAGATCTTATTGCTTCTCCTAATGAATTCCTGACCATTTCTGACATTTTTACCAAATTATCCCTTAAGTCTGCTAATTCATCAGCTTTTTATCACTTTTTAGCTCTTTTTCTTTCGATTTTTTATTTATACTTTAGCTATAATATTTCTAAGCAATATGACTTCCAACTTTGGACTTCAGGTAAAAAATTGTATCTATCTTATCTTAATCTTTTTATGGTAAAACCATTATCTTAATAGCATTGAACATTGCCCTCAATGCTCTAAAGACAAAGGTTTTAAAAATATAGTTTATTCATTATAAGTATTCAATTTTACTTAAAGATCAGCGTATTTGGCTTTTTTGCTTCTTTATTGCACTTCCACCCAAATATGCTTCCTGTACTTTTTTATCATTTTTCAGTTCTGATGACAATCCGCTAATGGTGATATTTCCAGTTTCCAATACATATCCACGATTAGAAATTGCCAAAGCCTTACGAGCATTTTGTTCTACAAGCAAAATAGCAACTCCCTGTTCATTAATTTCCTTTATTATTCTAAAAATCTGTTTTACTAATAAAGGAGCAAGTCCTAAAGACGGTTCATCTAAAAGCAATAATTCTGGATCACTCATCAATCCCCTGCCTATAGCAAGCATCTGCTGTTCTCCGCCGGATAATGTTCCTGCTAATTGCTCCCTCCTCTTTTTTAATATTGGAAACAAATCATAAGCTCGTTCTTTTCTCTCTAAGACAAGTTTTTGATCACCCCTTCGGTTAAAGGCACCCAAATTCAAATTTTCGTCAACAGTTAAGGTGGCAAACACATGTCTTCCTTCAGGCACATGGGAAATGCCATCAATAACTATCTTGTAAGCTTCTCTTTTTTTTAAGGATTCCCCTCTAAATATCATTTCCCCATCATGGACAGGAACCAAACCGGATATAGCTCTCAATAAGGTACTTTTCCCGGCACCATTAGCACCTAAAACACTTACAATTTCACCTTTTTCAACATCCAGAGATATTCCTTTCAATGCTCTAACTGATCCATAATAAATATGTAGATTATTAATTTTTAATAAATTCCCAGTCAAATTACATATCCTCCTCTTCTTCTTTTCCCAGGTATGCCTCAATAACAACAGGATTGCTATAAACATCCTCAGGTTTCCCTTCTGCAATTTTCTTGCCCTCATCCATTACTGTAACCCAATCAGAAATCCCCATTACTACATTCATATCATGTTCAATCAACAAAATTGTTAAATCTTCTTTAATTAATTCATTTAAGAAATTCATCAAATCCTCTGATTCTTTATCATTCAAACCACTACTTGGCTCGTCAAGTATTAAAAGATCCGGATTGCTAGCCAGTGCCCTGGCAATTTCCAATAATCTTTGATTACCATAGGCAATATTCTTTGCCAGTTCATTTTTATAAGAAATCAAGCCAACCTGTTCTAATCTTCTTTCAGCAACTTCTTGTATCTTTCTTTCTTCTTTTATTTGTGAGGGTAATCGAAATATGGATGACCATACTCCTGATTGACTACGTGCATGCTGTCCGGACATCACATTCTCCAGGCAGGTCATATTTTGAAAAAGTCTTATATTTTGAAAAGTCCTTGCAATCCCCTTGGAAAGTATCTGATGGGGTTTTAGACCGTACAATCTTTCACCTTTGAAAAAATATTGTCCGTCATCAGGTTGATAAATACCGGTAATAACATTAAATACAGTTGTTTTACCAGCACCATTTGGCCCTATAATGCTACTTATTTTACCTTTTTTTACCACTAAATCAATCTGGTTAACCGCAACTAGCCCTCCAAATCGCTTGGTTAATTTTTTTGTTTCTAATACTACCTCATCAGTGGTACTTTTACTTTTTTTTATCTCTTTTTCTTTTTCTATTACTTTCTCTATCATTTATACCTCACTCTTCCCTGCCTTTATTAACATTGATTCAGTTTGCAATTTTCCTCTCTGTCTAGGCCAGACTCCACCAGGTCGAAACATCATCATTAATACCATTACTGCACCAAATATTAACATACGATACTGTGCAAAAGCCTGAAATACTTCCGGAAATAGAGATATTGCTGCAGCACCGATAAATATACCAGGAATAGAGCCCATACCCCCAATCAAGACAATACAAAATAGCATACATGAATCCATAAAAGTAAAGCTATCAGGGGATACAATCATAAGTTTGGTAGCATAAACACTACCGGCTACACCTGCTAACGCAGCACCAATAACAAAAGCAAGGAGTTTATAATATCTAACGTCAATACCTGTTGCCTCTGCGGAAATAACATCTTCACGGATACAGTTCCAGGCTCTACCAATTCTGGAATCCTGTAATCTAATCAGGGCAATAACCGTCAACCCAACAATAATCCAGATATAATAATAGAATTTAAAACAATTGTTAATCACCAAAATATTTCCTATTGATGGAAAACAGATACCAAAAACACCGTTCGGCCCTCCAGTAATGCCAAAAGGATTATTGATCAGGGTCAATCGGATAATCTCTCCCATACCGATTGTGACAATACACAAATAATCACCTCGGAGATGGATAATTGGTGAACATACCAGGAAGGCAAAAAGACCTGCCGCTATTCCACTAACTGGTAATAATATCAATACCGGTATGCCAAAACTAGTATTTAAAATAGCAGTTGTATAGGCACCAATGGCAGCAAAGCCCATATGCCCCAAATCAAATAATCCTACCTCTCCCAATACAACATTTAAACTTAAACCTAATAAGGTATAGATTCCAAAAAAAAAGGCAACATCAATAACATAGTTACTTTTAATAATAATAGGAAACAATAAAAAAACTAGGATTAAAATCAATACGAGCCAGTTATTTTTTTTAGTAAACTGATTTTCTTTTTTAACCTTATTTATCTCGTTCATCTTATCACCTTATACCTTCTCAGCTACTTTTTCGCCAAGGATTCCAGTTGGTCTAAAAATTAATACAACTATCAGAACTAAAAAAACAAAAACATCCTTATAAGCAGTCGAGATATAGGTTGAACCGAGCATTTCTAAAATTCCAAGAATCAATCCACCTATCATTGCTCCAGGAATATTGCCAATTCCACCTAAAATAGTAGCAGTAAAAGCCTTCAATCCATAATTCCAACCCATTATAAAACTGATCCTTCGGTAATAAGCACCTACCATAACTCCAGCAGTTCCCCCTAATGCAGGGCCAAGTGCAAAGATAAAAAATATAATTAAATTAATATTTATCCCCATTAATGCAGCTGTTTCCCTATCTAATGCGCAAGCCCTTATAGCAGCTCCAAAGGTGGTTTTTTGAATTATATAATACAATAATCCCATCAATAAAAATGATAAAAGCAGAATAATTATCTGCAAAACATTAATTCTTAAACCACCAATATTTAATATATGACTCGGAATAACATTGGATGCATATGCCTGCGGGCGGGCTCCCCAGATTACCATTATGGCATTCTGTAAAAATATGGAAACTCCTAACGCAGAAACCACCGCCGGTAACCTACCTGCCGGATAGATTGGCCGATAAGCCAACCTTTCAACAATTATTCCCAGAATACCTGTGCCGATTGCGGCTACCAACATAGCCGCAATCAGTCCACCCCATAAACCAAAGGTAGAGGTTACATAAGCAGTTCCCATAACCAATAGAGTATACCCAAAGTATGACCCCAAGGTAAATAAATCACCATGAGCAAAGTTAATCAATTTCATTACACCATAAACCATCGAGTATCCTAAGGCAATCAAAGCATAAAAAGATCCTATCGTTAATCCATTTAAAAGCTGTTCAATAATTAATTTCATTAACCTCTACCTCATCAATGCTATTTGATTTTATCTTTCAACTATAGCGTAACTACCATCATCATTAACCACATATAGATTTATTCCTGTTCCTACACGATCTCCTTTTTCGTCAAATCCAATTGGTCCGGTAATACTCGGGAATTCTTCCATCTCATTTTTCAAGTAATCAACCAAAACATCTGAATCTGTTGAGCCGGTTTTATCAATAGCCTCTGCTATTACCATCAGGGCATCAGCAGCATAAACAGACCACGGACTAGATGGTAAAGAACCATAAGCTTCCTGGTATTTTTCTTTAAATTCCATTGCTTCCGGATTGGTAAAATATTCTATTAAAGCTTCCTGGGTCATATAACAACCGGAGGCATATTCTAATCCAGCAATTCTAATAAAATCTTCATTAATAGCAGCATCACCACCAACAAAAACAGCCTCAATGCCAATTTCTCTAGCCTGTCTTATAATTAAACCTGCCTCTGAAAAATAGCCAGTGAAATAGAATAAATCAGGATTTGTTTCACGTAGTTTTGTTAATGGCACTGTATAGTCTGATTCACCAGGAGTAATAGCATCAAAATATACTAACTCAGCAGTACCTGCTTCTAACAGGAATTTTTTAGCTTCGTCTGCTAGTCCCAGAGCAAATGAAGTATTGTCATGTATTATAGCAACTCTTTCTGCTTCAAAATATGGTACAACTTCTTCTGCAAAGAACATTCCCTGAGTATCAGTACGGCCGCAGGTACGGAAGAAATACTTTAAGCCTCTTTCAGATAACTCTGTAACAGTAGCTCCGTATGCAATATTGACGACTTTGTTCGCCTCATAAATATCTGAAGCTGGTTGTGTGACAGAGGAACCATAGGTTGAAATACCTGCAACTACTCCTCTTGAAATTAAATTCTGAGCAGCTAGAGAACCTCCTTTTGGAGTACATTCATCATCCACTACAACTACTTCAATCATTTTTCCGTCTAGAATTCCTCCCTTTTCATTTACCATTTGCGCTGCTATTTCAACACTTTGTTTTGCCATCTCTCCTTCAACTGCCTCTGAACCTGTTAACGGGCATTGTAGACCAATTAACACAGTATCCTGAGCCAAAACGTTAATTGAAAAACACAAAGTAATGGCTAATAGTACTATTAAAACATTTTTTATCTTTACCATAATTTCCCCCTTTTTATTTTTAACTTAAATATTTTACCTTATTTTTAAGTATTGAAAAATTGTCATCTAGCTTATCTTAATCTTTTTATGGTAAAACCATTTATTTAACCATTACCACCTTCTTAGAAGCTGGTTTTTTATGGTTAAATAAATTAAACCACAGATGGTTCTAAGATTAATTCTCCTCTTTCAAATCGTCCTATGTCCAGTTTATCAATTGGTAAATCTATTTCTTCTCCTAAAATACATTCTGCCAACATCTTACCAGATATAGGTGCCAGCATGAAACCATGACCGCTAAAACCAACCGACATATAATAACCTTTCAATTGAGGGTGTTCTCCCAAAATAGGCTGGGAGTCGGGGCTCATATTATAAGAGCCTGCCCATTGCCTTACTACTCGTACATCCTTAATTATAGGAATAAGATTAGTCATTTTTCTGGCCATCGTAGTTACAAATTGCCAGCTTGAACCATTATCATGACCTTTTTTCTCATGTTCAGGATCTCCGTAACCACCTACTATACTACCATTTGGAAGCTGCTGGAAATAAAAATTACGAGAAAAAGACATTAACATTGATTCCCACAAAGGAGTTACCGGTTCAGTAACCAGTATCTGATGTCTTTGCGAATAAACTGGTATCTCAATACCAGCCATTTCACCTACTTCTCTGGCATATCCACCTGCTGCATTAACTACTCGGCTAGTTAATATCCGACCACGATTGGTAAGTACCGCTGAAATTCTATTATCTTCAGTTTCAATCTTCTGAGCTTCAGTAAATCTACAATATTTTACTCCAAGCCTTTGAGCGGCTTCTGCATAGGCAAATGTTGTTAGCATTGGATTTACATTACCATCTTTAGGACAATAACTTGCTGCCAGCACATCTTTGGTATTTAAAGGTGGAACAATTTCTCTAGCCTCTTCCGGTGAAACCAGGAGAGAATCAATACTCAGGCTCTGTTGTAATTGGATATTCTTTCTGAATTGTGAAACTTCTTTGTCAGTATATGCCAGAATTAAATAACCTTTTTGGTTGAATTCTATATCATATTCCAATTCTTCGCTTAACTGCTCTAATATCTTGATGCTTTCCCTGGCTAAAATACAATTCATTTCAGTACCAAATTGTTGACGAAAACCAGCCCCACATCTACCTGAAGAGCCATTTGCACAGGTGTCTTTTTCTAATATTGCAATATTCTTTTGTCCCCTTTTTGCCAAATTATAGGCAATACTGCATCCTTGCACACCACCACCAATAATAACAATATCTGCACTTTTAATCATCCTTATCACCTGCCAGAACTCCCAGGGGTACAGGTTTGGTAGGAGGACGAAATTTGGAGAGCGGTATATCTTCAACTTTTTTGTTCAAATACCTGGCTATCGCTCGTAACAAAATCCTTTGACAGGTTTTACCCTGACAGGGACCCATACCAGCACGGGTAATACGCTTTATTTCATCTAATGTGGTATATCCCTTATCCAGTTGTTTTCTTATTTCTCCCCAGGTAACATCTTCACAACGACAGATAATAGTATTATCATCCATTTTGTTCACCCTCCACCTTAATATTTCGAATTACCATTGCTAAATCTTTGGGAACAATTATGGTAATCATATTGGTTTTATTTTTTGTTTTTTGTACTCTTACCACCTTCACATCAGCTATCTTGCAACCTGAACGATCTAAGCCTGCAACAACTTGACCCTTTTTTGGTAAAGGTAGCATCTCATAAGGAATCTTAAGCAATGCCTCCTTATCAGAATAGTTTATATCAACTACAAAGATAGCCAATCCCGGACAGGAGGCAATACACAGACCACATCCGCTACATTTCTCATAATCAACTGTAGGAAGGTTATTAATATCCTCAAATGGTTGGATTGCCCCGGATGGACAACTGGCAGCACAGGGATCACAGGGAATATTCTGAAAGCATTCTACAACAACCACTGGTCCTTTAGCCAATATTTCAACTGGAGGGATTACCTTCTCTAATTCTTCTTTAGTAGGTACCCCGTTAGCGGGAATAGACATGGGTTCCTCCTTTCTGGACAATTGCCTTTTGAATTCCTCTATTAATAGCTTCGCTCATAGTATTATTTCGTAACTGAGCCAACAAGCTCTTATAATTATGATTAAGCTGTTTATAATCTTTGTGGTAAAAGCCAAGACTGGCGGCAGCGTTTAAACCTGCAATTTGACCTTCAATCATGGCACTGCTGGCCTCTTCGATTCCGGTAACATCTCCAGCAATATATATTTCCTCAGAGGAAGTTTTCATATTTTCATCACGCAATGCTACATATCCACAAAGTTCAGGAATATAATTCATCTCACACCCGCTTTGCCATAAAAGTTCAGAAAAGGGAGAAAGTCCAACTGCCAGACAGATAGTATCTACATCCAACTCTTTTTCGGTATTTGGTATAAAAGAAAAGTCTTTATCAATATTACAAATTGTAGCCCCTTCAACTTGCTCTTTTCCCCTGACCTCTTTTAATGTACAGGAGGTATAAATGGGAACTTCTAATCTTCTTATCTTACTGGCATGAACCCAGTAACCTCCAATACAAGACATGGCTTCCACAATTGCTTCTACCTTTATTTTCGCCTGTATTAATTGATAGGCTACAATCAGGCCAATATTCCCGGCACCGACCATTAGTACTCTTTCACCAGGTACAACACCATAAACATTCATTAAGGTCTGGACAGCACCGGCACCATAGACACCTGGCAAATCGTTATTAATAAAGGAAAGCATATTTTCAGAAGCACCTGTTGCTACAATAAGGCGCTTGGGTTTAACCTTAATTAATCTATTGCCATTAAGGCCTTCCAATATTGTAAGAATACCATCCTCATAATATCCGGTGGCAGTGGATTGTGTTAATAAATCAATGTATGGGGATTCTTTGATTTTATTAATAAAATTATCAGCGATATCTATACCTCGAATACCCGCAAATTGTTTGCTGGAACCAAAAAACTTGTGGGTCTGTTTAATAAGTTGCCCTCCTAACTCAAGGCCATCGTCTACTAATAATACTCTAGCGGAACAAGAAGCAGCGGCAAGTGCAGCGGCTAAACCTGCCGGTCCACCACCTACAATAACAATATCATATTCTTTCACTATTTCACCTTCTTTTTATTGTCTTTTGACAACCATTCCTTCTTCTAACCTGGTAATACAGGTTCTGACATTGGGAATGCCATTAACATTCATCAAGCAGGAAGAACATTTTCCAATAGCACAGAAAAAACCACGTGGGCGTTTAAACTTTTTACTATAGCTCAATACCTTTATTCCAGCTGCAACGAGGGCAGCTGCAATAGGTTCATCATTATATCCTTCCAATTTTCCTCCCTCGAAGGTAAAAGTAACTTTTTCCCCATGTTTTAATTCTAAAATGGGATGCTCTTTTATTCTCATTTGAATTACTCTTTCTTATATTGATATTGAATTTTTAAATATTTCTTTTATCTCTAAGTTAAAAAACAGAGAATGGAATTTTCCATTCTCTGTTTTTTAACTTTAACCAGATAACTTATTAATTAGCACACCTATTACAAAAAATTTATATAAACTTAGCACTTTTAGTAATCCTATCTCCTCAATAATGTATACTATCTAATTTGTCCGTTAGAGTTTCTAATAACTTGAAGGTGGTTTTTCATGATTATAGTAAATATCGCACCCGCATAGCGGGTGGCTTTAAGAACCTCTTAAAGAGGTTTGGCTTTTTATCACTTTTTAGCTCTTTTTCTTTCGATTTTTTATTT
>LDZT01012746.1_pt1 | contig 33863 bp, 26 predicted proteins | sample 615521 | NCBI WGS metagenome assembly LDZT01 (sample SAMN03408292, study PRJNA278302) | terrestrial metagenome | isolation source: oil reservoir sample SB1 | place: USA: Alaska, North Slope, Schrader Bluff formation | collected 2011-09 | reverse complement strand
TGTTGTTCGGAATAGTGTTTTCTTTTCATCTGGAATCTCCTGTTTTATTTTGCCAGAAAATTCCACTTCGGGTTGGTATTATTTTAGGGGATGGTTACCGATACTCATTATAAAAGGCAGGTGGAATAGTTTATCCGTCTGCCTTTTTCCTATAATATGGATAATCCACGCATGCCCCATCCTCTTATTAAAGAGCTTGTTGGAAAATGAATTTGATTGTGTTGAGATGATCCAGGTTGGGGTCGAAAATGAGAAAAAGCGAAGCGAATTGATTTCACTGGGCATTCAATTTAAAAAGCATGTCATTTACGAACGAAATCTTTGAAAAGCGAGCTTTTCCCACTGAATTCCTGATATGTGGCAGCGGGCAAAATGGGGCGGCGGTGATACGATAAGAGCATTGAAAAGGAGTTGACCATTGGATCAGACTAGAAAAATCAAGATGATGATACCCGGACCGGTGGAAGTACATCCGGATGTACTCAAAGCGATGGGCACCCCGGTAGAACCGCACTATGGCGATGCCTGGGTGCAGAAATATCAGCACGTGCTGGACATATTGAGAGAAATATTTGATACCAGCGGTGATGTCTTTCTGATGGTGGGTTCCGGGACATGTGCTATCGATGCTGCTATGGGCAGCTGCCTGCAGAGTGGGGAGCGCATTCTCATCGGCAACAATGGATTTTTTGGGGATCGCCTGGTTTCGATCGCTGAACATAACGGATTGGATGTGGTTCAGATCAAAACCGAATGGGAAAAAGCTATTGATCCACAACAAATCCATGAAGCGCTAAAAAAAGATGCTTCCATCAAAGCGGTTGCGGTGGTGCATGGAGAAACATCCACCACCATATTGAACCCCATCCACGAGATCGGACCACTGGTGAGAAAGCGCGGAGCTCTGTTTTTGGTGGACGCCGTTTCATCTCTAGGCGGTGTGCCTTTTGAGATGGATGCATGGTGTGTTGATGTATGTGCGTCGGCAACGCAGAAATGCCTGGGAGCCCCTCCCGGATTAGCTCCCATTGCGTTGAATGAACGTGCCTGGCGAAGCATCGATCGCCTTGAAAAGGGGGAACATGGATGGTATGGGGACCTGCGGATTTGGCGTCAATATGCCCAGGAATGGGGTTCATGGCATCCTTCTCCCATCACTATGGCGACCAATAACGTCAATGCCTTGCTGGTGTCCTTATCCCAGTTGATGCAGGAAGGCATTCCGGCTAGGATGGAACGCTATCGGAGGTTGGCAGTACAGGTCCGAAGGGGTTTGCGAGAGGCTGGTTTTCCTCCATTTACGCCGGATGATATGATGAATCCAGTATTAACAGCAGGGGTGATGCCAAAAGGGCAGGATAGCGCTTCTATCGTGAAATACTTGCTGGATGAATATGCAGTTCAAATTTCAGGAGGGCTGGGGGCATTGAAATCAAAGATATTCCGTATCGGGCATATGTCTCCTATCATGACCGAAGCAGATATCCAGCTTGTGGTGGATGCACTGAAAAACTACCCTGGTTGATCAAGCATATTTGGTAATAATCAAGAACCGGAGAGCTATTCCGGTTCTTTTTTTTTAATTAAGGCTATAATTAAGCCACTATATTCGTTCCGAAAGGAGGAAACAATGGCAAACGTTATCTTTGACCATGTGGTTAAAAAATTTGGTGACGTTATCGCAGTGAACGACCTAAGTTTCAACTTAGCAGACAAAGAATTCCTGGTTTTGGTGGGTCCCTCGGGATGCGGTAAAACCACCGCCCTGCGTTGCTTGGCGGGACTGGAAGAAGTGACCTCGGGAGAGATCATGATTGATAAAAATGTGGTGAATGATGTTCCACCCAAAGATCGTGATATCGCCATGGTGTTCCAATCCTATGCGCTCTATCCTCACATGACTGTGTTTGATAATATGGCATTTGGATTGAAGTTACGCAAAACCCCTAAGGATGAAATCCAGCGGAAAGTGGAAGAAGCCGCCAAGATATTGAACATCGAAATGCTCTTGAAAAGAAAGCCAAAAGAATTATCTGGAGGTCAGAGGCAGCGTGTTGCCGTTGGGCGTGCCATTGTGCGCGAACCCAAAGTTTTCCTCTTTGATGAACCTCTCTCAAACCTGGATGCGAAACTGCGCGTGCAGATGAGAACGGAGATCACCAAACTACATCAGCGTCTGCAAACCACTTTTATCTATGTAACCCATGATCAGATGGAAGCCATGACCATGGGTACCCGTATTGCAGTGTTGAATCAAGGAATACTACAGCAGATCGATACTCCGCAAACCCTGTATGATAAACCCAATAATCTGTTTGTGGCTGGTTTCATTGGATCACCTGCGATGAACTTCTTTAACGGAACCATCGAGAAAAAAGACTCAAAAACGGTGATCCTGACAGAAGGATTTGAGCTGGAAATTCCAAAAGATAAGGTGAAAACTTTTGAATATTTGACCGGGAAGAAGATCATTTTTGGTATTCGTCCCGAAGATATTCACACCCCTGAATACTTACCCGCCGGTATCAAACCCGCGATGGTAAAAAGCAAGGTGGATGTAACTGAACTAATGGGGAATGAGATATTCCTGCACTTGAAACCGCGTGAAGAAGACCCGGTATATGTTGCCCGTGTTGATCCTCGCACGCGTGTTATGGCTGGGGATGAAGTTCAGGTAGCTTTCAACATGGAAAATATCCATGTCTTTGATCCATCTGAGAATCCCGAAAATCCGGTTGCTATCCGGTAGATAAACTATCCATCAAGAAAGAGAGGTGTATTTTTCTACACCTCTCTTTTCGTCTCTTTAATAATCTTCCCACAACAAAAGTACAGGACGAGCGCCAGAATGAAGCTGATGATTCCAACTGCCAGAAACACATTTACCCAGAATGGCGTTGGGAACAGGCGGATGAGTGAATCACTGGAATAGAACAGCCAGGTATCCCCTTCAAAAAAGAGATGATGAAAAGCAGTAAAGAGCTGATCGAAATTCAACGTGACGGCAATCAGCACGGTTAGAATGAAGAGGATGATGATAATTCCTGCTGTTTTCCCGGCTTGCATTAATTCTCGCTGCCACCCCTTTTGTTTGCCAATGAATATCCCAACCAGGAGCAATACGAGGGAACCATACCACACACGCAATACAAGCAATGTCAGGTCGCGCACGTCTTGCATGTGGCTGAGTTCTCGTTCATTAAAAAGCGGATTCCCATCCGGGAGCGTGAGGGCTTGGTATTCTTCGTCTGAAACTTTTCCTAACAGATAATCAATAGATTGGTAGGCATACGCGGTTCTTTCTTCAAGGGTGAATCCAAATTTATCCTCTGGAACACCGAAGAGATTGTATTCCAGGTCAATAAACGAGGATGTTAAGCACAGGCGGATTCCACCAATAATGACCACCAAACAAAGAACACTGCATAAGATAATTTTAAAGATGGTCTTCATTGCAATTTTTCAATTCCTCCGGATAAATAAAAATCGATGAGCATACTATTAACAAGCTGCTCGATGGGTGCCTTATCATCTGTAAATACAAGCTTACTCTCACCCACAGGTTGCAAATTGATAATGGTTGTCTCAAGTGTATTCTTGAGTAAGGATGGCATATTCCCTTCGGCATCCAGCAGCAGGTAGTTGGAATACAAATTATCAACCGTTGTTTTGGCGCGCGTGGCATAGATGATGGAATTGAAGGTGTTAGGAACATCACTAACGTAGATGGAGGGAAAGACCTGCCTGATGGTGGTGGCAAGGGCATCCACCAGGCGCCGATCTCCACCTATCTGGGCTACGTTGATGACCAGTACGCCATCTTCCGACAGGTGGTTGTACACTTCAGTGAAAAATTCCACGGTCGTGAGGTGAGCCGGGATGTAGGGGGGGCGATAGGCATCTATTGAGATGAGCTGGTATTTTGTATCCAGCATACGCAGCCCCAAGCGTGCATCCTGCGCATATACCGTTAGATTCGGGATATCATTCAGACCAAAGTATTGTTCTCCGACCTCGATGACAGTTTCATCGATTTCAAAACCATCCATGTGACTGTTGGGGAAAACGCTGGCAGCCTGCCGGGCGCTGGTTCCACCAGCCAACCCAAGGATGGCGATGGCATGTACATCGGTGGTTTGATAAGGGGGAGCGTTGAAGAAGGGCGCTGCGATTACCTGGCGCCAGGTAGCCTGGTAATCTAATGTATCAGGGTGGTAGATGGAATGAATACCCTGCCCCTCGTTCAATCGCAGCATGTTGTAGCCAGATTGCTGCTGTACCTGTATGTAGTTATATTGTGATTCCTTTTCGTAGATCAAGCCATCCGCGATCTTATCGCTGCCGCGCAACCCAACCCAGGCGCAGAGCACCACCACAACCAGCATCCAGCTGTATTTAACCAGAACCTTTTTCCATCCGATTTTCGTTTTTAGGAAGCCGCCCAAACTGACCAAGAACAGGATCCCACTCAAAACCAAAAAGGTGCGGTAGGTTCCCAAGCTGGGGATGAGAACCAGTACTGGGAGGAAAGTGCCAATGAATGAACCTACGGTTGAAACGGCATATACTTTTCCGGCAAGGTTGCCGGATTCACGGGTATTTTCCACCAGCAGGCGGATGGCAAAAGGGGAAGCCATGCTCAACAAGATCATCGGGATGCTGAATAAGAGCAGCACTACTATAAAAGTGATCACCAGAGGAGCGACATCTAAATGGTCCATTGCTTGGCTGGCTAACCGTAGAAGAGGTTTGGAAATTGAAGGGATCAAGCCAGTGGAGAAGGCTGCCCACATAACGGTTTCATAGAGGGATTCTTCGTGGGGTGAGCGGTCTGCGCGTTTTCCCCCCAGCACGGACCCAATAGTCATATAAATGAGAATGGACCCGATGATGCATGCCCAGATAAGATTACTCGACCCAAAGTAATTGGATAATAGACGCGATGCGGAGAGTTCAATCGCAAGACTGACCAGACCGGTGAAAAATACAGTGATGAAAATTCTACGCTGCATAGTTCGATTATATCTGAATTATCGTACTAGAATCCAATATAATGAAGCAAGAAGAGATGGAGGCAGGATTGTACAGAATTGTGAACATAGAGCAGATGCATAGGCTTGAACAGGAAGCAGATCAAAGCGGGTTAAGCTTCGCGCAGATGATGCAAAATGCCGGTAGGGGAGTAGGGGAATTCATCTATCACCGTTGGAAAGAAGGCGATTTTCACTCCACGTTAGGATTGGTTGGACCAGGGAATAATGGTGGTGACACTTTGGTGGCGCTCACTTACCTGCAGGAAAAAGGTTGGGTCACCAGAGCATATCTCTTGAAGGATCGCGATGCTCAAGATGAACTGATGCAAACCTACTTGCAAGCAGGAGGCACGCTGTGCTACCACAGTCAGGATGAACATTTTAAGCAGCTGGATGCAGCTATCCAGCAAGCGGATATCCTGCTGGATGGTATTCTGGGCACGGGTATTCAACTACCGCTACGGGGAGTGGTGAAACAGGTGCTGAGCCATCTAAAAGAGAGGGATAAGCTCCCCTTCATTGTCGCTGTGGATTGCCCATCGGGTGTGGATTGTGAATCAGGAGAGGTTGATGACGCGGTCTTGCATGCCGATTGGACTATCTGTATAGCAGCCATGAAACAGGGACTGCTGCGGTTCCCTGCCTTTGAATATGTGGGCGCAATAGGTATAGTGGATATTGCTCTCCCCGATGATCTTGGAAGCTGGGAAGGTATTGCGGAATATTGTGTTGAGCAGACTGCGGTGCGTTCAATTTTACCCAAACGTCCTATGCAGGCACACAAAGGCACCTTCGGAACGGCTGTGCTGTTTGCTGGTTCAAAGAATTATCCGGGCGCTGCCTATCTGGCTGCACAAGCTGCATATCGCATCGGGACGGGATTGGTGCAGATCGCGACCATTCCATCTGTGCAGTACATGCTGGCTGGGGCACTACCCGAAGCAACTTGGGCACTGCTGGATGAAAAGCAAGACGGTTTTGCCTGGAATGCGAGCAAAGACCTTGAAAACATCCTTTTGCGTGCAACTTCTCTATTGATTGGACCTGGATGGGGGTCAGGCAGGGATACGCTGGCGTTCTATCAGGATCTCTTGTATGTGTTAAAGGATGTGGATCGCTGGAAGTATCATGGCGTGGTGCTAGATGCGGATGGCTTGAACCTGCTCTGTGAAATACCCGATTTTGAGCATGTTTTACCTGTGAATGCTATTCTTACACCGCATCCCGGTGAAATGGCACGCCTGACAGGAAAACCCATTCATGAAATCCAGAGCGATCGTATCTCTGTTGTGCGCAAGGCTGCCATGGATTGGAAATGTGTGGTGGTACTGAAAGGTGCATTAACCGTGATTGCAGAACCGGAGGGGCAGGTGGCGGAAATCCCAATTGCTACCGCTGCACTTGCCACTGCCGGCAGCGGGGATGTTCTGGCAGGCATGCTGTGTGGATTGCTAGCGCAAGGGATGAATCCCTTTGATGCAGCCTGTGGAGCTGCCTGGATGCATGCCAGAGCTGGGGTGATCGCTGAAAAATGTATGGGTCACGCGGCGTGCGTGCTGGCGGGGGATGTTCTCCGGGCAATACCAGATGTAATGAACGAATTAAAATAAAGAACAGGATGCGATCAGCATCCTGTTCTTTGTACTGCTTTGGCTATTCTTGCTTTGTTGTTTTATTCGGAGCGGCTGCTTTTGTGGCTGCAGGTTTTTCTTTTTTGCTTTCGAGTAGAACCTGCCCTTTTTCAGCTACTTCGGCTGCTTTCTTTTTGGTTGTATCAAGAAATTCACCGGTTTTGTCGGATACTTCATCAACGACCTTCTCAGTTTTTGCGACCACTTCATCCACGTAGGTGGAAGCTTGATCATGAAGTTCCACCGATTTTTCTTTAATTTGTTTTCGTGTTTCTTCACCAGATTGGGGAGCCAACAATAACGCTACGATCGCGCCTGTAACACCGCCCACGATAAGCCCTGATAAAAATGAACCAAAATTGTCACGGTCAGACATATTTCATCCTCCTTTTTAGTATTGATTATTTTTTTATGATTCCCAGCATTTCAAACATTTTTCTGGCACCTGCCACATAGCTGTTGGCTTTGATAACCGGCTGCACTGCCCTTTTACTGAGAAAATTGGTAGTACCTTTCACCGTATCGATGGTCTCTTTGGTGTCGCTGATGATGGGTTTGATCTCGGTTTGCAGCATATTGGTCAATAAAGCCAGTTGGATTACCAGGATAACCAACGCAACACCGATCACGAAAGATTCAAATGCTAAAACGATGATGAAGATATCCCGTACCTGGCTGGTTGTGTCTGGACCTGCTTTGGCAAGCCAGAAAATGCCGTAGATGGTAACAGCCAGCAGTACAATGATAGCAACGATTATCCACAACAGCTTCTTCTTGTCAACGGAAGGGGTGGATTCGGACGTTCGATTTTCTTCTACTTGCGGTTGGGGTAATTTTTCCATAGGTATCATCTTGTGGCTACTCATTTCATTATAACATATCCGTTTTAACCCTTAAATTATAGATTCGTTATAGACCAAACGTTAATAAATTCCCTTTTATCAAGCAAGGTTGGGCTATTATTAAAGCATGGCGGGGTTGCCGTGATTCACATGATTCACACATGATTTGGAAAAAATGGATTTCTGTATTAAACTAATTAGTTGCTTAGTTATTTTTAAGGAAAATGAGATGACGATAGAGAAATTTATGATTGTGGGCTTGGGTAATCCCGGAAAACAATATGAAGATAACCGTCACAATGTGGGTTTTATGGTGGCGGATGTGTTGTCACAACGCTGGAAGATTGACCTGAAAAGAAAACGCAAGAATGCACTTACGGGGGAGGGTGTTTTTGCGGGGCATTCGGTTATTCTTGTCAAACCGCAAACCTTCATGAATAACTCGGGTTTGTCAGTAGGACCTCTGCAGAGATTGTATGGCATCCAGGCGGGGAACCTGCTTATCATTTATGACGATCTCGATCTCCCCTTTGGGCGCATCCGACTGCGCGCATCTGGCGGGGCAGCAGGGCATCATGGTATGGAATCCATCATCGAGAAAGTTTCCACCCGAGATTTTCCGAGATTGCGTGTAGGCATTGGGCGTCCTAAATACGAAGGAGAAGAGGTGATCGATTTCGTGTTGAAGAGCTTCCAGTCATCAGATAAGAAAAAATTGACTGTGGTTCTTAACCAGGCTGCCGATGCGGTGGAAATGGTTCTGCGATCTGGTATTGAGATCGCCATGACGCAGTTTAACGGTACTTTTTTGGATGATGAATGATCCCAATCCGTTTTTCTGAGCTGGAAGGTTATAACAGCATTCTGACTGCTTTAAAACAAGGTGTCGACCCGGGTCCGCTGGGATTGGTACGACCGATCCGTCTCCCGCTGGCTCTGGCTATCCAACGTGAGCAACAGGTTCCGGTTCTTTTCATCACCGGGCAGGTCAGCCGTGCACAGGTCTTGCTGGAAGAGATGCGGCTGTGGGATGAACGAGCTCATGGTATGTTCTTCCCCGAACCGGTCCCGATCTTCTATGAGGCTTCGGATTGGGAGGAAACCACCAGAGCTGGACGCATTGCTGCCTTGAATGCACTTTCGTGCTACTGGATACCCGGGCAGAAACCAACTGCAGATCACATCTTTATCATCGCTTCTATAAAAAGTGTCATGGCGCGTACCCTGCCCAGACGGGATTTCATCCTTGCCCGTAAATTATTAAAAATTGGTGAAAGTCTGGACCTTGAGTGGTTGGTGCAACAATTGGTGCGGTTGGGTTATGAGTTTCACGAAATCGTGACGGGGGTGGGGCAGTTCTCACGCCGCGGGGGTATTGTGGATATATGGTTGGTGGATCAGGAGCACCCCATCCGCATCGAATTTTTTGGGGATGAGATCGAATCCATCCGTACTTTTGATGAGATCAGCCAGCGTTCCATCCAATCATTGATGCAGTGTACCCTGGTTCCTGCCAGGGAATTTATCTTACCGGAAGATTGGAAAGCAGAACAGAACATCTATCCTTGCGAGCGTGATATTGGTTTGCTGCACCCGAACGCGACTTCCATTCTTTCTTATCTCCCGAAGGGGACACTGGTGTTTCTGGATGACAGGGATATTTTGATTACCGTTTCGGAGGAAGTAGAGAAGGATTCTCTTGAGCTGCGCCAACAGTTGATCGAGGGAAAAAAGCTACCGCGTTCGTTCCCCTCTCCATATTATTCGTGGTCCGAATTATATGACCAGATGCTTCCCTTTACCCCGCTCAATATGAGCTTTTCAGGTATGGAAACCAAACAGATGTTTCGCCATGCTATCCAGCCAGCACCACGCTTCGGCGGAAAGCTGGATGATCTGATGGATACCATTGCTGATGAGATGGAAGCAGGACATTCTCTTTCCATTGTCAGCCGGCAGACGGAGCGCTTGCAAAAATTATGGCAGGAACGCTTTGCCGCCCAAACAACAGATTCTTCCAACATTGAATTTATCAATCGGAACCTCTCTTCTGGATGGAAAATTACCTATCCGGATCGATCGACGCATACCACCATCAGCGATGAGGAGATTTTCGGCTGGCAGCCCGCCATCCGTAAACGACGGCGCCGGAGCCAGCAGGAACTCATTGTTTTTGATTTTGGCAGCTTCAAGCCAGGTGATTATGTGGTGCATTTTGAATACGGCATTGCTCTTTTTCAAGGTTTGGTGAAGCGTACCCTGGATGGTGTGGAAAAGGAATATCTCTTCCTGCAGTATGCGGATGGGGATGAACTGTATGTACCCGTTTATCAGGCAGATCGTGTATCGCTGTATATTGGTCCGGATGCACGCCCACCCAAACTTTCATCCCTGGGGAGCCAGACCTGGCAGGGCATGAAGGTGCGCGTGAAGCAGGCTGTGCAGTATGTGGCAAAGGACTTGCTGGAATTGTATTCGCACCGCCAATCTGTTGAAGGGTACCCCTTCGCAATGGATAGCGATTGGCAGCGTGAATTGGAAGCCAGCTTTCCGTATGATGAGACCGAAGACCAGTTACAGGCGATCGAAGATGTAAAAAGGGATATGGAAAAAGACAGACCGATGGATCGACTGTTGTGCGGTGATGTGGGCTATGGAAAAACAGAAGTGGCAGTGCGGGCTGCTTTTAAGGCAGCCATGGATGGGAAACAAGTTGCCATGTTGGTGCCTACCACTGTATTGACACAACAACACTATGAAACTTTCAAACAACGTCTGGCACCTTTCCCCGTGAATGTGGAGATGCTTTCGCGTTTTCGCACGGATGCAGAGCAGCAGGATATTTTACTCTCACTGGCAGCCGGGGAAATTGATATCATCATCGGTACCCATCGTCTGCTGCAGAAGGATGTAAAATTCAAAGATTTAGGATTGCTCATCATCGATGAAGAGCAGCGCTTTGGCGTGATGCATAAGGAATTCTTCAAGAAGATGCGCACCCGCATCGATGTGCTGACGCTGACCGCAACCCCCATCCCTCGTACACTGTATATGGCTCTTTCGGGCATTCGTGATATTTCGATGATCAACACCGCCCCAACCGATCGTTTGCCCGTTACTACCCATGTGGGTGGATATGACTCGGAGATCGTACGGCGTGCTATCCTGCGCGAACTGGATCGGGGCGGGCAGGTTTTCTTCGTGCATAATCGTGTGCAAACCATTAATTCCTTTGCCGAACATTTGCGTTCCATCGTTCCCGAAGCACGTATTGCAGTAGCGCATGGACAGATGCCCGAACAAAAATTGGCGAATGTGATGCATGAATTTACCCAGCAAAAGGTGGATGTACTGCTTTCCACTTCCATCATTGAATCGGGACTGGATATTCCCAATGCTAATACGCTTATTGTGGATCGAGGGGATACCTTTGGGTTGGCACAGCTTTACCAGCTGCGCGGGCGGGTGGGGCGTGGCACCCAGCGTGCGTATGCTTATTTTTTCTTCAACACGAAGCGCAAACCGACCATCGATGGATTGGAACGTCTGGAGGTGATCGCTGAAAATTCCCAGCTGGGTTCCGGTTACTCCATTGCCATGCGTGATCTGGAGATGCGCGGTGCAGGAGATTTACTGGGTACGCAACAACATGGGCATATTGCCGCAGTCGGTTTTTATCTCTACACCCGCCTTCTTTCGGATGCGGTTCGATCACTGAAGGGGGATGATGAAGCAATAACAAAACAGTTGAGCATGTCAGTGGATCAATCTGAACTTCGTCCCTTTGTGAGCGTGGAATTGCCTCTACCCATCTCCATCCCAGCGAGTTATATCACGGATGGTAGTGTGCGCCTGGAAATGTATCGCAAGCTAGCGCGCATCAACTCTGAAACGGGTTTTGAGGATATTCGTGCTGAGTTTCAGGATCGTTTCGGCACACCACCACAGGAAGTGCTGAACCTGGTCTGGCAGACGGAGATAAAATTAAAAGCAGAACAGGCTGGTTTGTATTCCATCAGTGTGGAATCGAAGCAGCTCATCTTACGCTATCCAGCGCTGGCGGAGGATGTCAAGCACAGAGCGCTTCGATCTCTGGAACCAGATTGGCGCAGCGGAAAGAATGAATATTATCCGCGTTTCACAATTGAAGATGGTAACTGGAAGGAAAAGCTGCTGCTGGCGCTGGAAAAATTGAGTGGAAAAACCTAAAGGAGAGAACTAATTGGAATTCCAACTGAAAGCACCCTATCAACCCATGGGGGATCAACCTGAAGCAATTGACAAGCTGGTGGAAGGCATCCAGAAGGGTGAAAGACATCAAGTGTTGCTGGGTGCGACTGCTACCGGCAAGACCTTCACCATTGCTAATCTTATCCAACAGGTGCAGATGCCAGCACTGGTCATGGCGCATAACAAGACCCTGGCTGCGCAACTGTATGCGGAATTCAAGGAGTTCTTCCCGAATAACGCGGTGGAATATTTTGTATCCTATTACGATTATTACCAACCTGAAGCGTATGTTCCCCAGCACGATCTGTACATTGAGAAAGAAACTGAAATCAATGAGGAGATCGAACGGCTGCGCTTAGCTGCCACCACAGCACTGGTATCGCGCAGGGATGTCATCATCGTGGCATCTGTCTCTGCCATTTATGGTTTGGGCAGCCCAGAAGCCTACCGCAACATCGTCATCCGGCTGGCGGTGGGCGAGATCTACCGCCGCAACGCCCTCTTGCGCCGCTTGATTGAACAACAGTATTCTCGCAATGATATGGATTTGCATCCAGGCGTATTCCGTCTGCGAGGTGATACACTGGAAATCTTCCCGGCGTACGAGCGCAAAAAGGTCGTCCGCATCGCATTCTTCGGGGATGAGGTGGAAAAGATCACCACTCTGAACCCGGTCACCGGAGAAATATTGGAGGAATTGGATTCTGTCGAGATCTACCCCGCCAAGCATTTCATCACCGAGGATGATCTGTTGAAAAAAGCTCTGGCAGATATCGAAATTGAACTGGGGGAACAGGTGAGCTACTTCCAGATGCACAACAAACTGCTGGAAGCGCAACGCATCGAACAGCGTACCAATTACGATATGGAAATGCTACGGGAGATCGGTTACTGTTCCGGTATCGAAAATTATTCGCGCCATCTTGATCAACGTTCCGCCGGGTCGCCGCCCTGGACTCTGATGGATTTCCTACCATCGGATTATCTGCTGATACTGGATGAATCGCACATGACGGTGCCCCAGATCAGGGGCATGTTCAACGGGGATCGCTCACGCAAGAGCACTCTGGTGGAATACGGTTTCCGATTACCCTCAGCGCTGGATAATCGCCCGCTGACCTTTGAGGAATTCGAACAAAAGATGGGCTACACCATTTACACCTCTGCCACACCGGGACCATACGAATTGGGAAAGGTGGATCACGTTATCGATCAGGTTATCCGTCCCACCGGGTTGATCGATCCGGAGGTGGAAGTACGACCTGTGAAAGGGCAGGTAGATGATCTGGTGCATGAGATCAATCAACGCATTCAGAAGGGAGAACGGGTTTTGGTCACCACGCTCACCAAGCGTATGGCTGAAGATCTCTCTGACTACCTGAAAGAGCTGGGTTTGAAAGTAAATTATTTGCATTCAGAAGTGGAAACGCTAGAACGGGTCAGCATCCTGCGCGATCTGCGCATGGGTGTATTTGACGTGCTGGTAGGCATCAACCTGCTACGTGAAGGGCTTGACCTGCCGGAAGTGTCATTAGTTGCCATCCTGGATGCGGACAAACAGGGTTTCTTGCGTAGTGAGACAGCGCTCATCCAAACCATTGGACGAGCAGCGCGTAATGTGCATGGCAAGGTCATCATGTACGCTGATAAGATCACAGACGCCATGAAAGCTGCCATCGATGAGACCAACCGCCGTCGCGAAAAGCAAGACCGGTACAATATCAAGCATCACATCGAACCGCTCTCCATTATCAAAGAGATCTACGATATCACCGAGAGGTTGGGTGGCTATGTTGTGGCAGAGGAAGGTGCTGTCTACCAATCCGGTCCCGATGGTTTGGCGGGCATCCCCAAAGATGCCTTGAAACAGTTGATCAAAGAAACCGAACAAAAAATGCAGGCGGCTGCCAAAGAGCTTGATTTTGAACGAGCAGCAGTGCTGCGTGATCAGATTTATGAATTAAAAAGTATCCTGGTGGAAGAATCCGGTGCGGCACCCTGGAAGAAAGCGATGCTGCTTTCGGGTGAAGAAGGATTGGAGGATTGAGCTTTAGACGGTTTCCCTGGGATCGAAAGAAGTGAACTCCCCCTGAAAGGGAAGCCATTCCACGTTTACATCTTGCACGGAGGCAGAGGAAGGACCACGCTTGAGCTCTTCTAACAGTGCATCCAATGCTTCCCGGTTGCCTTCCGCCAGCACTTCTACATCCCCATTGCTACGGTTGCGCACCCACCCGCAAATTTCATGGCTCCAGGCAGCTTGCATGGCAAAGAATCGAAATCCGACCCCCTGTACGCGACCTTTCACAAAGGCATGCATTCGAGCGGGTTGAGGGGAGTTCATGATAATGCTCCTGCTTTATTCAATATCAAATAGATCAAAATCTTCCGAATCCTCGGTAAACTCAAGGTTTTCCAACGCCATATCGAGCACATCCATTTGATCTTCATCAATGGCTTCTTGCAGTTCGCGTTCCAATAGCTCGCGTACGCCTTTCCCACCGATCTTTGAGAGCGCCCAGTAGATCTGATAGAGCAGCTCAATATCCAGATCGCCCTCCTCGAGCAGTTCAACTAACACATCCACTGCTGCAGCTATTTCAAGATCTCCGGCAGCACGAACCGCTTCAATTTGAACCTCCAGATCGTTGTGTTTGATGTGTTCCAGTACGGTAGCATCCCAGCGGTTATCGAGGGAACGTCCCATGGCAAATAGAGCGCTGGCAATCCAGCGGGTATCCTCCTGCTGCATGGCTTGTTTGATCAACTGTGGCACGCTGGCATCGCTGGAGTATCCTAGAGATTCAAGGGCTTTGCGCTGGATCTGCCCGGCAGGTTGCCGTTGTATCACATCCAGTAATTTTGCAACTACCGGGTCTGTTTTCTCACGAGAAATTTCCTCCAGCTCGCCTAGCAGAACGAATTTGCCCAGTGCGGCTGCTGCAGCAGCACGCACTTCTTCTGCCGGGTCTTCTTCAAGAATTGCCATGAAGGAGTTGATGAGATGGGGATGTTCGCATTCCCATAGTAGCTGGATGGCTTGCGCGCGTACACCGGGATGGGTATCATGCATGGCAAATTCTGCCAGTCCATCACAGCATACCAGTGTATCCGCTTCCATTAATTCTTCCAGATCTTCCAGCAGGGTGATCTTGCGGTTGTCAGAGATATTTGTCCAGTACTGTTCTAGAATGCGCAGTGAGGCGCTGTCCATATCTGAAAAGGCACGTAAATGACGGAGTGAGAATGGCTGTGTCTCATCCGCTAGTTCAACCATCACCTGTTCAAATGGCGTTTCTTGATTTTCGTTTGTCATTTCGGCAGCACAATGGGGTTCGTGAAGTCTTTGATGAACACGAACACCATCACTATGATTAATATTGTAAACCCAATTAAATTGACCCAGTTCTCGAACTTTTCCGGGACCCGTTTGCCTGTGATCAACTCAGGCAGCAGGAAAAGGATGCGACCACCATCCAGAGCGGGAATAGGGAGCAGGTTGGTATATCCCAGTGAAACGGAAATGACGGCGAAAAACCATAGGATATCCAGCACTTCTGTTTTCTGGTCCACTGCGCTGCTTTCGTCGCCCTCACGTACCTGGGCGTACACATCGTAAATACCCTTCGGGCTTAGCAGGCGTACCTCAGAAGATTGCATTTCACCAGTTGCCAGACGAGATGGCATCTTGATCAATTCCTCACCCTGCGTTTTTGTCATATCAAAGGCAGATTGCACACTCTCACCAAAGGTGAGCGGTTGGACGGGGTTGCTCATTACGATCCCAAGTGGTCCCTGGTCGGAGGGATATTCTTCACGGGGGGTGACAAGGATGGTCTGCTGTTCACCAGCGCGTTTGATCACGATGGTAATTTCTTCACCTAAATTTTCACTCACAATAGTGCTCAAGGTCTGCATGGAATCAATGCTAGTTCCCTCGATTTGCATGAGCTGGTCGTCAACTGAAAACCCTGCTGCTGCAGCCGGGGTATTGGGTTCCACATACTGGATGAAAACCTGGTCGCTGACAGCTTTGCCCGTGTTAGAAAATACGATGGTGAACAGGATGATCCCGACCAGCAGGTTCATCAGTGGTCCTGCCAGCAAGACGGCAAGCCGTTTCCACTTATTTTGCGCATAGAAGCCATCGGCTTCCTGGGGGTCATTTTCACCCTTGAAACGGACGAAGCCGCCAAAGGGAATGAGATTCAGCGAGTAATCAACGCCGTTCTTGGTAAATAATTTGACCAGTCTGGGCGGGTAACCAACTCCGAATTCTTCGATCTTGAACTTAAAGAGCAAGCCAAAAAGGAAGTGCCCGCCTTCATGTAGTAAGATCAAGCTTCCGAGAGCGATGATGAATTCAAGTAGCATACTAATATCCTATCGGTAATCTATTTGCTGTGTATTATACCCAGATTGAAATCTGCAATTATTGGAAAAACATATGAAAGCGGATTACACCAGACGCACCCCATCACCAACGGAGGAGCGATAAATGGACTGAATGCTTTCCATTGATTGCAGTTGGGCTTCCACGTCATCCGCGTCTTGCTGCGGGCATAGCAGATGCACGTTCGATCCGGCATCAATCGTGTAACAGACCTGCAATCCTTCGGAGCGCCATTTGAGCACTTGCTGCATGATGGCAATGGTCGCCGGTTCCCAATACAGCAGGCTGGGGGTGGAACTCATCATGACGGCGTGCATCAGATTGCTATCCTGTTCCACGATTTCCGCAAAAGTGACGAAATCGCGTTGCAGGATGGCGGTACGGCAGATCTGCAGGCGGCGTGGGCAATCCGCTACGCGCGCTTTTTGGATGGGGCTGCTGGCAGCCAGCGCATGCCCGGCGCTGGAGCCAACCTGTTTGGGAGTGCTGCTGACCACTGCGATCAGATCCACCAGCGCCCAGTGATCGGGAGCAGCGATGCTGTGCGCATAGGAATCTTCATCGCAAGTGCCCGCCTGCCATTCCACAAAACCGGAAGGGATTGAGCGGCAAGCGGAACCGGAGCCACGCCGCGCCAGACGGGAAAGGGTGGTTTCATCCAGATCCAATCCGGCAGCCTGGCTGGCAGCCGCTGCCAATGCGGCAAAAGCCGCCGCAGAGGAAGCAATGCCGGTGCTCATCGGGAAATTGTTGTTGCTGATGACGATCGCTTTCAGGTGCTGGTCGGGCATTTGTGCGCGGATGATATCTAAAAAGGTAGAAACGCGCTGCAGCACTTCAGGACTGGCACTCTGCCCATCGATGACCAGGTCATCTTGCTTTAAATCCTCACAAAATTCCACACTGGTGGTGGTGGTAAGGGCTTGCAGGTTCATGGAAAGGGAACCGTTCATGGGAATGCGCAGCGCATCATCCTGGTTGCCCCAGTATTTGATGAAGGCGATATTTGGGTGGGCGATAGCGGTGGTGTGCATATTATCTAGCACCAATTTTACTTTGTATCCAACGAATATGAATAACTCCCAATACCTACTCTATGCTTGATGAATTTAGTAAATTCTGTGGTGGTACAAAATAACCACCTGTTTTGGCAATAAATAGTTTATTGATCTCAACAATTTGCTCGAGCGATGGAACAATTATTCTTTGGCGAGTGTTTGCCACGCTTCCATGTTCTCTTCGAGTACTTTTTTAGAAAGCGAAGTCCATTTTGCATTGTGAGACACAGAATTATTCTTTTTATTATGAATTGAATATTGACCACTTACATTTTTTGAAAGTTGGTCATTCTTCTTCAGGATATTGTTTTTTGTCATTCTGTTCTGTCTCCTTTCTATGCAATCAGAGATGAACTAGCCAGGTTATAGTTATATTCGTTAGTCGATTATTGTTTCAGGCAGTATATCATGGGTTTGATGTTTTACATACGATATATGTTCAAAAATATTCCATTTTTAAAATCATCGCAGTAAGATCAAAATCACACTAATCAGTCACTAGCGCTCAGGATAGACAAAGGTTATTAATTGACCCAAATCAAAATTAATTTCACTTCCTGTAAATAATTCGCGTTCCGTTTTAATGATGATGTTTATGTGATTAGGGAAGTGGGTCATATCATAACCCGCAAGTACTCCTATTTCCATTTTCCCAATAAAGACCTTGTCACCGACCCAGAGAACACCACTTTCAAGTACCTCAAAATAACCCAGATAAGAGATATCATTAACAATCGTACCTGGTTCCGCTGTTGTTTCCTTTGTAAGTATTAGTTCATGAATTTCGTTTTTAAGCACAGCACGGGAGGGATACTGGACAAGCTCGAGCGCACGGTTTTTCGAACGCGCATCCAGAATAACGCATAATTTACCGTTAACGACAGTCTTTTTTACACAAGGATATTTTGTATCAAGTTTCTTTGCAGAATAGGGATCAATGCTCATTTCAAACTCCTTATTTTTATAATTGGCAGATTGTTAATAGATCAGGGTGAGGCAATTGCAGAATATCAACAACAGGTGTTCTTAATATTTTATGCCGTGTTTGTTGAAGCAAGAGTTTTTTATCTACAAATTCAGCAGAATATGTAGCCGTTTTTTGTAAGTATTTTGGAAAGAAAGGATTAACAGTAATAAAGCGCAGTGGAATGGGGATTAGATATTTAATCTCCGTACCCTTTTTATGCAGATTTGAAAAACAGGATTGCCAGATTTCAGGGCTCCCTGAACTTAATAAGTTTAGGGGGCTGGAAAAGATGAGGCTTTTTCCTTTGAAGTTGAATGCATAACGCTCAGCTATTTGTTTAAAAAGGTGTGGACTGAATACACCTGGAATAAATATATCACCCAACCCATCTTCTTCGCACCACTCTCCGATTTGTTTTAAAGTTCCTTCATTTAATACAGATCCAATAGGAAGCATCTGATTCTTTTTGTTGTCGGGAAAAAATTGAATACAAGCATTATTTTCAGGTATCTTTCCTGTAAATGCAGAATAGAGGAACAGAGCTTCCATCGCAGCAATGTGATCTGTTAGGATTTCGATGTTTTCATTAAAAGCTGCTCCCGTAGAAAGAATAATTCCATCAGCAAGTGTCATTGCTGCAAGACGATTCAGCGCACCGTCAAGAAATGTTAATTCAATTCCCATATCAGATAATAGATTTAACATTGGTTTTAAATCCACACGGCGGTTAGGACCAGCCAGCACAACATTGCCTGGCTCAGCCACCGTGGCAATGACAACATCACCAAGAATCGTTCTTATCCCAGTTGGAGTGATTTCCTTATATTGAGCTGTTCCATACCCCAAACAACACAGAGCGGTTGCTATAACCATGCCGGGTTCTGCATAATAACGAGGTTTTGGCAAACCGGTAATATGGTCAATATTTTCACCATCAAAACCGATGCTGGTAAGAGCAATACGGTACCCGGCTAAGGCTGCCAACTTTAGCATATGCAGGGCTGTGGTGGTCTTTCCTGTGTTTTTTGCTGTGCCAACAAATCCCAGCGTTTTCATTGTTTATCCATTTACAGTTCCAGCACCGATACGACCTGGATATAATCCATCTTCTTGACTACCAATCAGACCTTCATAGATGGATGCGACAAAATCATCACGATCTGCAATAATAGATAGAGTTTCTGTAATCTTCTCGTGAATTTCATCCTTAATGGATTCGGCAGCCGGGGAAAGGGTTGTTTTAATACTACCCTGAAAACGTAATTGATCTCGAACTGCGCGAAGCGTATCCACACGAGCTTGAACCGAAATAGGTCCTTTTGAGTATGCTTCATCCGATGAAGCAATAGTGACAGCGTCAACATCCATGGTTGCAGCCAGAGAAGCATGCAGTGATGTTTGAAGTGCGGATTGTACACGGTCTGAAGTGTGGGTCATAAAACCAACCGGTTCTCCAGGCCAGATGGGGGTATCAACAATATCACGCCAGACAGCCAGTTTTGCAACATTCATGTCGATCATATTGTCATCCATGAGTCCGTTAATGGTCATGTATGGTGAGTAACAGAGCAAGGGTTTGGGGATCGGTCGAGCGCCAAGTTTAAGACCCAGAGCCATCATGATTAAAATACCCGCAAATGTTTTATAGGGTGGCACACCGCTTAATTCGTCATTTCCGGGAATATCAAAAGGAATACCGTATTGTGCTGCTAGCATAAGAGAATAGATGCCATCAACTGTCAAACGTTGTGGATCTGTTCCCCCCGCAGTGCTGCCATACGGGATGTTAATTTTAAATAAATCTGCACCAGCAGCGTGACCCAGTACTTGTGTTTCGGGGGTATTTAGCCCGCGATGACCGCGCACATTCCATAGGGTGTATGGTTCCATGAAATGATGGATAAATTGTAAATTTTCAAGCGTTAGTATTGTTCCATCATATTCATGGGTAAGATGCCCCTCCAAGAGCCCTTCTTTCTGCGCATTCCATGATGGGTCAAAATGAAAGACACCATCAATGCCCCAAGCCTCGGAAACTTTAATATGGTAGACGTCCATTATCGGACAGCCCGTTCCATATTGTGAAAAGAACAGAGGTTTTTTTTCGGTATGCCGTAATGAGTTGAAGTCAGGATGTGGCACATTGAAAAGATCAGAGACACGATTAATCTCGGACTGTCCAAGCCAGCGAACACCATCTGGTAGTGTATGATATTTATAGAAATTTTGGATTTCCGGATCGCACAATGAGATATATTTGTCCAATAATTGGTTATGGGAGTTCCCTTCCTTCTCACATTCCAGTAATTCTGTGCGAATTTTCGCCCGTTCAATGCCAATGGTAGTTTTATCTTTTACCCAAGCGAGCGTTTGAGAAGTAATTCTCTCGAGCAGCTCTTCTATTATTGGATCGTAAAATTTGTATGTATAGCCTGCTGTGATATCGGGTTTGATTCTTAACTGGTTCGATTTACCAGTTAGTTCTACGGAAGGAACACGGTTTTCGATGAAATCAATAACCTCATTCATTTTCAACTCACCCACAAAACAACCATCAAAACCAAGTTCTGCTCCGGCTTCCTTCGTGATAGCCATCCCACCGATTCCAATCCGTGTCGTATCGCGAACTCCTGAGGCTTCTGCGAGATCCAGCAGTTGGCTAAGGATTTCAGCGACCTTATAGCCGAGTGTTCGGCTTACCAAGATCACTTCAGGTTTTTCCGTTAGTGACTTTTGAATTACCTCCTCCGGAGTGGTTCCTGGCGGCATAGAAATAGCGTTATAACCAGCTTCATCCAACTTGCGTTTAAGGAGTTTAATCGCGTTATCGTGAACAGGGTCAAGAGGAGCAAGAAGTATAGTTTTCATTAATTTCCCTCCGTTTCCAGCCATCGATAATGATCACCGGGATGATGGATATAACTACGAATGCGGACCCTCGCCCCCCAAGCTTTAAATTCCAAAAATACAATATCGCCGTGAGGAAGATTTAATTCTTGTGTCAATTTTTCTGCCAATTCTTTCCCCTCACTTTCTGATTTACAATACAGAAAAGTTTCAATATCAATGGCATCAACGACACTGTCGAGTGCTTTTTTCATTTTTTTCCTCCTCTATTGAATTTTATTTCTTAAAATAAAGTATTTGCAATGCCAGTTCTGAAAAAAACAGGGCAGGTGGAGTGATTTTTATAAAGTTTCACTTCTTCCTGCCCTTAACCATCCTATCAGAAAATGGGATTACTGTTAATTGCCCTAGATTAATCCGGCATAACGGCAAATTACTTCAACAGATTTAAAGCAAGCTTTTACAGAGAGCCGGGTGGGCATCTCAATAAGATTGCCTTCTTCATCAATATTTCCAATACCGTTGGAGATATAAATATTGCCGTCATAAGCAATGGTTGGAATTAATCCCATACTTGACATGCAATTCTGCAAGACCTGGGTTCCAGCGTACATGTCTTCCATTGAGAAGATGGGAATCCCGAATTCCCCATTGTGCCAGGTATCAGCATAATTTAATTCAACTGCAAGCGAGTTGGTAGATTTGCAGATATTCCAGTTTGCTTGGAGTTCTTTGGGTAACAGAGAAAACTCTTCTATACAGATAGTATACAGATCATCCAAAGCTTTTAAAGAAATTTCAGGTCGTTCTTTGAGGATCTTCATGGCGGCGTAAGCTCCAGCCAGGGCTTCTTTTCCTGGGTCATATCCAACAAAGGCTGCTTTTCCATGAGAGGAAAGTGTTCCATAGCGTGCGCCATGAATACCAATGGCTCGTCGAATAGGAACCATAGTTTCTTCTTTACCGATCATCAGTCCGCAAGTGGGTGCGCCAGAAGCTTTATCCATACTATACATAATGACATCACAGCCAATCTTGCGAATGTCAGTACCAATAAAAGGCACACCCCAGGCATTATCGACAATGTATGGGACATCATATTTTTCTGCCAATGAGGCAAGCCCGGATTGTAATACCGGAATATCCTCATTTTTATCTCCATAGCCATAACCTGGAGTGTCATAACCCAGAGAGGCAAAACCAGCCACCGTGTCAGAATGACGCATCGCAATATCATCAAATTTTTTCACGGTTGCTTCGCCATCCACATGAAGCAGATCGGGGCATGGGCAATATTTGATTCCATGACAGTCATAACTGGCGCCAACGGGCTTAACGAAGATCGTATCAAGGTTAAAAGCACGTTTTCCCTGCACACCATATTCCCCCGCAGCTTCACCACGTTCCGAGATAACCTCTTTATATTTTGGAGGGAACGGTTTGCCATACGCACCCTGATGATGCATGTGGCGTTCATAAGGAGCCAGGTAACGCGCTCGGTAGGAATCACCTTTCCCCATGGTTGGGGGCATACACAAGACGTCAAAAGAAATAGCAAGTGCTGCTTCACAAGTGCTGACAAGTGCAGCGTCATATTCATCGCCATAGAATGATTTGACCAAATCGCGAATTTTCTCATCAAAAACAGCCGATGGAATAACTCTACGTGACACATCGGTTATTGCTTCATCTACCTCACGACTTAATAAGCCATGACAACCTGAAACAGCACCTGTCAATCCAATATTTCCCCTCATTTCTGGGGTAATACCGATCTGTTCAGCAATCTGTTTTACTTCATTGTAGATTGCACCTTGATTGGCCTGCAAGTGTTTGTAGACCTGATATCGAAATTCCCACTTCTTTGTCATTCAGTTCTCTCCTTCTAAATAGTTGTTTATCTATTTCTTTATGCTTTTATTTATATATTATATCTTATAACATATATCTTCTTTATTCTATCAATTTGAATAAAAAAAGTCAATAAGCAGTCGCTTGCGCCAGCCATCAAACTGATGTTTGTGTTATTTCTTTATAGACAGAATCGGCAAGGAAATCCCCAAATTTATGGTATTCACAACGATTGCTTTTATGAGATCTTCATTTTCCCATTTTTAACGAGGAAAAATTCACTGTGCAATTTTTAGCTTTAATTAGTAATATTGAACCTTGTAGGAATTTCATGCAAAAACAAGCGCATTATCCAAAGTAAAGAATTAACCAAACAAGTAGCTACGTATCGAGATGTCATTTAACCCACGCTGGTATTGGATTTAACCAGCTGGTTGGTTTTCATCGAAACAACTTTATCCTTGCTGCGAAGAAAGGGGTTCTTTAAGATTGTATCCCGCGTGTGATAGGGATGGTAATGAGCGCGAGGATAATAATCAAAATGAACGTGTTATAAAATTGTCCGAGTGTGTTTTCGGAAATGGAACTTAGAAAAATTCCAAAAATTGTCGACCCTAATGAACCGCTAATAAAACGGATCATGTGAAAAAAACCAGTCGCTGTACCAGAATTTTCTTTTGGTGATGCCTTGATTGCAGCAACAGTAGAACCAGATTGAATCATCCCAAATCCCATACCAAAAAGCATCAGACATGAAATAAAAGAAAACCATCCCCAAAATTCCAATTCGACTGTGCGAAAGATAAGCATGATAGAAGCGCTAAGTCCAACCAGAATGGTTCCAATGAGACAAATACCTCGAGCAGACCATTTATCCGTTATCCGTCCTGCAATTGGGCTGGTAATAGCCATCATGATTGTCATGGACATGATGATCAGTCCTGCAACTTGATTTTCTATCCCATGAATATTAATTAGGAATATTGGAAGGGAGACCAATAGTCCAAATTGAGTGAATGCTTGCAGAGAAATTGGGGCGATGGAAGAAATATAATCGCGTTTCTTAAAGAGCTTCAGATCTATAAATGGATTTTCTGTGCGGTGCTCGTGAACCATTAAATACAACAGGGAAAGAATAGCAGATGCCATCAAAATCATTGTTGATGATGCTCCAAAACCTATTTCTGAACCCTGAGAGATTGATAGCATAGCTGAAAAGACGAAAAGGATCATGGCTGCAGCACCAGACCAATCAAAATTTCGATTCGGTATTCTGATATCTGTAGGAAATACTTTTAGTGCAATGATGATACTGATAGCTGCCAGGGGTATATTAATCCAGAAAATAGACTGCCAGGAGAAATGTCCGAGTAAAAAACCGCCAATGATTGGGCCAAATGCATGACCAAGACTATTCACCAGCGCCCAATAACCTGTCGCTTTCCCTTGAATTTCTACCGGAAAGTATAAGGATATCACTCCCATGATTGTTGGCAGCACAGTTGCCACCCCCACTCCAATTAGTATTCGGGCAATCAGAAAGACAGTAAAATTGGGAGCAAAAATACAAAAAAATGAAGCAAAAATGACCAAAACCATTCCACCGGTAAATAATTTAAGAAAACCAATAGATTTACTGAGACTGCCAAACACCGGAATCAAAACAGAGAATGTCAACGTATAAAGAGTAAGGGACCACACGGCTTGATTCAAAGAAATGGAATAATAATCCATCAGAGAAGGCAGCGCTATAGAAACGATGCTATTCCCCATAGTACCGATAAGTGTTCCAACAAGAAGGGCAGAAAGTGTAGCCCACATAGTAGAAACTTGTATTGTTGATGTTTTCATTCTTGATTGCTTTCTTTAAGTATTCATGATTGAAATGAAAAAAGAATCTTCTGATCAGACAACTAGCACCCATTGAAGTATTATTATTATTCTTTTTTCCCTCAATTGGTTTCTTTTATTTCTAAAACCCCCCGACCGTGATTCATAAACGAACATATTAATTCACTAAGTTATTCTTATTTGGTTGGGGATTTGTAAATTCAATAGAATCTCTAATTTTATGAAAATTGTTTTCTACCCTCAAATGATCTTTCAAGTGTTTCGAAAAAGAAGAGGTGCTCCGATGAAAATCAAAAGTACCTCTTCTTTATAACTAATTTACTTCTTATCCATGTTACATTAAGATGATCGCAACAATAGTTGCTGCTAAAACACCACCTATACATGGCCAGAAGTTCTTTCTAGCAAGATCCACCGCGGGAACCCCCGTAATAGCGGAAACAGGGAGTAGTGCCCATGGGATAATGGTGCCACCACCGATCCAGATCATAGAGATTTGACCGAGGGCTGCCAGATAGGCTGTATTAAGGTTCAGTGCAGAACTCCAAGATTGAGCAAGGGCACCCATCAGAGGTAGATCGTTGAAACCTGAACCATCCAGACCTGTCAAACCTGCTAAAGCAGCTTGCAGGAAAGCAACAACAACTTTATTCATAGGAATAACGTTAGCCAGGTTATTAATGATGTCAATGATTAATGGAGCACCCTTATCACCAAGAATTGCAGTACAATGCTCAGGAACACCCACTAAATAGAAACCAGCCACCAGGAAAACAGGGGAGAAAACTTTCATCCCAAACTGAAAGCCTTCGCGGACATGATCGGTGATTCGTTCCATCCCTTCGGAGAATTTACCTTTGCAGTCAAACATGCAAAAGACCGCCAAAAGAACCAAAGAAATACCACCCAATACTGCAGTTGCATCTCCACCACGGATATCCAAGACAATAAAGAGTACAACAGCTATGACAAAGACAAGGGGAGTTACCCAAGCAGCTGTTTTGGCAAGTTTACTATATTCAACTTTGGTTTCGGATTGCTCTTTGAATTTTAAATATTCTGTATCCGTTTTCGTCTGATTTTTAATATCTTTGCGGACAATGAAAAACCAGGCGATTGTAATAGCTACAACGCTAGCAGCAATATCCAGGGGAATTGAGGCAGAAACAACATCACCCGCAGGAATGCCCGCTGCTTCCGCTGTCAACTTTGGTGCAGCTTGGATGACAAAATCACCCGATAGAGCAGCGCCATGACCAAAGAGATTCATCGCTTGGGCAGCGGATATAGCCGGTAGACCGGCAGCCAGGGCAGCCGGGAACAGGACCGACCCAACCAGGGCTGTGGCAGGAGATGGCCATATAAAGAGAGAGAAAATGAACATGACAATGCCGACTACCCAAAAAGCGGTTTTCGGGCCACGCATCATTTTCTTGAACGGAGATACCATTAATTGCAGAGCGCCCATCTTCTCAAGACCCTTCGAAAGAGCAACAACGATTGAGATGATGAATACCACATCAAGCAACACTATACCAGCCCGTACCATTCCATTGAAGATTGTTTGGAGACCCCCAATCGGTGATCCAAGTGTGATCCAACCGATTAAGAACAATCCCAAAATAGCAACGATCGATGTATCCCGTTTCAGTCCAAGGAACACGAAAACAAGCACAACAAAAGCAGCATAGACCCAATGTGCAGTGGTTAAAACTGGAACTGTATCCATTACTTTCTCCTTGAGTATTTGATTTCAACACGAAATAATTAACTCACTAAAATAAATTGTTCAATATCTTCCAACTACACCCTCCTTTCGCGCCTCAAAATAATTAATTTCTAAGAAATAGGCAAGGCAAAGAAATTCGTCATTCCTGCGGATTCAACACGCTCTTTGATTGCTTGAATATCAGTAGTATAGAGATTCAGTGCTTGCATGCGTTTAAAGTAAGTTGAACCCGAGAATGTATATTTCTGAGACATTCCCTCTTCTGTTTCCATCTGTTCACGTACAAAAGTGATTGCATCACCAATGGAAATAGTGAGAGGAATTTTCACTAAAGATTTACCGAGCGCGGAGCGAACAGCGTTGTTGCCAGCTAAAACACCGGTTACGATTGCTTCGGTATGACCAACCAGCAATCCGGCTTTTTCACCAGCGCAAAAGAGATTGTCAACTCCTATCACCTGCAGTTCATCAGTGCGTGGAGAAAGAGCGAGATATCTGATCGAGTTGCCACGACCACCGGAATATGGGTCTTCATACCGAGAGTTTTCCATACCTGGGATCTGGCGCAGTTCTTCCAATGGGAAAAAGGGGGTCATTAACTTGACATGCCCGGTATCGAGCAGAACGACGTTTTCAGCATATTCAGGAAGCGCGTACTGCTGGCAGGCTTTCGTTGCCAATTTTTCGGTATGAACAAGTTCTTTTGGAATAGGAACAACGGCTACCCCTGTTTCGCGTAATTTTGCTGCAATTTCAGGTGAAACGGAATCAAAGTGCAGTTTGCACGATCCAGACATTGCACCGAAAGTACCATCTGGTTTTCTCCCCATTTTTTCAGGAATACCGGCTTTCCCGGCGATGCTAACCCTCCCACCAAAGCTGGGGCATCGTAAAACGCACATCGCACAGCCGTTCCCGAATTTCGTACAATTGACCTGCGGTCCAGCAGTTCCGGTAGTTTCGATAAAAACATCACCTTCGATAGCATCGTGATTTTCAATTTCGATTGCTTTGATTACCCCGTTTTCTACTCTAACATCGGTTGCACGGTGCTGCATTTTTAATACAATGCCCTTATTGAACATATATCTTTTAACTGTGGGTTCCATCAACGCTACATCATATAAACTGGCATGTTGATGCCCGGGGAAATTAATATTTTTATGCCGGCTTACTTTGTCCATTAAATCAAAAAGATCGCCAGCTCCCATTGCAATCATTTCTTCTGCAGCAGTAAATCTTCCATTATTCCGGAATATTCCACCCACCAGACCAGTTCCAAGTAGGCAATCCGTTCTTTCAAGAACCTCTACCTCAGCTCCAATTTGTTTTGCTGCTAGAGCAGCACTACAACCGGCCCAACCACCGCCAATAACAACGACTTTCGGCATATTTCCTCCTAAGCAATTATGTTTTAAGTTTCTTGTAGCGAAAAATATGTTGGTCAGGAATTAGGTTTTTGCACCCACATAAATATATTATATATTATATATTATTATATATATATTACATAACTGGAATCTGTTTGTCAACAACCTTTTTTCACAACCTTTCAAAAAAAGGAAAGAATTCAAGGCTCTAAAAAAAACATGGCTTTTTCAGGGAAATAAAAAAACAGTCGCTTTCGACTGTTTTTTTGCAACGCTCGAAGGAAATCACCTTTCTATTTCAAGGTGTAGTTTACGCTCTAATTCAGCAAAATCTTGAGTGTAAAGATCTTGCATAGCACTTTGTAAATGAAATTTCATGGCTTTTTCTGCAGCTTCCGCATCCCGTTTTTTTAATGCCTCGAGAATTGCCCTATGTTCCGGAACCGATTTTTCAAGTCTATTCCCTTGAGCAATGGAAAGCAATCGATATCGCTTCAGAGAGTCATCCAGCAAGTGAAGACTCTTTATCAGTTTTGGATTTGAACAGCATTTGATAATAACAGAATGGAAATCGCTGTTGATTTGTGAAACATTCACAATTTTATGTTGTTTTAATGCACGATCGTGTTCTTCGAGTAACTGTTCCAAATGCTTAAGATCGTCCTCGGTAAGATTTTTTGTTGCCAAATGGATCGCCAGTCCCTCAAGAACTATACGGATCTCATAAGTATCAGCCATGTCCTGTTTATTGATATCCGAAACATAAGTTCCTTTAAAGGGAACCCTGGAAACCAGATCTTCCCGCTCTAATTGCCTGAGTGCATCACGAACAGGGGTTTTACTGATACCAAGTTGAGCAGCTAATTCTCCTTCGATCAAGGCTTGATTAGGCAGAAATTGAAAGGTCAAGATAGCATTTTTAATTTTTTCATACGCTAACTTATCCAACGAAGCATTTTCTTTTAATGGTGATAAAACAGCCATTATTCCTCCATAAATTAATTACCTTATTGCTCATGAAAGATTGTACATCAAAGTTTCTAAATTTGATATTTATATTTCTAATGTCTTATCAGTAGTAAGTCGAATAAATAAGATATAATATATATGTTATATATTGTAATATAACAATAATAAATCCTTGAGGGAGAAAACGATGAAACCTCGGTCTATCACAGTCGATGCAAATGAAGCAACAGCACAGGCAGCTTACAGGCTCAATGAGGTAATTGCAATATTTCCTATCACCCCATCATCTGGAATGGGTGAACTATCCGATGAATGGGCAGCTTCTGGGAAGGTAAATCTTTGGGGAACCATCCCATTAGTAGCAGAAATGCAATCGGAAGGTGGCGCAGCCGGGGCGGTGCATGGTGCTTTACAAACTGGTGCATTAACAACCACTTTTACCGCTTCACAGGGCTTACTGCTAATGATTCCCAATATGTATAAAATTGCCGGCGAATTAACTTCCACCGTCTTTCATGTTTCTGCCCGTGCACTCTCCTTCCAAGCAATTTCCATTTATGGGGACCATTCAGATGTAATGGCAACCAGAGCAACCGGTTTTGCTTTAATGCCGTCCTGCTCAGTACAAGAAGCACATGATATGGCAGTGATAGCTCAGGCTTCCACTTTGGAAGCCAGGGTTCCATTTCTCCATTTCTTTGATGGATTTCGAACATCCCATGAGGTCAATAAAATCGAGTATCTCTCTGACCAACAACTTTTAAACATGATTTCACAAGAGGCTATTTTCGCTCATCGCAAACGTGGTCTTAATCCTGAAAAACCATTCATCCGCGGTACATTGCAGAATTGGGATGTATATTTCCAAGGCCGTGAGGTGGTGAACCCATATTACCTGGCTTGTCCAGAAATCGTGGAAAATGTGATGCGGCGGTTCAAAGATGTTGCTGGCAGAGAATATCACCTTTTTGATTATGTGGGCGCTCCTGATGCCGAACGGATCATTGTAATCATGGGTTCAGGTGCCGAAACTGCAACAGAAACAGCAAAATTCCTTTCTGATCAAGGTGAGAAAGTCGGTGTCATTACTGTTCGTCTCTTTCGTCCATTCTCCGTAAAACATTTAATGAAAGCGTTTCCTGCTAGTGTGAAATCGGTGGCTGTCCTTGATCGCACAAAAGAAGTGGGAGCGTTAGGTGAGCCACTTTATCTTGATACATTAGGTGCCCTTCATGAAGGATTGAGAAACGGTTCTGCTGCTTTCAAAGATCTCCCTATTGTCATTGGAGGAAGGTATGGGCTGGCATCCAAAGAATTCACGCCAGCAATGGTTAAAGCAATATTTGAAGAACTTTCCCACGAGCATCCAAAGAATCACTTCACCATTGGTATAAATGACGATATTTCACACACGAGTTTAGATTATGCTGTGAATTTCAGCATACTGCCTGAAAAAACAGTGGAATGTGTTTTCTTTGGACTAGGCGCTGATGGAACCGTGAGCGCAAATAAAAATTCGATCAAGATTATTGGAGAAGAGACCGATAATTATGCCCAAGGTTATTTTGTTTATGATTCTAAAAAATCCGGTTCCATTACAATTTCACATTTGCGGTTTGGTCCACAACCCATTCGTGCTCCTTATCTGATTAGTGAAGGGCAAGCATCTTTCGTTGCATGCCACCAATTCTCTTTTTTAGAGAGAATGGATATTCTAAAATTCGCAAAACCGGGGGGGGTTCTATTACTGAACAGCCTTTATGATCATGATGAGGTCTGGGAACAACTGCCGGTGGAAGTTCAGCAACAGATCCTTGAAAAAAAACTCGAACTCTATGTGATCGATGCTTATGAAGTTGCGAAGAAAGCAAACATGGGTGGTCGTATTAACACTATTATGCAAACTTGTTTCTTTGCCATCAGCGGCATTCTGCCACGAGATGAAGCCATTACTCAAATTAAAAAATCGATCCAAAAAACTTATGGCAAGCGAGGTGATGCAGTGGTCGAGCAGAACTATAAAGCAGTAGATGAGACACTCGCGAACCTCTTTCATGTAGATCTTCACACTTCAATTTCAGGCAATTTAAAAATGCGACCGGGAATGCCTTCTGATGCTCCTGAATATGTTCGAAAAGTGGTTGATCGTATTTTGGTCTTTGATGGAGATGCTCTGCCGGTCAGTGCGCTTTCGCCTGATGGTACTTATCCTTCTGGGACTGCAAAATGGGAGAAACGTAACATTGCACTGGAAATTCCTTGCTGGGATCCTGCCACTTGCATCCAATGCGGAAAGTGTGTATTTGTATGCCCGCATGCTGCGATTCGCATGAAAGTTTATGATCAATCGGTCAAAGAAAGTGCTCCAGCGAGTTTCAAAAGTATTGCTGCAAAATTTCCCGAGTTTCCAGATCATTTATTCACGATCCAGGTTGCTCCTGAAGATTGCACAGGCTGCTCCTTGTGTGTTTCTGCTTGCCCCGCGACAAATAAAATTGAACCTAACTTAAAAGCGATCAATATGATCGCTCAACCCCCCATTCGAGATCAAGAGAAAAATAATTGGGATTATTTTCTGAATATTCCAGATGTCAATCGAGACATCTTAAAACTAAATTCAATAAAAAATTCTCAACTCTTGCAGCCATTATTTGAATTCTCAGGAGCTTGTTCTGGTTGTGGGGAAACACCATATGTTAAACTGGTTTCTCAATTGTTTGGTGATCGAGCCATCATCGCAAACGCAACAGGCTGCTCTTCTGTCTATGGAGGAAGCCTTCCCACAACTCCATGGTCCTACAATAAAGACGGACGTGGACCGGCATGGTCGAATTCTTTATTCGAAGATAATGCCGAATTTGGGATGGGCATGCGCTTGTCTTCTGATAAGAAGCATGAAATTGCTTGCGAACTAGTTAAACAGCTAGCTGAAAAGATCGGTGATCCGCTGGTACAAGATATTCTAACGGCGGATCAAAGCGATGAAAAAGGTATCCAGCAGCAACGGGAAAGGGTCAAAGTTCTAAAAACAAAACTGCGTGATGATAATTCTCTTCAGGTACAGCAGTTATTGAGTGTAGCGGATGATCTGATTCATAAAAGTATATGGATTATTGGAGGAGATGGATGGGCATATGATATTGGATATGGTGGTCTTGACCATGTGCTTGCCAGCGGACGGAATGTAAATGTGCTTGTACTCGATACGGAAGTATATTCCAATACCGGGGGTCAAGCTTCAAAAGCCACACCTCGTGCTGCGGTAGCAAAATTCGCTGCGAATGGTAAAGGATCAGCAAAAAAAGATTTGGGGCTCATTGCCATGTCGTATAGCAATATCTACATCGCGCGTGTTGCGATGGGATATTCGGATATCCAGACGCTACGAGCATTTATGGAAGCGGAAGCCTACCAGGGACCATCATTGATCATTGCCTACAGTCATTGTATTGCGCATGGTATCTCGATGGAAAATGGTCTCGAGCAGCAGAAACTCGCTGTTCAATCTGGTGCTTGGTCACTCTACAGATATAACCCTAATCTTATCAAAGAAGGAAAAAATCCTCTGATCATTGATTCCAAAGCGCCAACAATCCCTGTTTCTGATTATGCTTATCAAGAAACACGCTACCGCATGTTAGTTAACAAAGATGAAAATCGGGCAGAAAAATTAATGGTGGAAGCGAATGAGGATGCACGATTGCGATGGGAAGGACTAAAACGGTTGGCTGAATTGGAAGCACAACTTCGGAGACCTGAATTGTAAGAATGATGGATGAAATTACTCATAAGAAGAACATTGACACATACATTAAGTCTGCTCCATGCATAAATCGACGAATCACTTAATTGTTACGGTTCAACCGATTTTCATAAAACTATGATAGGAGTCAACATGAAATATTTTGAAAGATTTATTCAATATCTATGCGTGATGGGTGTCATCATCGCAATTTTTTACCAGATCTTCCCTGATTTAACAAATACCATTATTAATAATTACAGTACGATAATAGGTCCGATCCTTGTTGTGGGTCTTTTTGCTTTAGCTGTTTTTCGAAAGCCAAAAGAGAAAAAGGACCAGGCACATTAGGACATCGATTTTATTTCGTCATTTTTCCTGTATTGAATTCCCTATAAATTCTTATCCCTAAGAAATCTTTTTTAATTAAGTGAGTTTTTATTACCAATATATTGGATTAAAAATTATTTGCTTTCCCACAATCGAATCGCTTCTCGTTTTGTCCTGAGTGGGTAATCTGTACTCCCTTTTTTCCTTCCATACAAAAAACTCCTGTATCTATTGTACGAGAGGTGTTTATATAATTTAATTGCAAAATACATTGTTTGTCGTCTTTTCAAATGTGAGGAAAAGTGAATTAGCTTAGTTATGTCGTAAAGGAAAGACAATTTCAGTTATGCAAGATCCCTTAATGTTTGACGGCAGGCGGAAATTGTTTTATTGGGATTTATTTTGGAATTCTGACATTCTTAATCTTATTTTTCTCTTCCGCCAGCATACCTAGTATGGTTAATTAAAAGTGCCTTTCGGAAATATTTCTGCTTGAAATTGAAAAAAAGCAAGTGTGCACATTTACTATAGGCATCGTATGGGTTATTGCAACCAACTATGGATGCTTTTGCTATAATCAAAGTGTAGCATAAAAGCCAATTAAGTCCTCAGAGGGATATCGTTTTTCGGGAAAGCAGGTCATAAATGGAGAAAAAATCTTCAAGCGTCTTTCTGCAGGTTCTTCTTGTTTTGGTGGTGTTCCTTCTGCAGTTGATCAGCATATTTTTTAACCAGCGGTTAATATATCAACTTAGAAACTTAGAATATGGCGCAAAAGCTCTCGGGATGACTCTCCTATCAATTGGTACTGGTATGGCAAGTGGCATAGGAACGGCTTTTATCTTCCTACGAAATCAGCAAAAAGATCGCAAAAAGGATCATCTAGTCGGGGCGATTATTTTTGTGATACTTTCGTGTTGGGGGATTCTCTGGAAAATACTGTTCAGCGCTTTTGGCTTTTTGCCTTTTTCTGTTCTACGACCCGTTCTCAGCGAATTATTTACATGGATGATGGATTCT
>LDZT01005515.1_pt1 | contig 33908 bp, 35 predicted proteins | sample 615521 | NCBI WGS metagenome assembly LDZT01 (sample SAMN03408292, study PRJNA278302) | terrestrial metagenome | isolation source: oil reservoir sample SB1 | place: USA: Alaska, North Slope, Schrader Bluff formation | collected 2011-09 | reverse complement strand
CGTTTCGAGGCCTCTAGGGCTTCGTCGTTTTTGCCCATCTGGGCTAGGACTGCGCTTTTCAGCTCCCACGCCCTGGTGTAGTTTCCGTCCATCTCCAGGGCCCTATCCAAGGCCTTCAGGGATTCGTTGAGGTCCCGCAAGAGGAATCGGTTCAGCCCCACCCCGAGCCAGGCTTCCTGATCGTCGGGAGAGATCCTGGTGGCGTTCTGGTAGGCTAAAAGCGACTGGTTGTAATCTCCCAGCGCGCCAAAAACCTTGCCCTTGCCCATCCATGCCCGGGCATCGTCGGGGGAGAGGAGGAGGGCCCGATCGTAGGCCTCCAGGGCCTCTTGGTAGGAGCAGTTCTGGTAAAGCTCCAGTCCCATCCCGATCAAGTCTTCAGCTGTATCTCCCTCTGCCACCGCCTGAAAGCCCAATGTCAGCAGGCAAAAGACGGCGATCATCATCGCCCTTCTTCCGAGCCCTGTCCTTGCGAGAATCACGTCATCAACGTATCTAGTTATCATTCCCTCACCTCAAAGGCACCACAACAGTTGGCATATTTTGTCTGGGTCATGTCTCAGTCGGGGTTCCAGGCCCAACCGAGGTAAAAGACCCTCTCGGCCTGGGATGTCACGTCCATAACCTGCCTCTCCCCTGGCCCCGGACTCCTCTGAGCCGACATGTCGACCGGCCTGCCCCCATTATCCTCTGTGCTCCCTTCAGGCGTTGTGGACGCCATCAACAGATCGGAAGGGATGGATTGGACGGTCGAAGGTGTGGGCACGTAGGCCGAGGTGTCGGGGCTCGTCTTAAATCCGGTCAGGTTCCCCATCCTCCAGCCTCCAAGGCTGTCGGCCTGGACGAAGCTCCCTCGGATCGCGCCACCATTCTCCTCACCCAAGATCTCGATCATCACGCCCACTCCATCTTGGATGGAGAGGGCGAAGAGGTCGACGCCGCCCCCCGAGACGGACCCCGCCATCACAGCGTTCCACGGCTCTGGATTATCTCCAGTACAGGCTCCGGCAAGATCAGAGCCGGTCTGGTAAACCACCATGGAGGCCCTCTCACCATCCATATCGAGAACCCAGACGCCCTCGAGGCTCGGGATCTCGGAAGTGAGGGCAACGTTCGCATCCTCCGCACCGGAAGGAGCCGAATAGACCGCTGAAAGGATCAGGCATAAGGCGACAAATCTTGCGTTCATCACATACCCCTCTCCGGCCTTAGCAAAGGCCGTCCGGGTCTCATGGATTCGGTTCACCTATTCCCCAGGACTCATCACGAAGTCCATTCTCCATGAGCAGGTTTGCTACCGTCCTTGCGGCCGCGTCGGCGCTGGTGGAGTTTTTCTCGATGGCCCTCTCGTAGGCCTCGATCGCCTCCTCGTTCCTTCCCAGGCTGATCAGAACCTCGGCTTTCTCAAACCAGGCCTTGCCGTCCTCGGGATCCGATTCCAGGGTATCGTTGTAGATCTCCAGAGCCCTCTCCCAGGACCCTCTCGCCTCTTCGGGCCGTTCAAGGCCGTATTGGGCAACTCCCCTCCCCCACCATGCCCGGGCGTCTTCCGGATTCCCCGCCAGAATCTCGTCGAATAAGGCAACCGCCCTCAAGTGAGCCTGCCTGGCCAAGATCTCGTGAATGATCGCCTTGTCCAGCCAGGCGGTTGAATTCCCCGGATCGATCCGGAGGGACTCCTCGTAGGCCTGGAGGGCTTCATCCATACGGCCTTCCAAGAATAGCTCGTGGCCCCTCTCTCGCCAGCTCTCTGCCGAGTTTTCCTCTTCGATCCCATCCTCCGCCAAGGCACATATGCAAAGCGATGCCATGGCCGCCAACACGATGGCGAACCTGGCCCAGATGCCAAAATCCGGTAGGACATTATTCAATCCGCTCAACGATATCACACCCTTTCAAGGGACGGAGGGAAAATTTGAGCTGGGGAGTGTGGGCATGCCCCAGCTCCTGGCCTCAGAGAGGCCACCTCTATCTCGGCTTCAAAGACCATTGTCCACGAAGCCGAGATCCCCAACTCCCCCACCCCATGTCACCACTCAGGTACATAATGTTATATTAACTTTACGATCTGTAAAGATTGTTTCCAGAGAACGGCATCAGATTTCGGCGATCAGCTGGCCATCATCTGCAGAATATTTCACGACAAAGAGGAAATCCGACCTCTGAGAACCTCCTCTTATCAAGATATACGGACATGAATAGTTAAGCTTATATAACCAAGTGTAATACAAGATTTACATCGTGATGCCGATGGACGCGAGAAATTCCAAGATCTGCAGAATGGTCATAATAGTCGCGACGGTGGCTCTAGCGGGCTGGTTTGCAGCGATTGCCGATGCTGTGCTCGTGGTATCCTCCATCTTCCTGGGGGCGATTTTATTCTATATATGTAAAAGAAGCGTCACAGAGGTCGAAGAAGACGAGAGGGACGAGAGGGTTCGCGAGCAAGCATCCAAGGTCGCAGTGGCGATATTCGCCTCAGCCAGCGCCATCTCTGGCCTCATCTTAATCGCCCTGAGGAACGAACATCCCGAGTACATGTACGCCGGATTTGCGCTCGCCTTCTCGGCCTGCGCCTTGATGATCCTGTACTCTGTCCTCTACGGATACTACAACAGAAGATACGGGTACGAGCCATACAATGAAGAATAAGGTCAAAGTCTACAGGGCGGTTCACGATCTGACCCAGGAGCAGCTCGCCAAAGAGCTGGGCGTGACGAGGCAGACGATAATCGCGATAGAGAAGGACAAGTACAACCCCTCCCTAGACCTGGCCTTCAAGATGGCGAGGATCTTCGGCGTCAAAATCGAGGACATATTCGTTTATGAAGAGCGGCCAGAAGACCCCCCCATCAGACCGCTGAAGCCCCCCATCGAATGGAAATCATCTGAAATGTGAAAATGGATTAAGAACTGACCAAAAAGTTTAACGGGATAATGAACCGAACCTGATCAAATTCAATCTCGGGCGGAGGAGAGAGAGAAGAATGTCAAAACGTCGGGACGCTGAAACCTCAGATAAGCGGGTAATCCGCAAAATAAAGGCGATGATCGCCTCGACGAAGTTCAGCGAGGAGCCCCTGGTGCTAGGGGCGGCGCTGATGATAACTCTGGTGCTCATTTTATACGCCTTTGGCACTTTCAAGACTGAAGGGGAGGTCTGGAGGTCGACCTTTGGCGGCCCGGGCTTTGACGTGGGAAACTCAATCATCGAGACGAAAAACGGCGGCCTCGTCGTCGCTGGCAGGACGAACTCCTGGGGAGCTGGCGGATATGACTGCTGGCTGATATCGATGGATTCTAAGGGAAGAGAACGCTGGAACCAAACCTACGGAGGTCCCGGCAACGATGAAGCCATGGCGGTCCTGGAGACTTCAGACGGCGGACTCATCTTCGCCGGTGGTACCGATTCTCAGGGTATGGGGAATTTTGATGCCTGGCTGATGAAGACGGACTCGTTGGGTGAAGAGATCTGGAACCGCACCTTCGGCGGGTCGGGCTACGACTGGGCATACTCCCTCCAAAAGACCAAAGATGGGGGTTACATCATCCTAGGCGAGACAGAATCTTTCGGCTCCGGAGGCAAAGACGCCTGGCTTATCAGGACTGATGGGGAGGGGGATGAGCTGTGGAATCGGACCTATGGGGGCGCAAATGACGACGGCGGACGATCCGCAAAAGGGACGGAAGATGGCGGTTTCATCATCGCAGGCTTCACCGAGTCTTTCGGCGCCGGCGGAAGTGACCTGTGGCTCTTGAAGACCGACTCGGAAGGGGCGGAGGTATGGAATGTCACCTACGGTGGGTCGAGAGACGACGTCGGCGAGGCGGTCGGGCAGACGCCGGGAGGCGGGTACGTCGTGGCGGGGGGGGCGAGCGCCCCCCTGGACGGCAAGGCCTCGGCGGGAGATGCCTGGCTGATAATAACTGATCCCGATGGAAAGGCGATCAGGGGCAAGATCTTCAGCGTGGGAGATTTGGGAAAAGACATCGCCACAGCGGTCCAGGCGACGGCCGACGGCGGCTACATAATCGGGGGCTGGAGCTCGGCCGGGGGGCTCTACTCATGGCTCTTGAAGACCGACGGGTCGGGAACGAAGGAGTGGGACATCACCTTCGGCGGATCGGGCCGAGAGGAAGGGTCCTCGGTCCTGGTGGCTGAAGACGGCGGCTACGTCACCTGTGGCTGGACGATCTCCTCCAAAAACACAGACCTGTTGGTGGTGAAGATCAACAAATAGGAGATTTTGAAGATCTTCGTTAAGATCGGGTTCCATCAGCCGTTCCTCAATTTCGTTATCCAGAGATCGAAACCGCCTGCACCGCCCCGGTTGGAAAACCCCGATACGACGATGCCGCCATCTTCGGCCAGGAGGACTGAAACGCCGCTCTGGGTCCCGTCACCTCCGAGGAGAGTCATCCACTCCACGCAGCCCTCAGAATCGGTATTTATCAGCAGCGCGTCTTCGGGGCTGGTCCTGGTCCCGTCCCGACTGGTCCAGCCCGTGACTATGAAGCCACCATCTTCCGTCGGCACCACCGAGCTTCCAAAATCCCCCGCTGATATCCCAAAGGTCCGATTCCAGAGCTCAACCCCTTCCGAGTCGGTCCTCAAGAGCCAGACATCGTACTTTCCGGACCCAAAGGAGTCCGTAAAACCTGCCGCTATGTATCCGTCATCCGTTTCTTGTATCGAGCAGATGCAGTCCTGCTTCGCCCCTCCAAAGGTCCTCGTCCAAATTTCATTCCCCTCGGCATCGGCCTTTATCAGCCATGCGTCAAACCCCCCGACGCCGTAAGAGTCGGTCCTGCCTGCGATGATGAAACCGCCATCGTTTGTCACTCTGACGGCCATACCTTCGTCATCGCTCGGCCCGCCGAAGGTCCGATTCCACTCCTCAACGCCCTCGGCGTCGGTCTTCAAAAGCCAGACGTCGAATTTTCCTATACCGTAAGACTCGGTGTATCCCAGGAGGATGTAGCCTCCATCCTCCGCCTCCACCACAGACCAGGCGGCGTCGTCTTCGGACCCACCAAAGGTTTCATCCCATTCTTCGTTCCCGTCAGATCCCGTCTTCAAAAGCCAGGCGTCTTTGCCTCCGGCACCGAAGGAGGTGGTGTATCCGCCGACGACGAGGCCACCGTCCTCCGTCTCCAAGACCGACTCCCCCACGTCAACGCCCCTGCCGCCGAAGGTCTGGTCCCAGACTTTACCGCCGTCGCGATCCAATTTGAGCAGCCAGAGATCGCCGTTTCCGGCGCCGTAAGATTCAGTCATCCCCGTCAGGACATAGCCGCCGTCTTGAGTCGCCAAGATCGGCCCGCCCACCTCGTGACCCGGCCCGCCGAAGGTCTGATTCCACTCCTCCTCAGGCTGAGCCCAAATCGAAGATGCAGACAGAACAAACAACGGTAGCACCAGCATTAGCCTCATCCACATAATTCTCACCTCGAAAGACAAGAACGAGATAAGCTTCTATTGTTAATAATATATGTTGTCGTAGTCGGAAGAAATATCTGCCATTCTCTCCTCTGCTTGCAGGGTATTGAGGCTTCCATATTTTTGGTCCAATTCGAAATGGCATCGGCCAATAGGCCACGATTTCAGCAGCTGTTGGCGACGCGTATTCGAAGTAATCGATGATTCGTTCACATCGCCCGAAAGGCATTATAGTCATAGATGTCTATTCTTCTAATCTAAACCCGTCGTTCTTGGAGCGATTGAGACTGGCTGGAGATGACCCATGATTCGAGTTTTGATGGTAGATGACGACCCCGCGATGCTTGAGATCGCGAAGATCTTCCTCGAGAGGTCCCAAGATATAAGGGTAGATGCCATCGAGTCGGCGAAAGAGGCTATGGTGAAGCTGAAAGATGGGCATTATGACGTGATAGTCTCCGATTATGTGATGCCCGAGATGGACGGCATATCTTTTCTGAAATGGGTCCGACGCCAGGATCATGACGTCCCCTTCATCCTCTTCACGGGAAAAGGGAGAGAGGAGGTGGTGATCGAGGCCCTCAACCACGGAGCCGACTACTACCTCCAAAAAGACTCAAACCCCCAAGTCCTCTACGCAGAACTTACCCACCAGATCCGGCAGGCGGCCGAACGGCAGAAGACCAAGAGAGCCGTTCTGGAAAGCGAGGAGAAGTACAAGGCCCTCTTTGAGAACATGAATGAGGGGTTCATACTCTACGAATTCGTCCGCGATGGGGAGGAGAAGCCCCATGATTACATCATAAGAGACGCAAACCCCAAAATAAAGCTGATCGCGGACCTGAAGCCAGAAGAAGCGATCGGAAAGAGTGCAAGCGAAATTTTTCGCTCCAAAATTGTCCCTTTTCTGGATATATACTTGAAAGTGGACGAGACGGGATCTCCCGCGAAGTTTGAGGGATATTTCCCGTCAAATGACAGATATTTCAGCATATCCGCCTTCTCCATAGGTAAGGGAGAGTTTGCGACGATATTCTCCGATATAACAGAGCAGAAGAGGATGGATGAAGGCCTCCGCCGCGCTCACAAGCAGCTTCAGGAGATAATCGACTTTCTCCCCGACGCCACATTTGTCATCGACCAAGAGAGGAAGGTCATCGCCTGGAATCGGGCGATCGAGGAGATGACGGGCGTTCAAAAAGATGAAGTCATGGGGAGGAGCGTTTCATCCTATATAGAGGCCTTCTACGGGTTTAACAGGCCCATTCTGATCGACTCGATCTTCTCCGCTGATGGCGAGATGGAGGGGAGTTACAGCCGCCTCGGCAGGAAAGGGGATGCTATCTTCGCCGAGGTCTATGTGCCGTCGCTCTACGGGGGAAAGGGGGGCTACGTCTGGGCGACAGCATCGCCGCTGTTCGACGACCAGGGACAGATCGTCGGAGCCATAGAATCGATCAGAGACGTCACCGAAAGGAAGATTGCCGAGATGGCTTTGCGGGAGACCCGGGACTACATGGACAACCTCCTCCACTACGCCAACGCTCCCATAACCGTCTGGGGACCGAATATGAAGATAATACGCTTCAACAGGGCCTTTGAGCGGCTTACGGGCTATTCCGCCGAGGAGATGATCGGCCAGGAGGCTTCGGTCCTCCTTCCGGACGAAGGGCGGGAGGAAGCCATCAGCGAGATCGCTTATACCCTGAGAGGCGAGTGCTGGGACTCGGTGGAGATACCCATCCGGTGCAAAAACGGGGGCGAGAGGATCGTCCTCTGGAACTCGGCCAACATCTATTGCGAGAAGGATAGAACGCTGATGGCCACCATAATTCAGGGCCAGGACATCACCGATAGAAAGCGGGTGGAGGAAAAGCTGATCCAGGCCACCAAGCAGCTTCTTGACATCATCGATTTTCTCCCGGATCCGACCTTTGTCATAGACCAGGAGAGGAAGGTGATAGCCTGGAATCGGGCGATCGAGGAGATGACGGGGGTCTCCAAGGAGGAGATCGTTGGCGAGGGGGATTACGCCTACGGCGAGGTCTTCTACGGGATGAAGAGGCCGATCCTCATCGATATGATCTTCTCCCGGGACGAGGAGCTGGAGTCCCACTACCATCACGTCAAGAGGGAGGGGGAGACCCTCTTCGCCGAGGCCTATGTGATCCCACCCCGGACCGGAAAGGGGTTCTACGTCTGGGGGACGGCCTCACCCCTCTTCGACGGAGATGGCGAGACCGTGGGGGCGATCGAGTCGATCCGCGACGTCACCGAGATCAAAGAGACGGAGATGGCGCTCCAGGAGAACGAGGAGAGGATGAAGCTCGTCATCGAGGGGGCGAACCTGGGGATCTGGGACTGGAACTTGGCGACGGGAGGGGTGGTACGAAATAGGCGGCTCCTCGAGATACTCGGATGCCCGGAGGCTTCGCTCGCCGGCCACGTTTGGGATCAGGTGAGGATAATACATCCCGACGACCTCGAGAAGGTGATGGCGGCCCGTCGGGATCACTTCGATGGAAAGACCAAAAACTACATGACCGAATATCGGCTGAAGCAAAGTGATGGCCGGTGGATATGGGTCCAAGACCGGGGCGAGGTTATGGAGAGGGACGAGGCGGGCCGCCCCCTCAGGATGGCGGGGATCACCCAGGACATCACAGAGATCCGTCAGTACCAGGAGGCTCTGAAGGAGGCGAACAGGAAGCTGAACCTCCTCAGCAGCGTCACCAGGCACGACATCCAGAACCAGATCACGGGGCTTGCGGGGTACGCCCTCCTCTTGAGCGAGATCCTTCCTGAGGACCCTCCCATGAGAAGGTACATCGATGGGGTCCTGGAGCTGACGGAGACTATCAATAGACAGGTCGCATTCACCCGGGACTATCAGGACATGGGGGTGAAGTCTCCCGAATGGCAGCCCCTCGAAGAGGTGGTCGGCCGGGCGGCGGAGGCCGTCCCCCTGGTCGTCGCCAAAGGCCCGGGCGGCGTAGCGTTCGCGGTTGAGGATGGGGCCGAGGGGATCAGAGTCGCGAGGGGAAAAGGTGCTGGGATCGAGGTCGAGATATCCACGGGACCTGTGGAGGTCTTCGCCGACCCGTTGCTGGAGAAGGTCTTCAGCAACCTTCTGGAGAATGCCACGAGGCACGGTGGGGGCGTCACCAAGATCCGGGTTTCCTTCGTTGAGAGAGGGGTGGTGGGAGAAGAGGGACGGGGCAAAGACGGAGGTGGAGGCGTTATAGTTGTCGAGGACGATGGATTGGGAATAGCGGCGGAGATGAAGGGTCGGATCTTCGACCAGGCCTTCGGGAGGCATACCGGCTACGGCCTCTTCCTCAGCCGGGAGATTTTGGGGATCACCGGCATGACCATCTTCGAGACTGGCGAGGAGGGTAAGGGGGCGAGGTTTGAGATCGACGTTCCCAGGGAGAATTATAGGTGGTGTCATACGCCCTAACTATCCTTCTTGAAAACCCTTGCGATCGCTGGGTGACTCGAGAGCCGAGAAGCGTCTGCACCGCGTTGATTAAATATTTATTGGACTTGATAGAGAATATACCATTATGCCATTCTCCCCCACCCTCCGATCTGGCAGAGGTTCCATCGAAGCCGCCGAAGATGCGATCGATCCCGGTGAGGCCTCATGACCGACGTCTCCCTGTGTTTTGAGGTCCACCAGCCTCTGAGGCTCCGAAAGGACTTCTTCTGGGACGGCTCGCCGATGAGGAGGGTCGAACCCGACCAAATCTTCGACTTCTACTTCGACGACCCGGAGAACCGGAGAATATTCGAACGGGTATCCGAGAAGTGCTACCTTCCAGCAAACCAGATCATCCTCGAGAAGATAAGCCGTTACCAGGACTCCGAGCGGCCCTTCAAGACGGCCTATAGCTTCTCGGGGGTCTTTCTCGACCAGTGCGAGAGATACAACCCCGAGGTCCTGGAATCCTTCGCCCGGCTCGTGGACACCGGGATGGTGGAGGTTTTGGAGCAGACCTACCACCATTCCCTCGCCAGCCTCTACGAGGACGGAAGGGAGTTTTCCGAGCAGGTTAAGATGCACCGGGAGAGGATATGGGACAGCTTCGGCGTCAGGCCCCGGATCTTCGAGAATACAGAGCTCCTCTACGACGACAGGATCGCGAGGATCGTCGAGGGGATGGGCTACGATGGGATCTTCGCCGAGGGGGTGGTAGCCCCTCCAAACCACGTCTATCGGCCCCAGGGGTGCGAGAGGATTTCTCTTCTCCTCAGGGACTACCAGATCACCGACGACATGGGATTTCGGTTCTCGGCTCGATGGTGGAACGAGTATCCCCTCACCGCCGAGAAGTACGCCTCATGGATCGCCGCAAAGCCCGGAGATTGCGTCAACATCTTCTGCGACTACGAGACCTTCGGCGAGCACCAGTGGACCGACACTGGAATCTTCGAATTTCTGAAATTCCTCCCCAGCGAGATCTTGAAGTGGGAGCACCTGAGGTTCGCCACCCCCAGCGAGGTGGTGGAGAATAACCCGCCCATAGGGACCGTAAACGTTCCGGTCACCACCTCCTGGGCCGACATCGAAAGAGATACCAGCTGCTGGCTGGGAAACACCCTCCAGTGGGCCTGCTACACCTACCACAAGAGGCTTGAGGGCCCCATCAAGGAGGGTGTCGACCGGCGGCTTCTGGAGATCTGGAGGACCCTGGGACTATCCGATCACCTCTACTACGCCTTCACCCACGGCGGTGCCCCCGGCGAGGTTCACAACTACTTCAGCCCTTACGGCAGCCCATATGACGCCGCCGTAACTCTCTTCTCCGTCCTCTCCGACCTCCAATTCCGGGTGAAGTCCTGGGTCGACGCCGCCGACGACCCCTTTCTATTCTCTACCGGGATAGGCCAGTTCACGGGCGATGCCGCCTGGGGGCGGAGAAGCCTCATGGGGGCTCTAGAGAAGGCAAATATCGACTCCCTCGAATACCACGCGAGGAGGGGGGATCTCTCGGACTGGGCGAGGGGGAGCCTCGGCGATGTCGACCTGGCCAAGAGGCTCGAAGGGGTGAAAGGGCTCCGGGGAGAGGGCTTGAGAGCGGCCCTTCTGGAGGCGGTGGGGATGGCTGCGAGCACGGCCGAATCGGGGACGGATACGGGTCGAGGCCAGAAGAAGATCGAACCAAAAAGCGGGAGGAAGAAGATATGACCCCTGATCTGAGTTTTCACCCGAAGAGCTATCAAGAGGGGACAGAGCGCGAATGGCTGATCACTAATGGCATCGGAGGCTACGCCTCATCGACGATCCTGGGGACTAACATCAGGTCCTATCACGGCCTCTTGGTGGCAGCTCTGGACCCACCCACGGAGAGGACGCTCCTCCTCTCGTCCCTGGACGAGGAGCTGACCTCCGAATCGGGCCGCTACAATCTGGCCTGCCATCAGTACCCAGGCACCTTATATCCCCAGGGATTCCGCCACCTTGAAGAGTTCCGGCAGGACCCAATTCCGACCTTCCTCTATCGGACCGAGGACGGCACCTCCGTCGAGAAGAAGGTCTTCATGGCCCACGGCGAGAACACCACGGTCGTCAGATACGATATCGAGGGGTCATGCCTCTTCAAGGTGGTCCCCCTCGTCAACTGCAGGAGCTTTCATGTAGCATCTCGCTCTCCTCCTATGGACCAGGAGAGAATGGATTTGGAGGGGGGAGGAAGCGGCGTTCGACTCCGTTCGTGGTGCGACTTCGTCCTCGTCTCCGATAGGGCCCGCTACGTAAGAGAGGGGCTCTGGTTCAACAATCTGGAGTACGAGGCCGAAAGGCAGCGGGGCCTCGCTTGGAGGGAGGACGCCTTTTCACCCGGCCGGTTCGAGGTCCAGGTAGACGGTCGCCTCTCCTTCAACATAGTCGCATCAATCGAGAGGGACTCGCCAGAGGGCGCGGAGGAGCTCATTATCCGGGAGGAGGAGAGGATCAAACGCCTTGAGGGAAACAAGAAACGTGACCCAAGGTTCAGAAGACTTGCGACCAGAGCCGACCAGTTCCTGGTGCGGAGGGGCGATGGAAAGAGCATCATCGCAGGCTACCACTGGTTCAACGACTGGGGGAGGGACGCCATGATCTCACTTCCGGGCCTTCTCCTCACCACCCGCCGTTTCGACGACGCTCGAGCCGTCCTGGCCACCTTCGCCGGGGCGATGAAAGACGGCCTCCTCCCCAACGACTTCGGGGCCAAGGGGTACAACACCATCGACGCTGCCCTCTGGTTCTTCTGGTCAGTCCACAAGTACTGTTCTTACTCCAGAGACGCTGGGCTCGTGAGGGAGCTCTATCCAGCCATGCGAGCGATCGTCGAACGATACTCCCGGGAGACGCCTGGTTCTTTTTCAGACGAGGACGGTCTGATCGCATCAAAGCCCGGCCTCACCTGGATGGACGCCAAGGTGGGTGGCGAGTTCGTTACCCCTCGGGCCGGGAAAGCCTGCGAGATCAACGCCCTATGGTACAACGCTCTGAAGGTCATGGAGGTCTTCTCCCAGGATCTCGGCGAGGATTGGGACGGCGAGCTCGCAGAGAAGGTCGGAGAAAGCTACCATAAATTCTGGAATCCCGATTCAGGATGCCTCTTCGATCTTATCGACGAGAAGGACGCCTCTGTCAGGCCGAACCAGGTGATAGCGGCATCTCTCCCCTTCACCCCCCTCGACGGCGACCAGATCCGAGGCATCGTCGATCTGGCCACCGAAGAGCTTCTCACCCCCTACGGCCTGAGAACCCTCTCGCCGAAGGATCCTGCCTACGTAGGACGGTACGAGGGAGGACCCGCAGAGAGGGACCGGGCCTACCACCAGGGGACGATCTGGCCCTGGCTGATCGGTCCCTACACGACCGCCCGCATGAAGTCGAGCCACGGCTCGAAAAAAGAGAGGGATGAGGCCAGGGAGCTCTTGAGGCCTCTCATGGACCTCGAAGGCCAGATCGGCGTGGGGACGATCTGCGAGGTCTTCGACGGCGACGAGCCCTACCGACCCGAAGGCTGCATCTCTCAGGCCTGGTCCGTCGGAGAGGTGATGAGGGCCTGGTCAGAGGACGTGATGGGTGGGGCGAAGAGGCAGAAGAGGGACGAGGTTTAGAGGGGAGATGTCCTGGCCCTCTTCCCCAGACTTCCATCTCTGATTCAATTCACCTCGATTGAGCCTTTCAACGGTCTATTTTTCTCGTCTACTCTACGATGGTCTCGTTCGACGGCTGCGTCTGCGCCATCATAGCCATCAGCATGTCAAGCCAGGAGGGGGCAGCCAAGGCCTCTTGTGGCACTTCTATCACGACAGGCTCGTTATAGTTGGAGTATACGACCGTCGAGTCGGACTCGATCTCCATCTCGATCTCGCCCATCTCGCCGGCGGGAAGGCCCATCATATCTGCGGTAATGGCCATCTCCAAGGCAACCTGGGTTTTCAGGGGGAGGTGAGACCCTTTGGAGATCCAGGTCGTCCACCCCATATCGGTCTCTTCGAAGATCTCTGTCATGTTCATGATGTAAAAGGGCATCGATCCGATCTGCTGGTTGAGAATCGCAGTGAACGTCTCCATGTCGGGGACCACGTTCACTTTGTAGGCGTCCTCGCCGTTGACCTTCTCAGATCCCACCAGCTCGATCTCGGAAGCGTTGAGAAGCTCTGCCTGGGATTTCACTTGGTTCTGCTGGTCCCACATCTCTTCGGGCATCCCGGGCATCTTCGTCCAGTTTCCGTCGACTTTGGTGTACATGGTGTCTCCCTTCATGTACGCTTCCATCTCCGAGACGATCTCTCCGGAGTCTTCAGAGATGGCGGTGGTGGTCATGGTCATCCTCATGGCGCGGTCCGTGACGTTCAGGACGCCATCGCCCACCGACCTAGTCTCAAAGGTCATAGTCCGGAGGGTCCTGTTCGTCTCTGAGTTATTGATCACGTTTATGGTCTGATCCGTATCAGTGTTGAAGGTGACAGTCTCCACCTTCTCCACCGACTCGATCATCATCGCCTTCAGCTCCTCGGGGCCGGGCTTCTCCTCAACACAGCCTGAGAAGGCGACGATCATCAAGGCCAATAACATTAACAGTTTCTTCATGGGAAGGGTCCTCTCTACGACGCCCTATTTCACACTGTCGTTTGATAGTGACCTCCGGGCCCACCTCCTCGACGACGCAAAACCTATCACGGGGGGGCAAACGCCAGCATATGCTTGTTTCCCAGGTAAACCCGGGATAGATGCTTATTTGCCGCCTCGATACATCGGACCGCCTGAGAGCGAGGGGTTATCGGAAGGTCTCTCATCATGAAGTCGGGGTGGAATACCAGGAGGGTGTAGGGGATATCCGGGTTCAGACCTGCAATGAACTCTGCTATCGCCCCCACCTCCACCTCATCGACGTAGCCGGGGACGAGAAGGGTCGTCGCTGTGAGGACCGGCGCTTCCCGCGCCTCGAAGAGGCATTTCGCGATCATCTCGAAGTTCTCATAAGCCCTCCAGTTGTAGACGCCAGAGAGGGCGAGGCTCAGGTTCTCGTCGAAGGCCTTGAGGTCGAACTTGACGATCCCGCCGGACCGCAAAGATAGCTCCGCCGCCCTCTTCACCAAGGTGGGATTTCCGCAGCCGTTCATCTCCCAGCAGATCCGGGGTCGCCTGCCGCCGTCTCCGCCCCACTCCGCCTTGTCTTCAAGACCGCCACTCCAACATCCTGCAATGTCATCATCGCCGTCTCCATCCTTTTCCCCAACCAGCTCTTCCAAATCCAGCAACCTCTTTGAGGCCCTGAGGGCGAAGGGAAGCTGGGGCTCGGGGCTTCCTCCGAAGTAGCAGACGCACTCTGCCCCGGGGTTCGCACCGATCCTGGAGACTAAGGCTTCGAGGCTCACCAGGGGCGGGAGATGCAGGCGGCGATGGGACTCGTTCTGGCAGAAGAGGCAGTCGAAGTTGCAGCCGTAGAGGAAGACCGCCACGTTCACCTTCCTGTCTTCGGGCGGGGCGAGGGTGCCGGGACAGAACCATGATGCGCAGCAGTTCGTCGGGAGGGAATCCTCATATGTCGTGAGGATGCCATAGCCAGGAAAGAGGCCTACTATCCGATCGCCCCAGTTCTTTCGGACACCGCAGTAGCCGAGATCCCCGGGGGCGATGACGCACTCGTTTGAGCATAGGTCGCATCGCCTGGCACCGCGGTCGGTGGACCGTGGGACCTCGGGCGGTAGGGGATAGGGCTCTCTTGCGAGGATGTGAGCCTCTCTGATCAAGGGCTCTGCCTCCTCGGGCCTCTTCCGGATGCAGGACGGGCAGACCCCCAGGATCTTTGCGGCCTCCCCCCGGCCGCAGATGGCGCACTTCAAGACGATCGTCTCCATCATACTTGCGATATTCTTTTACACTTGAAGATCATAAGGGGAACGGTCTGAAAAGATCGGAGACGAAGGAATAGTGTCCAGGATCGAACGAACGATAGAGGCATCGAAGGAGGTTCTGGCCGACTGCTGTCTCGAGAACGGGGCGATCGTCGCCGCAAACCCCACCAAGGAATATTACCCGAAAGAGGCGAAGCACTATTTCTATGTCTGGCCGAGGGACGCCTCATACGCCTGCATCGCCGCGGACCTCCTGGACCTCGCGGGGGTCCAGGAGGGCTTCTTCCGCTGGTGCCTTCGGAGGGTGGAGGGGTTTTGTGAATCTGGCCTTTTCTTTGAGAAATACTATGTTAACGGCCTCAAGGCCTCAGGCCGGCTCCAGCCCGACCAGACTGGGTCGGTCCTCTTCGCCATCGAGCACCATTACCGGGACGACCTCGAAGGCGCCCGGGAATTTGAGGACCTGGTCAAAAAGGCGGCCGACGGCCTCGCCAGTACATGGAACGGCAAAAGCTTCAGCCTCGTGGCAAACGACCTCTGGGAGGAGAGGCTCGCCTTCCCCGACCTCGCTGAGAACTTCACCTACACTCTTGCCGCCTGCATCCGAGGGCTCGAGGCCGCCTCCGAGATGATCCCGGACGGGGAAGGGTGCGAAAATTGGAAGGATGCTGCCGAAGAGATGAGGTCGCGGCTCGATGAGCACTTCGTCGGCGGCCATTTCGTCAGATCTTATGGAAAGATTATCGACCGACGGATCGACGCCTCAGTCCTGGGCCTCGTCTATCCCTTCGCGATTCGCGAGGCCGACGACCCCCAGATCGTCTCGACGGTCGAGGAGATCGAAAGAAGGCTCGTGGTCTCCGATGGCCCCCTAAAAGGTGGGGTCTGCCGCTACGAGCACGACGAGTATGACGGCTGGATGTTTGAGGGGATGCACCGAAGGAAAGGCGCAGGAGTCTGGCCGCTCCTCAACTTCTGGCTCTCCATATATTGGTCGGTGGGGGGCGATGTAGAGCGGGCACGAGGATACTACGACTGGGTCCTGGAGAGGACGGTGAGGTACATCCCTGAGCAGATCTTCGATAACGACCTCCAGGTATCGGTCTCGCCCCTCCTCTGGTCCCACGCGAACTTCGTCATCGCATCAAGGTTTTTGGGATACCTGTGAAGGAGATCGATTAGGCGCTTTTTTGGTCCATTTATCTTGACGGGGAGCGGAGAGGGGCGAAAGACCCCGGTCTTTAGGCCGGGGATGTAGAGCCCCTCCCCCCTGGCGACGAAACCCTATATCTCTAATAAAGATATCACATATCTAATAACATGTACCGCACTCTGCAAATAAAGCTGGACAGGTCTAACGCACTCATTCAGACAGCGAGGATCTGGAATGCCGCCTGTCAGGATGTCATAGACTACGGCTTCGCGGCGCATGACTATAACAAGACCAGACTCAATAGAGCTACATACAAAGACCTCCGGGAGAAATATCCAACGCTTCCATCTGCGCTTCTTCAAACCGCAAGGGATCAAGCAAGTGATATGCTAAAGAGACTCAGATTCAAGACGAAGCCATTTAAAAAACCGCTCGGAGCGGTTCGGTTCGATATCCGCACCATGAAGGTGTTCTTGGAATCTGGATACTGCAAGCTGACCACCGCTTTCGGAAGGTTGAGATACGACTTTCAGTTACCAGAATACTATAAGAGATACGTAGGATGGAAGGTAACTAACGCTCAGCTCAAAATAACCAAAAACGCTTGCTACCTAAATGTCCAAGTAGAACAACCGGACCCAGAACCAATAACCGGGGATAGAAGGCTCGGAGTCGATCTTGGTATCAATAACATCGCGGTATGTAGCGATAACACATTTTGGGAATCTGGCCATGTTAAAGCGGTCAAAGGTAAATGCCAGTATTTGAGATCAAAACTTCAGTCCAAAGGCACTCGATCAGCAAAACGGAAGCTCCAAAAACTTTCGGGTCGAGAGAGACGGTTTCAAAAGGACGTGAATCATCAAATTGCTAACTGGATTGTTTCAAAACCATATGATATAATCGCACTGGAAGACTTGACCAACATCAGGAACGGTAACAAGAATAAGAAGCTTGGTAAATGGAGCTTCGCCGAACTTAGAAGTTTCGTTGAGTACAAAGCTATGGCCATTGGGAAGAATGTAATAACTATCGATCCTAGATATACATCACAAACATGTTCCAGATGTGGGTACCAGCATAAGAATAATCGTATTGGGCGGATATTCAAATGCAAAAGTTGCGGGTTCCAGATCGATGCAGATTTGAACGCATCCAGAAACATCGCTACCTTCAGTAGATCTGATCGTAGCAGGCTGCAGTCAACCAGCCAATAGTGACACAATATCATCGTAGTCACAAGCCACGGCCTTCAGGCCGTGGTAGTTGACTCGAATGAATATGTGCCGAACTTCCGTCCGCATCAACGAGTCCGCCGTTCATTCCTCCCACGGCATCGAGCCCTCGAGGGACTTTATGTACTCCTCCTTGGAGGCCCCTCTGCAATTCTTCAGGGTCTCTCTGAGCTGTTCACCATGTTCTCCCAGCCAATCAAACTTGTCGCAGGAACTGAGCTCGTCACAGGAGCTGCAGAGCTCAACGCCGTTCTCCTTGGCGCAGATCCTGATGGTGCAGTCCGGTGGTCCTCCTCCGCTCTCGCACCCAGCACAGACGGCGTACTTCATCATCCACTCCATCCCCCTGACCACCTGATCCCAGTCGATCCTCTCCCCATCCATAGAGACGTACGGCGCCCACTCTGAGATCTTGTAGCCTTCGATGAATCCCCTCGTCTGGCCTGCAGTCTTGGCCACAGTGCCGCTGCCGAGGGGGCACGATATGCAGACGATCCCGCAGGGTCCGACCTGGTTTTTCTCTATATCTTCCTTCATCGCATGAAAGATGCTGCCCAAAATACTTAAAGAGACGACCTGCACCATCCAGAACGTAGGCAGATGGTGGCCCTCCGTCCCCCAACAGAAAAGCCTATAACTCCGCCGTCCAATTTTCTCACCCTATGACCGCTCTGCTGGAGATAAAGGGCCTCTCGAAGAGCTTCTCGGTGAAGGGGAAGAGCTTCGAGGCCCTCCACGACGTCAACCTCTCGGTGGGGGACAAGGAGTTCATGTGCCTCCTCGGCCCCTCGGGCTGCGGTAAGACGACCCTCCTTCGGATCATGGCGGGGCTGGAGAGGCCCACCAGCGGTGCAGTCCTCCTCGACGGCGTTCCCATCGAGGGGCCGGGACCCCAGCGGGGGATGGTATTTCAGGAGTATTCCCTCTTTCCCTGGAGGACGATCCTCGACAACGTCGCCTTCGGCCTGGAGCTTAAGGGAGTCCCCAAGGACGAGCGATACGAGAAGGCCCGCAGGTACCTGAAGGCTGTGGGGCTGGAGGGGTTTGAGAACAGCTACCCCCACGAGCTCTCGGGGGGGATGAAGCAGAGGGTCGCGATCGTTCGGGCTCTGGTGAACAATCCCCGGGCCCTCTTCATGGACGAGCCCTTCGGGGCTCTCGACGCGCAGACCCGAAACGTCATGCAGGCGGAGCTTCTTCGGATCTGGCAGGAGCAACAGAAGACCGTCGTCTTCGTCACCCACAGCGTCGACGAGGCGATCTACCTCGCCGACCGGGTGGTGATCATGTCCGCCCGCCCCGGTCAGATCAACGAGATCATAGAGATCGAGATCCCAAGGCCCCGGGTCAGGACCAGCACCGAGGTTAACCGGTACCGGGAGAGAGTCCTCTCCGTCTTGAAGAGCCTCCGAAAAGATTAGTCTAAGTTTTTGTATATTTTGTTTGTTTTATTTGTTTTGGACCTTCTCCTCGGCTCCGATGGTGGGGGCGTCCGAGGGAGGGTAGGGAGCGTTTATATTCGTAGAGGTACGAAATTTGTCCTAGCTGGTGAGACCATTGAGCAGATCCAAATGGATGGAGCTTCCGAGGCTGGTGGTGGTCGGCAGCGGCGTGGCATCAGAGGTGGCCGACGTCTGCAAAGACCTCAAACTGAAGGGCGGAGCTCTCATCGTGACGGGCCCCACCACCGGTGCGCTGGTGGGGGGAGAGATCTCTCAGTGGATGGAAGATCGCGGCTTTGAAACGAGCCTCATGATCACAAGATTTTCAAAACTTGAAGAGGTGGAGAGGGCAGAACGGCTGGCTTGGGAGATGAAGGCGGGCTTTCTCATAGGCGTCGGCGGCGGAAGGTCGATAGACGTCGCCAAGCTCGCCTCTGTCAGGGCGGGGTTCCACTTCGTCTCCATCCCCACCGCCGCCTCCCACGACGGGATATGCTCGGCCCAGGCCTCCCTCACCATCGACGGCGAAACGACCTCCGTCTCGGCCCAGGCCCCCCTGGGGATCATAGCGGACACCGCCGTCATCTCCAAGGCCCCCGAAAGGCTCCTAGCTGCCGGGTGCGGCGACATAATCTCCAACTACACCGCCATACGGGACTGGAAGCTCGCCCACAGGCTCCGGGGCGAGGAGTACAGCGAGTACGCCTCCGCCCTCTCGGAGATGACGGCCAGGATGATCGTCGAGACCGCCCCTGATCTGAAGCCTGGCCTCGAAGAGTCGGCAAGGGTCGTCGTCAAGGCCCTCATATCCAGCGGCGTCGCCATGAGCATCGCTGGCTCATCGCGCCCCGCCAGCGGCTCAGAGCACAAGTTCGCCCACGCCATAAACAAGATCGATCCGGGAAGAGCCCTCCACGGCGAGCTCTGCGGCCTTGGCACCGTAGTCATGATGTACCTTCACGGCGGCGACTGGAAGATGATCCGAACCGCCCTGAAAGAGGTGGGGGCGCCCACCTCGGCCTACGAGATCGGCCTCGAAGAAGAGACGGTGATCGAGGCCCTCACCATCGCCCACACGATCCGCCCGGAGCGCTATACCATCCTGGGCTCGGGTCTCACCAGAAAGGCGGCCACCGAGGCCGCTAAAAAAACAAAAATAATATAATTATTTGTTGAGGCGAATACCATGTCCGAAGCAGCTACACAGATCACCCTGATAGGAACAAAGCTCGCGACGATTGGGATGGAGTTCATATTCAACTCGCCATCGCCAGAATGCGAGACCTGCAAGCTCAGAAACACCTGCACCAACCTCGAGTCGGGGAGGAGGTACAGGATTCTGGGGATTCGTGGGGAGCTGGTACACGAGTGCCCCATCCATGAGGCGGGGGTCCGGGCGGTGGAGGTGACCGAAAGCCCTATCATCGCAGCCATCGACGCGAGGAAGGCCTTCGCCGGATCCAAGACCGTCCTGGAACCGCCCAAATGTGACGAGTACGACTGCACCATGTACGAGCTCTGCCACCCTGTCGGCCTGAAGTCGGGGGACCGTTGCACCATCGTTGAGGTGGTGGGCGAGGCCCCCGAGGAGTGCGAGCTCGGAAACAAGCTGAAGCTGGTGGAGCTGAGGCGCTGAAGCGCCTCGCACCCCCAAACATTTGAATTATTTTCTGAGCGTTGAATCTCGATTATGAGACCGCTTTTGACCTACTCCCGGAACGTCTTCATCCCCGTCACCAACGTCTGCAGGAACCGGTGCCTCTACTGCGGATATAGGCGGGACGAGGGCAAGATCATCGATCGCAAAGAGGCGATAGAGCTCTTGGAAAGAGGGGCGTCGTCGGGCTGCACTGAGGCCCTCTTCTCCCTCGGCGAGGCGCCCAATAAGGTTTCCGGTTTTGGCGCCCTTCTCAAAAAGACCGGGTGTGACGACCTCATCGACTACATCATCGAGCTATCAGAGATGGCTCTGGATAAGGATCTCCTCCCCCACACCAACGCCGGCCTCATCTCAAAGGAAGATATGCGAAGGCTTGCGCCTTACAACGCCAGCATGGGCCTGATGCTCGAGACTACGGCCGAGGTGGAGGCCCACCGGTCCTCCCCTGGAAAGAGGCCCGAATTGAGGCTGGCCGCCATCGAGGCCGCAGGAAAGCTGAAGATACCCTTCACCACCGGCATTCTGGTGGGAATAGGCGAGACGGAAGAGGACCGGGTCCGATCGATCCAGGCGTTAAAAAAAATCCATGAGATTTACGGCCACATCCAGGAGGTGATCGTCCAACCCTTCGATCCAAAGCAGGGAACCGCCATGTCCCATCTTGACCCTCCCGACTCGGAGACCCTGGCTGAGACTGTGAGAATGGCGAGATCAATCTTACCGCCAACGGTCGCCGTCCAGGTTCCTCCAAACCTGACAGATCCCCTACCCCTGGTGGAGGCCGGAGCTGAGGATCTGGGAGGGATAAGCCCCGTGACCCCCGACTGGATCAACCCCAACAAGCTCTGGCCAACCCCCGAGGAACTCGAATCCCGGCTTTCGGGATTTGAGCTGAGGGAGAGGCTTGCTGTCTACCCCAGGTACATCGACCTCGGCTGGTGCGGGAAGATGACCCAGACGCTCGTGAAAAGGCTGGCGGGACCCGATGGTTTAAGAAGAAGAGATTGATGCTGAGATCTCCGTGGCGGATCGCAAATAATATCTCAGATCAGCGCAGAGCTGATGCGGTATGAGCAAGAAGTCTCTGGAGATCGGCATAAGCTGCGGACTCGTCTTCCTGATGATCGCGCTCATGATCCTGGTTCAGACGGCTGCACCCGAGCCCCTCCGTCCGGCGGGGTTCGTCCTGGCGGTTCTGGCCTTCATGCTGCTGATGGGCGGTGCAGGGTTTGGACTTATGAACGTCGAATCGTAAAGTCGGATGAAACCAGATAGAGATATCAAGATCGAAAGTGACATGCCTCTTTGCAGAGGGTGAGATATGGGCATCTTGGACAAGTTGATAGGCAGGTCTGGTGAAGACGATTACGTGAACATAGACCTGGGGCAGTTCGAGGAGGTCTCAGCTGGGGGTTCCTCGGAGATTCTGGTGAGGATGGCGGAGCTGAACGATCTCGACGTCATCTCCGAGATAAAGATGGAGATCGGGAGGGGAAACCTGGTCCTGGTGGATATCTCCCCCCTGAGAAGGGAGAAGGACATTCTGGACGAGGCGATCGGCGAGCTGAAGGCCGCCGTAGAGGATCTGAGGGGCGACATCGCTGGCCTCGGCGATAACCTGGTGATAGTGGTTCCCAAGAAGATGAGGATAGATCGGGAGAACATTTTGGGGGACGAGGATTGAAGGCAAAAACTACCTCCAGCTGCCCCATCTGCAAAGCTGAGATCACCTTCGACTGGGAGACGAAGGATATTCCCCACTTCGGCGAGGCTCTGATCATCGCCGGGGTCTGCGAGAATTGCGGTTTCAAGCTCTCGGACACAATCCTCCTCAACCAGGGCGAGCCCGTCAGGTACACCATCACCATCGAAGAGCTTGAGGACCTCAACGCGAGGGTGATCAGGTCCACCAGCGGGACGATCAGGCTCCCGGAGCTGGGAATTGGCGTAGAGCCAGGCCCCGCCTCCGAGGCCTACATATCCAACGTCGAGGGCGTCCTTCAGAAGGTGAAGGGGATCGTCGCCTTTGCCACAAAGTCCGCGCGGGACGCCGGGGTCGAGGAGAACGCCCGCCGGGGAGAGTGCATCCTGGAGCGGATCGAGCAGGCCATGAATGGCGTCGGCCCCCTCACCATCATCCTTGAAGACCCCCTGGGTAACAGCGCCATAGTCTCCGAGAAGGCGGTCTCCACCACCCTCACCCCCGAAGAGTGCGAGGACCTCAAGACCGGGATGATCATCCTCGATTCCGCCGCCTGACCCTGCAGCGATCCACGGAGGCGGAATAACTGATAGTCCTCAGCGGCGGGACCGGGACGCCGAAGCTCCTCTTGGGGCTCAAGAAGCTCCTACCCCCCTCAGAGCTTACAGTGGTCGCCAACACCGCCGACGACCTCTGGATCTCGGGAAACCTGGTATCCCCGGACCTGGACACCGTCCTCTACACCCTGGCGGGGATGATCGATCGGAGAACGTGGTGGGGGATCGAGGACGACTCTTTTGAATCCCACGACTTTCTAAAAAGCATTGGCCATCGAGAACTCCTCGCCCTGGGCGACCTCGACCGCGCCATCCACATATTCCGGTCCGACCGCCTCAGAAAGGGACGGACTTTAAGCCAGGCTACCGAAGGGCTCTGTCGTGCGCTCAAAATTGAGGAAAAAGTCCTTCCGATGACCGACGATCCCGTATCCACCATGATATCGACCCCCGAGGGGGAGATGAACCTTCAGGAGTTTTGGGTCTCCAGAGGCGGTCGCCTTGATGTGACCGGCATCCGATTTAGGGGGATCGAGGACGCCCTCCCAAGCCTCGGGTTTCTCGCGGCCCTGGAGAGGGCGGAGGTGGTGGGCGAGCCGGTCTTGATCGGGCCGAGCAACCCCGTCTCCAGCATCGGGCCGATCCTGGCGCTGAGGGGCGTTCGGGACCTGCTGAAGAATATGGACAGGAGAGAAGAAAAGGGGGAAAAGGGGGAAAAATGCCGGGTTGTCGCCATAAGCCCCCTGGTGGGCGGCGGACGGCCCCTCAGCGGCCCCGCCGCCAAGTTCATGCGGGCCTGGGGATATCCCGTTACAGATCAGGGGGTCGCAGACCTTTTGGGATGCGTGGACCTGATGGTGGTGAGCCCCGAGAGCGACTACCGGGGGCCCTCGGTCCGGCTCGACACCGTCATGAAGGACGAGGAGGACAGTCTGAGTTTGGCGAGGAAGATCGTGAAGATCTTGGATGGAAAGATGGAAACAGAAGCGGAGGCATAGGCGGAGGCGGTCTGAAGTGTTCTTGGGCGTGGATCACGGAACAAGGGCGATAAGGTTTGCAGACTCTGATGGCAGATGCTATGTCATCCCAAGGGAGGAGGCGGGCCGTCTCTCCCCCTCGGAGATCATCGGCCGGATCGGGCGGGCCTTCGACCTCGACCTAGACCTCGACCGCTCCCTCGCCTCCAGCGCCGAGAAGGTCGATCTCCTCGCCCTCTGCTACTCCATGGGCGACGGCCTGACCGAGATCATCAGAATCGAGGACGCCGAGAACCGGGGGGTCATAAGCCAGGAGGGCGCCGGGCTTCACGTCGGCGGCGGGACCAACGTCTTCGACGCCGTCCGAGAATCGGGATGGCCCGCTATCCTCCTTCCCGGAATTCACGACCGCTCCGACATCGACCCGAGGATGCGGGTCTTCTCCCATGGCGCAAGCCCTGAGAAGGTGGGCCTCGCCTACAAGGTCAGAAAAGACGGCAAAAGGGACTTCATCATCTCGGACGCCAGCTCCAACGTCGTCACCATCGGCGTCGCCGCTGGGCGCATAGCTGGGGCCATCGACGCTCCCATCTTCGCCCCCGGCCTCCTCCACGGCCCTCTCGACGTCGCCGCGATCCGAAAGGTCGATGCCGGAATGATGACCGCGAACGAGGCATTCACCAGGGGCGGAATCTTGCGAAAGCGCGGCCGCACCCTCAAGAGCTGCACCGATAGTGAGAAGGAGGCGGCCTTCGAGGCCCTCGCCCTCTATGCCGCCATGGAGCTCGCCGCCATGGCTGTCCTCCTTCGGGACAAAGGCTCCCCTCATCCAGCGCTTTATCTAGCGGGCGACCCCGCCTCTCGGATCTCGGGCAGGGTCTCGGAGCTTTTGGGGCGAGAGGTTCAACCGCTGAAAAGCTGCGATGCGGCCCTCGGGTGCGCCCTGATCGCGGAGGACGTGTACAACGGAGCGCGGGAGGTGCTCGGGCTGAGGGTGGATGGGAGAGTATGAATAGCGCTCTAGATATTTGTTTTTTGACGGAAGCCAGAGGGCTAGGGCCCCCGATAAGAAGATCGGGGCGTAGTCGGCGTCCCCCGGTTGATGGCCCCTCTGCTCCGGGACCCGACGAAACAGGAGTTGAGCCTGAAGTTCTCCTGAAACTTCTCCTCGGTGCAGGGCGCGATCCCCGGGGTCCATACGTGGATCATCTCGGCGCCGAAAAGGGAGTTGGGCCTCTTTTCGACGCAGCGCTTCAGGGCTCCCTCCAGGTACTGGGGCTCGACGGTCCGGTCCCCACGAAGATCCGGTCGCCGGGGTGGATCTTCTCGAAGATGGCGTTCTCCGGCCAGAAGTTCTTCTTCCACCTCTTCTTCATCGCCTTCAAATCTGAGCAATTATCGTCCGGATAGAGCGCCAACGCCCGCGGCCTCCTGTAATCTGAATGAAGGCCTCGGCCGAAATCGGATGCACAAGGCTTTCTGCCCGAAATAATATTACTGGCGAAGGTTATATTTATTGATGTTGGTATAAAAACATCTTAATTAATCACGAAGAACAAGTCTGAGGAATAAAAGCGGGACCTTAAGCTTAAGGTGAAGAACTCGAACCATAGGAGTTCGATTTTAAATTTCATCTAAAATCTTTACAAACTCGTCCTTTCCGATCTTGATATCGTGGGCAATCTGCCTAAGTATGCCTCTGCCCAGCTCTTCTCCCCCGTGGATAGGTACCACGGTGACCCTGCCGTCTGGGTGCTTCATCACCAGATGGCTGCCCTTTTGTCTTGCGATTTCAAAGCCCAGTTTGCTCAGGGCCTTGACGACCTTATCCGCCTCAACCGGTCTCAGCTTCGACAACCTGTACCCCCACAAATTCCCCAGGCGCGATGTCTTTCTCCACTTCGAGGTACAGCTCTATCGCCTCTTTCGCCCGCTCGATGAGGTCATCCAGGCTCTTTGCCTGGGTATGGCATCCGGGGAGGGAGGGGACAGTGGCGACGTAGTATCCGTCCTCGTCCCGTTCGACGAGGACGTTGAACTTGGTCTTCATCTCTCGACTATTTTGCGTTGAGATCTTAAATACCTTGGTCATGCGATGAAAGGCAAGTCTTCCAGAACGGCCTCGATCCCCTCAGAATGGTCCTCGATTAGCCCTATAATATCGGGACCTGCTCGGCCAGGATTCGATCTTTCAGCCGAGGATGAAGCGACTTGTAGGTGAGAACGTCCACCCGCCTGTTCGTGGCGTCCTCCAGCTCGTTTTTGAGGTGGGCATTTATTAGTCCATCTCATCTAAACTAAGTGAGACTAAAGCGGCGCTACCTCTTCATAAAACCGACCTCGGAAAGGCAAATTGGTGCGGGGGATGGGAATTCAGCACGTATTTACTGGTAATTTTTGGCGAAGGCCGGTTAATTACTTTCGCTCCGCCCATCCTTTAGCCTTACCTCCATTGGAGCGATAATAACTGGTCATGGAACTCGAACTACAATCCCCTCTCACTCTCGCCCCCAACACCTTCAACGTCCTCATAGGACCAGAGGAGATGCTGATCGACTCGCTCAACTACAACCTTAAGGAGCTTCAACGCCTTCAAGTACTCTACGTCTCCGGGAACTATTCGCGCATTCTCGACAAGCTCGATCGCCGTTTCACCGAGCTGGATGTCCGCAGAGCTTTCACCGCCTACCAGCTCCTGACCATCCTCAAGGAGGCATATCAGACCCTGACCATACTGGAACACGATCCCAGCCTCTTCGAAGATGCATCAGAGATGGCTGAGTACGTCGGTCAGGCCTTGAAGGAAGCTTCGAACGGCTCATCTGTGCTCTTGTACTCTCCTTGGACCGATCGACACCTTGAGGTGGTATCCAAGTTCGCTGACCGGGTCTTCGTCTTCAACGAGGTTCACAAGTACGTCTACAAGCGAGCTTCGAAGAAAGCCAAGCCAGGTCCGAGAGTGCAGAGAACTCTGGAGGCGTTCTGATGGGTAGAACCTTCAAGAGCGTCCGGATGGGGTCTCAGGAGGTGGCTCAACGGTGGCTGAAAGCCTCCCGAGCACTGAGCAAAGAAGACCAAATATACGGTAAAAGGCTGGCTGAGATGGTCAAGAAGCATTCCAGCGAAGCTTTCTACGCCCTCGACGACCCCCTGGAGGCCGCAATTTTCTCCGTCCTGATAGAACTTCTGAAGGATACCGATCGGAAAGCAGTCGAGAAGAGAGACGATGTGGATCTTTGATTCGTATCATCGAGGATCTGTAGAGCTTTGGGATCGATCGAGAGGATCACCCAAACCGCTCACCTTCAGGTATCAGCCTTCTTTCTACCTCCATCTCGAAGATCCCCACGCTCACTGGGAGATGACCGAGGGGTTGGAAAGTCGGTTCAAGGTCAAAGAGTGCAGCTTCGATACCGTTTACGGACCCCTCGATGGATACGAGATCTGGGCACCCAGGGACGTTGCCCTGAAGATCGAGAAGCAGACACGTCTCCAGGCACAGCTTTACAACGTCGATCTGCGGATCGATCAGAGATACCTCGCCGATAAGGGTCTATTCCCATGTGGCGACGAGGGGGAGTCACGCTTCGATGTGGATTTCGACCTGCCTCTGACATCTTTGGAGATCGAGGTGGACGCCAACCCTCAACTCACAAGGATGATTACAGGGATAACTGTCAGGAATTGCAGTCGGGATACAAGGCTGAATGGACCCGAACGGCAAGTTCTGGCCGATCTATTCGATCTCGTGACGGTTATCGATCCAGACATGATTCTCTTCCCCGACGCTGATCTCTGGGTTCCGAGGATGGTCGCAAAGGCAGAGAAGTACGGACTCGACCCATGCCTGAGCAGGACGGGCTGGTTTAGGAACATGGCATCCAAATCCTACTGGAGCTATGGGAAGATGGAACACAAGCACGGTGCCGTGATCCCTGAAGGTCGGATACTGATCGATACCGAGAACAGCTTCACATATAGAGAAAGTGGAATTGCAGGCATAATCTTGGCGTCGAGACTGACTGGTCTATCGCCGAACCTAACGTCTCGCTACACACCAGGCACTTTGATCTCCAACTACGAGGTTTATGAAGCATTACAGAGAGGTATCGCCGTACCCTTCAGGAAGTGGGATGCAGAGCGGCAGAGAAAGATCATAGACCTGAAGGCGGCGGACAAGGGTGGCATGATATTCCAGCCGCAGCCAGGAGTTCACGAGAACCCCTATGAGCTCGACTTCACCTCCTTTTACCCTTCCATCATAGTGAACTACAACCTCTCCCCCGAGACTCTGGATGGTGCCAATAGGAGAGGTTTTCTCAGTGCCGTCATCGAGCCGCTGCTGGATCTGCGACTTGAGACCAAGAGGCTGAAAAAGATCGATCCCAAATACAAGGGTCTTGATTCAATCCTCAAGTGGATGCTGGTTACCTGTTTTGGTTATACTGGATACAAGAACGCCAAGTTTGGGCGGATCGAGGTCCATGAGTCCATAACTTCCATTTCAAGAGAGTTGCTGATCAAGACCAAGCAGATCGCAGAAAGCATGGAACTAGAGGTACTCCACGGTATTGTAGACTGCCTATGGGTCAAAGGCGGCGATGCATCACAATTCAAGGAGAAGGTGGAAGCTGCGATCGGGATAGGGACAGAGCTTGACCCTTATGACTGGATCGTCTTCTTACCCCTGGCTGACGGATTCGGAGCTTACAACCGTTATTTTGGCAGGTTATCGAGTGGCAAGATGAAGATGCGGGGTGTAGCGTTGCGAAAGAGGGACACGCCCGAGTACGTAAGGCGTATGCAGATGGATGTCTTCGCGAAGATGGGCGAGGCTCGGAGCATCGAAGAACTTCTCCGAATCAAACCACAGGCGGTGGAGATCGTGAAGAGGTATCATCGAGAACTGCCTAGTGCAGATCCCTCAGAGATGGTCATCCATCGAAGGATAAGCAAGCTGAACTATGAGAAAAGATGCGTTCAGGCATCAGCGATCCAAGCCCATAAGAGGAGAGGGGTGAAGGTCTCCCCTGGTATGACTGTGGGATACGTTATTCGCGATGCGAGCAAGTGGGAGGTCGATACGGAGTGGGACGCCTCCAAGTTCGATCTTGACTATTACGCAAAGTTGATCGGCAAAGCTTGGGATGAGGCGTCATTCGCCTTCAAGTTCATTGAGGGAAGATGCAGCTAGATGACAACACGAATACTTTCGCACCACAAGGTTCCGGCTTTTCTATGATGTCGTGCAATGCTTATTCTGTAAGGCTTGGATCATATCGTTGAATCCAGCCCCTTACCTATGATCTGCACTATGGTTGGGAGAGATTGCACCAAGAACCCCCTTCATTGCTCTCTCCTGACCCTCCCTTCATTATCTGCCGTACCAAGATTATATTAATATGAAATCAATAATCTATATCCAATGACCATTCTGGTGGGCTGTAGCGGCTGGTCCTATGATGACTGGGTGGGTCGGTTCGATCCCATGGGATTGGCGAAGAAGAAGGGAGAGTGGCTCTCTTATTACGCCCAGTTTTTCAACACAGTAGAGATCAACAGCACATATTACCACCCACCAGGAGAGCGGCAGGTCCAGTCCTGGATTAAAAAGGTCAAGGACAGGGAGGGCGGATTCAAGTACTCTGTGAAGATGCCAGGTCTTGTAACCCACCAGGCACTTGTAGAAGGCGATGAGGAGAAGGCTCTCTTCAGGACGGGCACCTTTGAGAAGACATGTCTAACTCCTCTTGCCGATGCAAATCTTTTGGGTGCCGTTCTGTTCCAACTATCACCTCATTTCAAACACGAAGGACAAGCTCTGGACCGTCTTTCCAATGTTCTGGACTCTTTGGCTCAAAAGGAGTACGACCTTGTGGTGGAGTTCAGGCATCGAAGTTGGCTGGATGAAAGCAGCGATGACTTAGATCCTGCAACTTTAGACGTCCTGAAAGAGGGTAACATAGCCAACGTCTTGATCGACGGTCCGGGACATTATCCCGGTAATGTTCTTCAACAACCACGCCAGAGCCAAGGCGGTAAGGAACGCATTTCAAATGATGGACATGCTCCTGATCGAGCACAAGTCAAAGGAGATCCATCTCCTGGATCAGTTTACTCTTGGGGAATTCGGAAAATAGCGGAATCGAGTCGCAAGCGGACAAGCACCGATTACGATGGCCTTTCACATTCATAGGGACCGATCACATTTGTGATGTCCGCTCCGAGCCCGACTCAAAGCCAGTTCAGACGACAAGCACAGCACTGTCCTTTTTCACAGCGTCCCATTCGCGAGAACCCGAGAAGCCACCTCCAGTTGGCGGGCCTGTTGCTTACTCTGTCCTCAGCTTTGTGCCGCATCTCACACTTGACGAGGGCTTTCGGGTTTAGCTGAGTTTTGGGCATATACTACGCCCGTTACGGCGTGCATATATCCGACCTTATCGGTTCTCAGCTTCCCAATGCTTTCCGGATGCTGCCTCAATAGACAGCACCTCTCAGGTCTAGCCTGAAGAGCTTTGCCGGTATGCTTGTCCTCGTTCTCACGGTACGAAACGCGGCAAACTTAAAATTACTCATTATAGATACTAATAGTTTGCGGTCGATATCTCCTTGTCAAGTCTGGAGTCTCAAGAAGTGGACGAACCTCGACCACAAAAACTTTTTAGTGAATAGCAACTGTATTTACTTATGAACATGATGAATAACAACATGGTAAGTTGGATTGCAAGAATCGCAGTATTAGGCCTGCTCCTTGTTACAGTTGGTCTGGCACAGGAAAACGCAACGATTCTTCCTCCTGTCGACGTGAATGTCACAGTAGAGAACCGCACTGAGAATGTGACCATTGAGGTTGTACCACTCACCAACACCAGGCAGGTTCTTGCACTATCTGGAACAGACTCCAGCATCTTCGATAGTGGCCTATTCACCAAGAGTGCCGCTGGCTTTGTCTCAAACCCGGCCTATACTGCAAGTATGAACACTTTCCTCGCCGGCAATGAGACTGCAACCTACCCCACCGGAAAGATGGCTACTCTCGGCCTAGTTCACATGGTGACCAATAACTAGGAGCCAACCCCTTCAAATAATCCATCTAAGATAAGCCAGAGCTGCGGGATATGTTCATTGTGGGGTATGACGCCCACCACGAAGATCCGGTCATCAGCTCCAAGGAAGAGATAACCGGGCTGAATCCAAAGGGGGGATGGTATGCCAACGATCTATGATCTCATACGAGCTTTGAAGAGCGATGTCGTGCAGGATCGCCAGGATGCTGCTTATACGCTCGGTAGGATAGGCGATCCCAAGGCAGTCGAGCATCTCATAAATGCTCTGAAAGACGACGACTGGAGAGTCAGGGAGCGTGCTGCCTGGTCTCTAGGCAGTATCGGAGATGCAAGAGCGGTTGATCCTCTCATCAATGCTCTGAACGATGACGAATGGTTGGTACGATCGAGGGCTGCCTGTGCTCTCGGTCGAATAGGCGATGCCAAGGCTGTCGATCCTCTAATCGTGGTACTCAAGGATGAGAACAGAGGAGTCCGATGGAGGACTGTCGAAGCCCTTGGCAGGATCGGTGAGCCGAAGGCGGTCGACTCTCTCGTCGAAGCTCTGAAAGATGAGGTCTGGAGTGTTCGATCAAGAGCTGCCTGGTCGCTAGGCAGGATTGGCGATACAAGAGCGGTAGAGCCACTTATCGAAGCTCTGAAAGACGATCACAAGTACGTTCGCCGTAATGCTGTTCTAGCCCTCTGTCGGATTGGTGATTCACGGGCTGTCGATGCACTGACTCGTATAGGAACGAGTGACAAGGAGTCGATTGTTCGAGAGGCTGCAGCCAAAGCATTGGAGAAACTGGGGGCCAGTTAGCCCCTTTCTTTTCCCGTATTGCTTCTCCAAGCACCTGCACTCCTCCACAGAGTTTTAAAGGAGAATTCAAATGTCGAACCCCTCGTAGGATTTCCGCAGATAGCCCAAACCCCGCCAGGTATATCGTGGATTTCTTTATCCCTCTATTGGCTGTAGGTATCCAATGGGAGATCCATCTGCTAGTACAACCGCCTGACCAGTAGCGTTCAGCGCTAGAGTTAGGTTATGTCCCATCAAAATCGAATAGATAGCTGTGTCATTTATGATTGTAAAGCAGATCTGGTTTGGAATGGTCTCTTCTCCAACTGTGCCCTCATCACTAAGGAATGAGGCCAACTCATCGGACTGTCGTCGCTCTATCCATGAAAGTCCCCCTGTCCATGCAGATCCCATCCCAGCCTCAAAACGGGCCTCGGCTGATTCCTCGCCTGGTCGGCTCTCTATATCCGCAGTTGTGGGAAAGTTCTCGATATCTGTTGCTTCCCCAAGCTCATCACACGTGGCTCCTATCGATAAGCATAGAATAGTAGCTATCAGAATTTTTATGCCGGTCATGTCTTGTAAACTCCCCTTTTTGGGAATTGTGATCCCCAATAATATAAGTATATCCTTCAAGCACTTCAGAGGGACGCAGCCATAGAGAGATGTTAAAAGAATAGAGGGAAGGAGAAAACAGCCCATACAACCCATATCAGTTCAGTTCGAATGCTCGTTCTCCTAATCAACGGCAATTGAAGTCACTTTCCAACATGACTCTTAATATCAGCACACTCCGATCGTCATATAAATCGCTAGTATTATATACAATATTCGAATCATACCAAATTTCCCCCATGAACTTTGATCAAATGAGAGTCGCCTTAAAAGTTCAGGTTCACACCTACAGCAACTTGGCTTCTCACACTGCGCTACATGTAAAACGTTGAGTGTAGAGCTAGGATCTGCTTTCCCACTCTAAATTCTAATTTCCTAATTTGGTTCTAATTTCAATACCGATAGCTACAGCCCCAAATTAGGAAACTAGAGAAATTAGACGTAATTTCAACATCTCAATATTAGCTTTTATGTGCTCTGTCCAGCAAGGAGACACAAACCCTGTTCTATTGGATTGAAATTTAATACTAATTTTCCTAATTTCCTAATTTCAAGTCTATAGCTATCGATAAAGCCAATTAGGAAGGGTGACATATTCAGGGATCATGTGATCGCGGCGGCTATCCTCGATAGGATCCTTCACCATTGTACTACAGTCAACATCAAGGGGGATAGCTACAGGCTTAAGGAGCGAAAACTACAGGGATTGATTCCCAAGAACTTTTCTAGATAAGTGTGAGAGGTGATTGGTTCGAGCAGAAGCCTTATCTGTAGATGGACAGTTTTATTCCGCCATAATTGGACAATTTTAGACCGGCGTTGACAACCAGTTCCATCTCCGCTCCAGATTCTTTTGCACCGTCAAATACCGCCTTGACCAATCTGAGAGTCTGGCTCTTGGAGCCTCTCGGACTGGCATTTATCGCTAGAATCTTCAACTTAATCACCTCTTCTGTCCCTTCCTGGAAGGAAATGATCTTCTTCCTGTGACAAAAAATTAAAGGTTAGACCACCGAACTGACTCAGGATTCGATGGTCTCTTTCGTGTAGATGTAGAACCTGAGTGGTTCCTCAACGGAGATCGCGTCTTGGTCGGCGGTCTTTATTCTGATGTCGCCCATAAGGGGCTGGTCCTTGTTTTCGCTGAGGATGATTTTGTTGTCCTCGTTGTTCATCATGATCACCATAGAATCGGCATCCACGACCTGAACGGTCATCTTATCGTACTCGGTGTCCTCCTCCACTGGGATGGGATGAGTCGAGATCTGCCATATGCCGTCGATGACGCAAGTTCGGCCTCCAGTGCAGTCTGATAGACGCGAACGCAAAGAACCAGTCTCATCTGGGACATATCCAGCAAAGTAATTTTCACCGAGGAATCCCATGGTCCAGTACTCGCCCCATTCCGCGAAGTTGAAGTCTTTCTGCTGGGCTACCGTCTCGTAGATGACGCCGTTCGGCTCGTCGAGTGTGTTGCCGTAGGTGGTCATGATGATCGCCTCTGTACCGAGGTTCTCGTCTACGTCATAGTAGAACCCAGCGAAGTTGGAGGGATTCCATTCGAACATCGCACCATCAACAACTTCAGCTACACTGCCCCTAAGTTCGTAGGTTCCAGGCTCGGTGATGTTCCTGTAAATATACAGGCGATTGGGTTGATCTGCAGTCCTTAACCTGATCCCGTCCATTAGATCGACGTTGATATTTGGAGATAGATCGATCTCACGGATGTTGGTCATGGAAATCCTGTCTCCACTGATCGACGAAACCTCCATCATGCCGTACCTCAAGCCTGGTTCGACTCTGAGAAGATCATCCGAGATTTGGAACGTCCCCTTGATCGTATAGTAGCTTGCAGGTTTCAACTTCACACTGCCTGTCACACGGACGGCGATAAGAGTGACGTTGCGGTC
>LDZT01005256.1_pt1 | contig 33956 bp, 35 predicted proteins | sample 615521 | NCBI WGS metagenome assembly LDZT01 (sample SAMN03408292, study PRJNA278302) | terrestrial metagenome | isolation source: oil reservoir sample SB1 | place: USA: Alaska, North Slope, Schrader Bluff formation | collected 2011-09 | reverse complement strand
GTTAAAAATAAGAGTTGCCTTTTGATCTGTATCGACACCATTTATACCGATAGAACATTTCATCTTCTGAGCAAGCTGCTGCTTGTCGGCATTATTTAGATTTTGGGTCAAGAGCATATTCAGTAAAAAACACAAGCCATTCGCTTGATCTCCATCGACAAGTTCCAAATTCACATTTGACCCCACCCTGTCAATAAATTTATTTTAATACTCAGTAGGGACTTTTCCTGCAGCTGCCAAAAAACTATTGAAAGCGCCAGCATTTTTAATTGCTGCGTCAACAGGCCCCTTAAGCATTTTCACTTTACCCATGGCCAACATTTTTGTGGCTTGCTCCTGTCCGGAAGCAATCTTTTTCCATGTATCACTATCTGCCACAATTACGAAAGTTAAATCTTCATCCTTAAATTTCGGTTCACCTGCCCAAGTCACTTTACCGGATACAAAGCTGATATGAAATTTATTGTCCGAGGCGGCAAGTTCCATGTTATAAGTAAAGCTTGCAGGATCCGCCAACCCCTTGAAAAAAGCAGCGTCATTATTTACTGCGTCTTTAAATGCATTAGCCCAATCATTAGAACCGAATTTCATTAGATAACCTCCTATAAATTGAAATTTAAATAAAAATAAATCCTGAGAACTTCTTGGTGCTTGTTTAGAAATTACATCTTTAACTGTTCATAAACCACCCCGCTTCCGATTGAGTTGATCAGCAATGGAGTTTTCATATTTTTTAGGATCATGCTCCGTCTTTCCGATACAAGGACAATCAGGGTTCACCACAAAAGGACAAGCTGGAGAATCATCCTCCTGCTGGCGCCGCTTTAACGGCATGGATGTCTGCTTAGCCAATAAATTAGCGATTCTTTAACTTCTTTTTTAATATATTCCATTTTAATAATATTTTGTGATTGCATAATTTATGTATTTTATAAAATATACTGTATATATAGTCAATTGTCAACATACAAATGCATCAACCTATATAAATTATTGCTACTAAAGCAGACCGTATTAAGTAGTTATTTTGAAGAAAGTTTTTTAAACTAAATATCTTGATAATTTATGCAAAGTGCGCCGGACTGCATCAGAAAACCTTTCCAACACACTGCGTATCTTACAGCATAACAAAGCCTACGGGATTATGATATACAGGTTTTTTCAAAATTATACCCCTGGCTACGCACCCGCTCCTTACCTGATGGGATTATACCTCTGAACTCTCTTCCCAGTTTAAAGCTATTGGCTGTCCTGTAAATGAAAATAAAATGAGGGTTTCTTTTCACCCCGATCAGAGAATCCTTCTTCGTAGCATATAGATTTCTGGCCTGGGATTCTCCTATAAAAGCTTTGGAGACATTCTTTTCTGTTTTTGTGCCTTTTAAAGACCTGGAAGTTTTCTCTGCAGGCTATACTTCTTTAAATTCAGATTTGGCAGCCCCGCATACAGGGCAACCCCAACCGGAAGGAAGTTTTTCAAATGGCGTGCCGGCCGGTACGCCATTATCCGGATCACCCATTTCGGGATCATAGATATAACCACAGACAGAACAAACGAATTTCCCCGCTTTTTCCGTCGCTGCCGCTTCCGGAGCCTGGCTTTTAATATAAGTAGGCGCGTTCCGGCTCACGCTTCCCTTTTTAACTTGCTGATAATATGCGTAAGTCATCGGAGTCCCTTCCTTTAGTAACTCCGCCTCAGTAACCTCCCCTATAAAGACCGTATGTGTCAATGCGTCAATCTCATTGATAACCCTGGCACCCATATAAGCCAGTGTATTATCGACAAGATATGGAATTCCATCCTTACTTAATAAATAGTTGATACCGTTAAATTTGTCAGTGTCTCTGCCGCTTTTGAAACCAAATTGTCCGATTAATGAAAAAGGAACGTCCTGTGACAACACTGAAACGAGAAAATGACTTGCTTTCCCGTACATACTCATTGGTCAGGTTTTTTTTGTTAAGGCTGATTGCAATAGTCATTGGTTCGCTTGAGATTTGGAAGACGGTGTTGGCAACCTGTCCGTTCAGCAGGCTTCCCTTCTTTGAAGCAATAACATAAAGGCCATAGCTTAAATTGTACAATGCTTTAGAATTCAATACTTTACACCTCCAACAATCATATATTGCCTATTTGTTCAAGATTGTTTGGAATTGCCAGTTTCCAATTTCTTTTTGAGGTCTTTGATCTGCGCTTCAAGCTGAAGGATATAACTCCATTTTTTAAGCTGCCAGACAAACACTGAACAAAGCGTAACCAAAGACCCTAATAATGCAGATAGAAGTATTACAACTATTTTTGAAACATTTTGCACCCTCCAGAGGAGAAAGTTAATAGATACACCTTCAGCATTCTGAACGGAAAAGACAGCAATTATTATAGTAAATATGATCGCCATTAAAAAGTAAAATTGATTTTTATTCATGATTTCACCTTATTATTGATTATTCTAATTTTTATTGTTTTATCCCTGCAGTGTAATCGAAAACAAAATCGACCAATCTGCTTCTTTCAACCGGCCAGTTAAATAACCTCATATTGGATTCCAAAAAGTTCTTGAAGAGGTTCTCTTATCCCCAGTAAAAACCGTTTTTTTAAGGCGAGCCAAACAGTCTGTACGGCTTGCCTAATAATCGGGTAGTTTTCAATGAGTTTAATAGTTTTCTGCAAGAATTTCAAAATATGCCTGGGGATGTATGCACGCAGGACATATTTCCGGCGCAGCAGTTCCTTCGTGAATATACCCGCAATTTCTGCATCTCCACCTGACCACTTCTTCCCTTTTAAAGGTCATATTTTTTTCTACGTTCTCCATAAGCTTCAGGTAACGTTTTTCATGCTGTTTCTCAGAAACAGCTATTGCCCTAAAAGCCTGCGCTATCTCGGAAAATCCCTCTTTATCCGCAATACGTGCAAATTCAGGATAAATTTGGCTGTGTTCTTCATTTTCCCCTTTTGCAGCATCCTTAAGATTTTCTCTGACGCTTCCGATCACACCTGCCGGGAAAGCAGCTTTAATCTCAGCGTTACCGCCTTCTAAAAACCTAAAGAATCTCTTGGCATGTTCTTTTTCATTATCTGCAGTCTCCAGAAATATTGCCGCTATCTGCTCGTAACCATCCTTTTTTGCTTGAGATGCGAAGTATGTATAGCGGTTCCTGGCCTGTGATTCACCGGCAAAAGCTGCTAAAAGATTTTTCTCTGTTTGGGTCCCTTTTAAACTTTTCATAATGAAAACCTCCTTAATGCTGAAGTTGTATTATGTTGCAATTCGATAATTATTAGACAGATATTAATTTCTCCCAGCGTCTTACATGCTCCTGTTTATCAGCAAGGTCTTTTTCCAGTACTTTGCGCGTATCCTGGTCCCAGTCAATAGTTCTTAGCAACTTAGTATAGTGTTTAACAGCTTCCTTTTCTACCCAAATATCAGTTTTTAAAGCCATTCTCATGCCCAGGATACGTGAGGAACAACCCATAACCAGTCCGAACAGGGCAAAAAAATATCTTAAAATACATGGGCGAAACCCGAATTCATATAGTTTCATTTGAAAGTCCTGGACATGTATCATCTCATTCAACATCGCCGAGATTAGCTGAGTATTTTCTTTAACCGGCTGTTTAGTAATCTGGCCACGATATATATTAATAGCCATCCTTTCAAGGTTCTGCAGCGTTATCAAGCCTTTCTTAATAGCCTTACGCCTTGCCGGGTGGTAGTCACGGCCCCTTAACTGCACATCCTGGTCTTTCACCTCAGTACGTATTATCAAATGATTATTTGATACATCAGCATTCCTCCTTGGTTAGGCTGAAGAACTCCAAATACCATGAATGTTGCAATATGCCCTTGCTGTAACATTCTGAGACCGGATGGCAAAATCGACCTCCGTTTTCTCTCCCGGTTTTAAAAACTGCCTGTATACCTTGCCGTCAGAAAACAGTTCCACCCACTCAATAAAATGCTTTTCTTCCATCGGATGAGGCTGACTGCCGACTCTTATAAGAACTTGTCCATCAGTTTTTTCTATAACCGGAACATGCTTTTCCAAGGAAGCATCAACCGTATTCTCCTTTAACAGCAGCATAGGCTTATTACAGCAAACCAGTTCCCCTTTTCCCGAATGAAGAACCTCAACAATGTTCCCGCAAATACTGCATTTGTAAACCTGTTTTTGTTCCGTCATTTTCCATGCCTCCTTTTTTAAAATCACTACATTTTACTTTTCTATTGGTTCTCTTCCTCCTTAAACTATTATAATTGAAATTCCCCCTTTTTTAATGAATATTTTTTAATTATTATAATATTTCAATAATATATTTCCTTGGTTGCCAATACCGGGTCTGGGGGAAGGAATTGGGCTTGTTCTGTTGAATATTCCCTTATTATTTTCTTTTTCGCATGAAACAAGGAGGGAGTTTGCCATCAAAAAAGGCGCCTTTTTTTTGATCATTGTATTCTTAATATCCATTCTTGTACCCTGCCCCGCTTTCTCTCAAACGCCCGTACAAATAATAGTCAGCGGCAAAAAGATAAGCGGAGATACAGAACCGTAAATAGTTAATAACAGAGTCATGGTTCCCCTGAAATTTATAACTGAGACACTCGGGGCCACTATAAAATGGGACAACCAGATAAAACAAGTAAACGTATACCTGTATTCAACAGAATTGAAACCGGAAGAAGTGATTAACTTATATTGCCAGTTCTTATCGGGGGGTCAGTATGGGATGGCTTTTGGCTATTTGAATGTGTAAAGGAATGGCGGTTCATAAAATCGCCTTTACATTTCTTAACTTAAAATTTGTTCCGAAAGATGAGCCGGATTTTCTCGTAATCTTTTCTGGACAAACGGCTCCGCAATGCCTTGTCGATTTGTTTTATTTCCCCAGGCGAAAGGCCGTCTTTCGCCATTCTTTTGAATCTTAAAATCTCTGATACGGTAAACTTCTTTAATAGGATTTCCTTGGCCAGTTTATTACTTTTATAAACAGATGTTTGTTTTGAGGAAAATTCAGGTTTATAAAAATGGCTGTGGAAACACCCCGTAAAATAAAAGAAAACGATGGTTGCTAAAAGAAAATATTTTGCAGCCAGAAAGAGAAGGATTTTTTTCATATCCAACCTCCATTTGTAGCATATGGCTGCAAATTATTATTCACAGATTAATACCTTTTTACCCGGGTTAAAACACCCAACCACTTTTTACATAAAGGATATCTTGAACCGCAATCGAATATTATTACGTAGCAAGGGATATCTTTATAATCTTGACGGATAAAGAGGTATGTACAATGAAAAAAATAGCTAAGGTTTTTCTTTTGACTTTTACAATATTTACTTATCTGGGGTATCGACTGATCCAGAAAAACAAAAAAATGCATGTTGATTTAAAAAAATACAGATAATAAGTTTTTACTTTTTAATAATATATCCACGCTTTCGGACCTAGTTTATATCTGACGCCATCTTCGTTTTTATCAAGGAGCAATTTGAAAAACTCCATATCTATTATTCTTTTCATAATAGCCTGATCAAGATAATTTATAATGTCTATCCCAATAGATTTCCCTTCTTTTTTAAAACGCTGAATGATTTCCAATCCGGTAAGCCCTTGTTCGCTTTCTTAAACCATGATAAAAAAGGCCCTGATCCTGTAAAAAAATCAGAGGCTTTTTTATTAAATTCATGAATATTAATTATTCCTGTCGAAGGGACAAATAAAGCTGAGGCTGCATTTACGTTTGGCTCTAACCGCTTTACTTCGCTTTTGGTTAACAGGCGCAATCCGGTTACTCCGTTTCTTTCGCCGTTTCTTTCGCCGTTTTTTTCAGTTTCTCCAATTCAACAGTTTCATTTTCTTTATCAGTGACTATCGTTTTCGTTATTCTTTTATAAGTAATCCCATTCTGTGCGCTAATCTGGCAAATCAGGCTGTTTCCTTCAACGCATGTCCTTGCCTTTAATGAGCCTGTCGGGTAGTACAGCCGTAATGGACAACCTGGCTGTTCCTGCTTCTGGTTTCACGGCCAAAACTATTATTCCTTTCCAGCAAGTAAAATATTTCTCCCTAAACCGGCAACGGCGGCGCCAACCGCTAGGCCGACGACGCCGCTACATATTATTGTTATATCGTCAAACTGAGTCATAATTTTCCCTTTTGAGATTCATTTGGTTATTGTTCTTCTTTTACACCGTAGCGCTTTTGCTAATATACCCGCCCTGCTTCACCTTGGCCTGAGCGGCAGCCAGGCGGGCGATAGGTACTCTGAAAGGAGAGCAGCTGACGTAATCCAGGCCGACAAGGTGGCAGAATTCCACAGAGTTAGCTTCACCGCCGTGCTCGCCGCAGATGCCGATGACGAGCCCGGGCTTTGCGTTACGGCCTTCTTCCACAGCAATTTTCATAAGTTTGCCGACACCTTTTCTGTCCAACACTACGAACGGGTCGTCGGGCAGGATCTTTTTCTCTACGTATTCGTGCAGGAATTTGCCTTCGGCGTCGTCTCTGGAGAATCCGAAGGTTGTCTGGGTCAGGTCGTTTGTGCCGAAGGAGAAGAAGTCAGCTTCGGCGGCAATTTCAGCGGCGGTGAGCGCTGCTCTGGGTACTTCGATCATCGTGCCGACGCTGTATTCAAAGTCAACTCCGGTTTCTTTCTTTACCTGTGCGGCCATTTCGTCTACGTCAACGCGGGTGATTTTAAGTTCGTTGATGTCGCCAACCAGGGGGATTTCAACTTCGGGAATTACACGCACGCCTTCTTTGGTAAGTTGTGCGGTTGCCTGGAAGATTGCCCTGGCCTGCATTTTGTATATCTCGGGGAAGCTTATACCTAATCGGCAGCCGCGGTGGCCGAGCATGGGGTTGAATTCATGCAGGGAGCGGACTTTTTTAAGGATTGTTTCTTTTTCTTCGATCTCTTTGGGGTCGCCGTTTGTTGCGCGCAGTTTGGTGATTTCTATGGCAAGCTCTTCACCGTTGGGCAGGAATTCATGCAGCGGCGGATCCAGCAGCCGGATGGTTACGGGCAGGTCACGCATGATCTTTAAGATTTCGTAGAAGTCTCCCTGTTGTACGGGCAGAAGCTTGGCTAGGGCTGCTTCTCTTTCTTCTAATGTGTCGGACATGATCATTTCCTGGACTACTGGTATGCGGTCGGGGGCCATGAACATGTGCTCGGTGCGGCACAGGCCGATGCCTTCGGCGCCGAATTCTCTGGCTCTGGTGGAGTCTGTCGGGTTGTCGGCGTTGGCTCTGACGCCGATTGTGCGAAGATGGTCTGCCCAGACGAGGATTTCCTGTAATTCTCCGGAAATCTCGGGGTCGATCATGGGAACTTCGCCTTTGATTACCTGGCCGGCGGCGCCGTCAATTGAGATGAGGTCGCCTTTTTTGATGATTATGTCGGTGTTTTTAACTTTGAATTCCTGGGCAACGTAGTCGATTGCCAGGGTTTCGCAGCCGCAGACGCAGGGTTTGCCCATGCCTCTGGCGACTACTGCGGCGTGGCTGGTCATTCCGCCACGGGAGGTGAGGATGCCCTGGGCGGCGACGATGCCGTGGATGTCGTCAGGGGTGGTTTCTGTTCTGACAAGGATTACTTTTTCACCGTCGTTGCCGAGTTTTTCTGCTTCGTCGGCGTCGAAGACTACTTTGCCGCTGGCCGCGCCCGGTGAGGCAGGCAGGCCTTTGGCTATGACGTCGAGTTTGGCGCCGGGGTCGATCCGCCGGTGCAGGAGGTTGTCCAGGTGGGCGGGCTCGACTCTTAAGATGCCTTCTTCTTTAGAAATGAGGCCTTCTTTGACCATGTCGGCGGCTATTTTCATGGCTGCCTGGGCGGTGCGCTTGCCGTTTCTGGTCTGCAGCATGAATAGTTTGCCGCGCTCAATTGTGAATTCTACGTCCTGCATGTTCTGGTAGTGTTTCTCTAAGAGTATGCAGGTGTCTGCGAATTGTTGGTAGACTGCCGGCATTTCGTCTTTGAGTTTACTTATCGGCATCGGTGTGCGGATTCCGGCGACGACGTCTTCACCCTGAGCGTTAATCAGGTATTCGCCGTAGAGGAGGTTCTCTCCGGTGGAGGGGTTTCTGGTGAAAGCTACGCCGGTGGCGCAGTCGTTGCCCAGGTTTCCAAAAACCATCATTTGAATATTGACAGCTGTACCTAAGGAGTCGGAGATTTTGTTGATCTTGCGGTAGACGATTGCGCGGTCGTTGTTCCAGGAGTTGAAGACTGCGTATACGGCCATGAAGAGCTGCTCCATGGGGTCCTGGGGGAAGGAGCGGCCTGTCTCTTCTTCGAAGAGTTTTTTGTAGCCTGCGATTACTTCACGCCAGTCTTCGGCGGTGAGCAGGTGGTCGAAGGCGGCGTCTTTTTTCTTCTTCTGGCCGTCCAGGATATGTTCGAATTTGTGGTGCTCGATGCCCATAACGACGCCGCCGAACATGTTGATGAATCTGCGGTAGCAGTCCAAGGCGAAGCGTTCGTCGTTGGCGCTTTTAGCAAGTTCGGCTACAGTTTCGTCATTTAGACCTAAGTTTAAGACTGTATCCATCATGCCGGGCATGGAGATTACGGCGCCGGAACGTACGCTTACTAACAGCGGGTTTTTGGGGTCGCCGAATTTCTTGCCTGTGTCTTGCTCTAAAACGCCCAGTTTTTCTTTTACCTGGTCTTCCATTCCGGGCGGGAATCTCCTGTCGTAGTCGTAAAACTCGTTGCAGGCTTCGGTGGTGATAATTATTCCGGGCGGTACGGGCAGCCCTATGTTGGTCATTTCACACAGGTTCGCTCCTTTACCGCCAAGAAGGCTCTTCATGTCTGATCGGCCTTCTTTAAATAGGTATACGTATTTCTTTGCCATTCCTTTCACCTCTGTAGTAAATTTCCAGCACTTTGCTGGCTGTTTCCTCTACTGCCCTGTTTGTCACATCTATAACCTTGCAGTTTAATTTTTGCATAATCCCCTGGGCATATTCCAGTTCCTTTAAAATTCGCTCCATTCTGGTATAATCGGCGCTGGCAGTCAGCTCTAATGCCTTTAGGCGTTCCTGGCGGATCTCGTGGAGCTGCTGAGGGAGAATTGTCAAACCAATAACTCTATGCGGCGGCAGTTTAAATATCTCCTCAGGAGGAATGACTTCAGGCGCCAAGGGTACATTTGCAGCTAAAATCCTTTTATGGGCAAGATACGTACATAATGGTGTTTTCGACGTCCGGCTGACTCCTATAATTACAATGTCAGCTTTAAGCAAGCCCCGGGAATCTTTCCCATCATCATATTTAACGGCAAAATCAATAGCTTCAACTTTACGAAAATACTCTTCGTCAACTTTCCGGACAAGGCCCGGTTCCAACCTTGGAGGCTTACCTTCTATTTTACCTAAAGCCTCAAGCATTGGCGTCATGATATCTACAGTTGGGATGCCGTATTTAAGGGCCTCAGCTTCCAATATTTCTCTTAAACCAGGCAGAATAAGAGTATATACAATCATACAGGAAAATGCGCTGGCTTCTGCAACAATTTCCGGAATTTCTTCCGGATTGTTTACATAAGGCACCTTGCGAATGTTAACTTTTCCCGAATTAAATTGGCTGGCCGCGGCCAAGGCTACCAGTTCCGCCGTTTCACCGATTGAATCCGAAATAATATAGATAACCGGCCGGGTTTTTGTCTCTGTACTGATAACTAACCCCTCCCCCCTTCTTTTTATTCACCTAAACCTACGAATAAATGAATAATGTTTGTCTTTGAAAAGCGGCCAATTACCTCCACCCCCTGGCCGCCTTTGCCGTCAGGTATCGCCCGAACCAACGGAACGGCATCAATCTCGTGCGCAATTAGTTTTTTAGCTGCAACCCAGACGGATTCCTCAGGTTCGACGGTAATTATATTTGGCCACCGTGTCATTATCACACTCACGGGTAGTTTGTGAATATCCTGACTTCCCATAGTACTCTTCAGCAAGTCTTTGCGGGAAATGACACCCTCCAGGAATCCCCCCTCCTTGACAACAAATAATGTTCCGACATCTTCGGTAAAAATCGTCACTATTGCATCATAGACCGAACAGTGTTCGGGAACAACAACGGGAACTGATTTCACATCCCCTACCTTAATTTGGTATAATTTCTCGGCAATAAGCCTGTTTGGGGATTTTCCGCTATAGTAATATCCAACTCTTGGCCTTGCGCCCAAAAGACCCGTCATTGTCAATACAGCCATATCAGGACGCAAAGTAGCCCTAGTCAGGGAAAGGCGCTCTGCTATCTGCTCCCCTGTAATAGGGCTGTTCCTTTTGACTATCTCCAAAATGGCTTCCTGCCGCCGGGTTAATTCCACTTATATACTCCTAAAACCAACCTTTTAAATACCAATTATTATTATACATTACTTTTTCTTTTCAAATTCCCTTCCGGAAAATATTTATTTAAAAATTAACCTATTTTACTTAAATCAGCTACTGAAAAAACCAGATTCACTATATTCTTTAGAAGACTAAGACGGTTTTTCCGTATTTTTTCGTCTTCGGCCATTACCATGACGCCTTCAAAAAAACTGTCCACAGGCTTTTTTAGCTGTGTCATAATCATAATTGCGCTGCGGAAGTCACGCTCTTTCACACTCTGCCTTACCTTCTTACTAGTACTTATAAAAACATTGTTCAGTTCAGTTTCTACAGAGTGCTGAAACAAAGTTTCATTTACTTCGGTAACATTATGTTTCTGAGATATGTTATATGCCCTGTGAAAAGCTACCAAAAGGTCCTGATAATCCGGCTCTGAGCTTAAATCCTTTAATGCGGATGCTTTTTGCCAGGTCCCGTATAGATCATGAACCCCCGCCGAAAGAACAGCTTCACATATGTCATGAGGAATTCCCCGATCACTAAAAATATTCCTCAAACGTTGGGTAAAAAATACCTCGAGTTCTTTGAGGACTTCGTCCTGTGTTAATTCCAGCCTGGAACTTAACAAAAAGCCCTGATAAGCAGTTGCCAGAATATCACGCAGGCAAAATACAAGGGCATTTTCAAGAATTATGTGGCAAACTCCAAGAGCCTGTCGCCTAAGCCCATAAGGATCCTGTGAACCTGTAGGCTGAATACCGGCTGCAAAACAACCCACCAGGGTATCCAGTTTATCTGCCAGGCTCAAGATTATTCCGGGCTTTTCTGAAGGAAGCTTGTCACCGGAAAAACGCGGCAGGTAATGATCAGCAATAGCCTGAGAAACGGCTTTTTTCTCTCCCTGCCGTTTAGCATATTCACAGCCCATTATTCCCTGCAATTCCGGAAATTCGTAAACTACATTCGAGGATAAGTCGGCCTTGGCAAGATGTGAGGCTCTTAAAGTATCTGCAGTCACTTCCTGTTCGACGCCAAATGCCCTGCATAGGAAAAAACAGATAGAGGTTACCCGTTCCATTTTTTGATAAAGGGTACCCAAGTTTTCCTGCCAGACAATTCTCTTCAAAGATTCAACACGCGAAACAAGAGGAGTTTTCAAATCCTCGTTCCAGAAAAAAGCCGCATCAGCCAGACGTGCTCTTAAAACCCTTTCAAAACCTGAACGAATCAGATCATTCCCACCATTATTAGATACAGCTATAAAACGTGCCAGAAGAGATGAATCCTGGCTGAAAACGGGAAAGCAACGCAGGTGATCACGCATTGTAGTAATTAGTACTTCCTGGGGTATCTGTAAGTATTCCTTGTTAAAACTCCCTATCATTACCGTGGGGTATTCTACCAGATTAACAACTTGTTCGAGCAAGTCCGGGTCCGGTTTTACCTCCCCGCCTTCCTGGACAGCCAACTCAGTTATTCTCTCCCAGATTACCTTCTGCCTTTGTGACTGATCAATTATTATTTTAGCCTGGCCGATTTTTTCAAAATAATCATTTGGATCTTGAACAGTTATCGGGTAGTTGCTGAGAAAACGGTGGCCATATGTAATGTTGCCGGCTACGAGCCCTGCGGTGGCAAACGAAATTACCTGTTCTCCATAAAGCGCCAGCAGCCAGCGGATTGGCCTGATAAACCGCATTTCTCCCTTTCCCCAACGCATCGACTTGGGGAAATGCAAAGAGCTGATTATGGCCGGGCAGATTTCCAACAAAACTTCAGCCGCGGGACGGCCTGCTTGCCTGTTAACAGCAAAGACATAATCTACCATTCCCACAGGTTTTACAATTAAATCCTGAAGATCTACACGCTGGCTTTTTGCAAAGCCCTGAGCCGCACGCGTATATTTCCGGTTCTCATCAAAGGCAACCTTAGCCGCAGGACCTTTTATTTCCTGTACTAACGGCTCCTGGACTGGTTCGAGCCCAACAATATGCAGCAATAAACGCCTGGGTGTGCTGTAGGTCCGAATTGATGAAAATGGCAACCGGTGTACTTTAAATTTTTCTTCCGACAGATCCTTCATCTGTTCCATGACCGGGTTTATAAAGCGCGCCGGCATTTCTTCCATGCCAATCTCCAAGATGAAATCCTTATTCGTTGTCTTCAACCTCCTTTATACGGCCTAAAAGGGGGAAACCCATCTTTTCGCGTTCCGCTATATAGCCCTGAGCGCATAAACGGGCGATCTCACGCACCCTGTGTATAAAAGCGGTACGTTCGGTAACACTGATGGCGCTGCGGGCATCCAGCAGGTTAAAGGTATGCGAGCATTTCAAAACATAATCGTACGCCGGCAGGATGAGACCCTTTTCGGCCAGCCGCTTGGCTTCCTGCTCGTACATTTCAAAAAGCTTAAAGAGCATCTCAATGTCTGCTTCCTCAAAGTTGTAAAATGAATGCTCAACCTCACCCCGGTGATGAACATCCCTGTATGTAACCCCGTTAACCCATTCGATATCAAAAATATTTTCCACCTGTTGAATATACATGGCCAGCCGCTCCAAACCATACGTTATTTCCGCTGCAACAGGCCTGCATTCAAATCCCCCGCACTGCTGGAAATATGTAAACTGGGTTATCTCCATCCCATCCAGCCAGACTTCCCATCCCAATCCCCAGGCCCCTAATGTAGGAGACTCCCAGTTGTCTTCCACAAATCTGATGTCATGCCGGTTTATATCGATTCCAATCGATTTCAGGCTTTCCAGATAAATATCCACCACTTTAACAGGTGATGGTTTCAAAATCACCTGGTATTGATAATAATGCTGAAGGCGGTTTGGGTTTTCTCCATATCTGCCGTCAGTTGGCCTTCTTGATGGTTCCACATAGGCTACGCGCCAGGGTTCAGGGCCCAGTACACGTAAAAAAGTGGCAGGATTCATGGTTCCCGCTCCTTTTTCTACATCGTAAGCCTGCTGAATGATACAGTTCCTTCCTGACCAAAAATTATTTAAGGTCATGATTAATTGCTGGAAATTCAACCTTTTCTCCCCCCATAAATTTAAACCTCCCGCACTATAATACACGTTACAAGGCGGAAGGCAAATATTTTCTTGAAAAACTATTTAATCCCATAATTAGCTCATAATCTATCAGACTTGAAGAAAAAAGTCAATTATTTTAGGGATAATTAGAGTTTGAGGCCATACCGGTTGTTTCTGTATTTGAGTTTTTCAATAAGCATCTCTGTTGCGCACCGGTAGCCGAGGTGATATTCCAGATGAAGCTTCAGCACGAAATACAATTCTCCGCGGATTTTAGCATCTACTCTTAACTGCCCCAGCTTGGAAAGTTCCCAGGCAAGCATAAGTTTGATCGTCTCCAGAGTTCCCCTATGACACTTAACCATCTGATCTTCACTTTTTTCTCTTGCGCAGTCTGCACACAGGAATCCTCCCGCTGAGGGTGAAAAAGCCAGCGCTTTTCCGGTTAAATCTTTACGGCACTTAGCGCAAAGATCCAATAATGGTTTATAACCCGTTAAAGTGATAAGCTTTAATGCAAACGCACGGGCGACAATTTCAGGATCTCCTTTACCTAACTGGCGCAGAGCTTCCACCAAAGCCGCAAATAAAATCTGGTTGGCTTCTCCCTCAACCGTTGAATTCTCGACAAGCTCGACAGCGTAACTGGCGTAACAAATCCTGTCCATCCTCAGAAACAGTTCGGGAAAAGACTCTAGTTCTTCGCACTGGCGAACGGAGTCCAGATATCTTCCTCTATGGATTAGAAAACGCGTCAGGGTAAGCGGCTGTACTGCGCCTCTTTTTCTGCTTGTTATTTTACGCGATCCATGGGCTATTACTTTTAGTTTTCCGTATTCCAAAGAAAACAAAACGAGAAGCTGATCAGTATCGCCCCTGTTAAGGTTTCTTAGAACCAAGGCGTCTGTCTTATATAGTTTCACAATTAACCCCTGCTGCCGATATAAATACGTATAACTTTTTCGCTAAGCATCCTGCAAATTCCTTTAAGCTGGTCAATCGTCAAAAATTCCCGACATCACTAAGTCATTTTAAAAAACTTTGAGTATGCCTTTACTGAATACTTGCCTTTTTAGGAATAGGGTCCTTACTTAGCCATATATTTAAGTATGGTCAAAAAAAGCCGGAGGCGATGTATATTATGACCGACCAAAGGTTCACGCAGATAACAAATTTTTGGAGTGATGTTTTCGAGAAAGACGGCAGACAGTTCTCCCGCGTGGCAATTGAATCAACTTATCCCCTTTCTTATCAACTCAGCTCAAGCCGCGCAAATGTCAAGATGCTCATCAAAAAGGCGCGGGCTAACATAAACTATTCAAAAACAGAAGTCTATGACGGCCTGATTAGCGAGCTTACTGTCCGGCAAAACGAAGCTGAAAACGTCACAACGGAAATAGCGCTTGATTATGATGCTCCTTTTACAGTTAACTTCTCTGAAGGTATTCCTGCGCGTACTTTTATTGTTTTTGATCGAATGCGCTTATATGATATTTTCTCACCCCTGAAAATAGTAATCGATCCGGGTCATGGCGGTGACGATAAAGGCGGTTTCGGCCCTGTCGACCTGTTGGAAAAAAATATAGCGCTGATCCTCGCTGAACAGACAAAATTATACCTTGATAAATATGGGGCACAAACGTTTCTTACAAGGGAAAGTGATCAGAAAATACCGTTACGGGATCGGTTTAACTTTGCACTGAGCAACAAAGCCGATCTTTTTATAAGCCTTCATACCCATTACGATAAAAATCCTGAAGTCAAAGGACTTTTTGTCGGATACAACCCGGCTGCAGCCAGCAGTGAAAAGTTGGCCTGGTTAATAGCAGTAGAAGTTGCCAGAAAAACAAAACGCGATATTCGTGAAATAAGAAGGGACAGTCATCTGACAGCGCTGAAAAAAATTCCGGGAGTTATCATAGAACCGGTTACAATTTCAAACTACGTTGAGGAAGGTCTTTTAAGAAATCCGCACTTGTACGAGAAAGTAGCATTGGGAATCTTCAACGGTATTAAAGGACTTTTTGATGGATAAGTTTTTAGTTACGGGTAAAAATAATTCACGGCCTCACTTTTGAGTTACTTTTAATTTGCCTGGTGATGTAATTGAAGTTGTCGCGATTGCTAATAATACTTGCAGTACTTACAGTTGCATGCCAATGTTGGCCATCAGGCGGATTTGGAGGCGTAAAAAGCCACTGCAACTGTAGCAGTTACCCTGTCGTGAAAGCTCAGGACAAGCCCGCATTGAATGAAACTATTTTAAGTGATATCCAGGTCCCTTCTCCCTACTATGATGTTTGCCTGTTAATCGATACCTTTAACCTATCCCTGACAGTGTTTTTTAAAGGAGAACCAATCCGAAAATATCCTATAGCGGTTGGCAAACCGAGTTCGGAAACACCTGTCGGTGTATGGGAAGTTGTCGATAAGTCAGATCTGCCGGGTACTGGGACAGGCACCCGCTGGATGCGTTTAAATATACCCTGCGGAAATTTTGGTGTTCATGGAACAAATAATCCTTCCTCTATAGGAACATACGCCAGCGGCGGGTGTGTCCGCCTGCATAATCTTCATGTTGAAGAAATATATCCCTGGGTTGCTGTCGGAACACGTGTAATAATTGCCGGCAACCCGTTTGGACGTTTCGGAGAAGATTATCCCCTTCTGAACCAAGGCAGCTGCGGTTCTGCCGTTCAAGCGGTTCAATACACATTAAAGCGCCTCGGTTTTTACAAGAACGAAGCAGATGGAATCTTCGGACCCGGCACTGCCCAGGCAGTAAAAGACTTCAGACTTAAAAAAGGCCTGGCTGAAGGTTCGCAAGTGGACGAGGAAATTTATCATCTTCTGGGCCTTTAGAATACTACCCTTTCCTCCGTCTTCATATAATTTGCCATAGGCCAGTATGTTTTTTATAAGGGCTTTTCCGGCGGGTGATTAAAATCGACAGGTTGTTATTAATATTTATTTTAACAGCAATCATTCATTTAATTGACACGTTAGCTTACGCGGTCCGTCTTTCAGGAGTTTCCACCAAAAGACTTGCTACAGCCTTTTCTTTATTTCAAATCATCTCCTTGCTGGCCAGCACCGCAAATCTTGTACAGGCGCCCCTGCTTTCCTCCATTGTTGAGCAAACTATCAACAGCGCAATGAAAGATACTCTTGCTGTAAGCCAGTGTTTAATTCAAGATCCTTATTACAGACAGCAGCTTGCAGTGCTAAGTTACCAGATCAGGCTTGTGATATTTTCAGCCACCGTCGGGACTCTGGTGGGCGTCTTTTTCACCCCCATATTTACTTTTATTTTTAACAGGGTCATTTACATGTTTGAGGAAACAGGTTCGGTGATCAGGCTCGTCTTAATACTTCTTTCCCCCCGGCGCTTGATCTTGCTTTTATATCAAAGTTTTTCATTCCTGCCCAAACCGAAATTATATCGGCGGACTATTCCGCTTGCTTTTCTTATTGCCAACGTAATCGTTATTGCATTTTGGACAACAGGCGTTCTTTCCTCTCTTTATGCCGGCGCCTTGCTGCCGAACTACAGGTCAACAGCAAGTCTTTTATCCGGTGTTGTAAATGGGATAGCAACAATACTTTCGGCAATAATTATAAATCCGACAGCAGCGGTAATAACAGATCATGCTTTGGGAGGAGAGAGAAAGGAAGAAGTCAAACAGATGGTTTATTATCTATGCTTAACCAGAATCCTGGGAACCATTCTCGCCCAATTTATTTTTATTCCCTCAGCTCTTCTCGTTAAATGGGTAGCCATCCTTATTATAGGCCTTTAGACCCGAAAAACTGGAAAAAGAGTACAGGCGCCTTTTTTTATTACAGCTCATACCCTGTAATGAAAAGAATACCAGGGGCTGGTGATGGTTTCCATGAATTTTCCCTCCATTCCTATTAAAACTCACGTCGTGACTGAAAAAGATGATATCGTTGAACTCACCCGAAAATACACCGAAGGAATTGCTTTTCCGGGAGATATTATCGCTGTCGCGGAAAGCGTAGCTGCAATTACTCAGGGCCGTGCGATCCTCCCGGAAAAAATACGCCCTGGCCTGATTGCAAAATTAATCAGCCGTTTCCCTGCCAAACACGGCAGCCTGGCCACTCCGTCCGCAATGCAGTTAGCTGTCCGCGAAGTGGGTGTTCTTAGAATTCTACTCGGGTGTGCGGCATCCATCTTCGGTCGTTTAATAGGAGCGAAGGGGTATTTTTATATAGTAGCAGGCCGTGAACTTGCCTTAATCGATGATATAGCGGGCACAATGTGGCCTTATGAGAAGCATATTATTCTTGGTCCCAAGGAACCCGAGAAAATTGTCCGTTCAATATTTGAGGTAACTGGTGTGGATGCAGTTATCGCTGATGTCAATGATATCAAATGTGTCGACATACTCGCCGCAACCAGCCCTGAAAGTGAAAGGATAGCGAAAGGAGCCCTGATCGACAATCCATTTGGCAACGATGACCAACAAACCCCGATAGTTGTTATTAAGCAGCATAAATTTTAAGGAGTGGATTACTTGTTACCAACACCAACCGTTTTTAAACTGGTCGCGGGATCGGGAGAAAACATAAGTCCCCTGAACGCCTTTGATCAGGCCCTGCTGGAGGCAGGCGCAGGCAACGTAAACTTATTAAAAGTAAGCAGTATTTTACCTCCCGGCGCAGTCTATGATGAAAATATTTCTTTGCCTCCGGGCTCGCTTGTTCCAATCGCTTACGGTACACTGACATCATCAAAACCAGGTGAGACTATCGCTGCAGCAGTCGGGGTCGGTATTCCTGAAGACGGTTTCGGAGTAATCATGGAGTACTCCGGTCATGTCTCGAAAAAGGATGCTGAAGACATAGTTACGGAAATGGTAAAAGAGGCTTTTCAAACCAGAAACCTTAAATTAACAAAATGCCTGGTCAAGGCTGTTGAACATCAGGTTATCGAAACAGGATCAGTCTTTGCCGGTGTTATTCTCTGGTATGACTGATCCGGAATCATCCTTTCGGATCTCCAACCAGACGGATCGGATAGCCGCACCGGCGGCATTTTTTTCCGTCCAGCCCTGTTATCCGCACGGTATAAGCGTAACGCTCGATTATTTTAAACTTGCACTGCGGACAGTATGTGTTCCCTGCGTTCAGCTGCGGCGCATTGCCGACATATACATAATCCAGTTTCTCTTTGGCCAGTTCCCACACTTTTTGCAAGGTTTGGATCGGCGTGGCGGGATGGTCCATTTTATAATTCGGAAAGTACCGGGAAAAGTGCAGGGGTATTTCGCGGTCAAGGCCGGCGATCCAGGAGACTAATTCATTTATTTCTTTTAAAGAATCATTCAATCCCGGAACAAGCAATGTGGTAAGTTCGATATGGCATTTATCGAACGCTTCCTCTACCGTACGTAATACAGGTCCAAGTTTTCCGCTGCAGACTGATCGATAATATTCATCACTAAAACCCTTAACATCTATATTCATGGCATCAATGTACGGAAGAATCTGTTGAAGAGGTTCTTTGTTAATATAGCCATTGGTAACCAACACGTTTTTTATGCCTTGTTCCCTGGCAATCTGTGCAGTTTCGAAAACAAACTCAAACCATGTAAAAGGCTCTGAGTAAGTGTACGCTATTCCAATGCAGGAGCGGCCCTTTTGCCTGTATTGTTTGACAAGGTCCACCGCTTTCCGGGGAGTGATCTCCTCTGTAAGATATCCTTCCTCGGCACGCGCAATTGTCCAGTTCTGGCAAAACTTGCAGTGCAGGTTACAGCCTATCGTACCCATTGATAAAATATTGGCGCCGGGATAAAAGTGATAAAGAGGCTTTTTTTCAACAGGATCCATCGCGATAGATGAACAGCGGCTATAGTTCAAAGCAAACAATGTTCCGTCTATATTTTTTCTTATCTTGCAAAAACCGGTACGCCCCAGTCCTATATTACATACTCTGGGACATAACTTACAGGTCACTTGTTTATTTTCTTTTTTCTCGTAGAATAGAGCTTCGTTAGCCAAGCTTTCACCCCCGGCTGTTATTTATACCTTTCAACTTTAAATCTTTCCAGTTGTACAGGTTCGTCCGGACCTATACCGGCTTTTTGTCTGGCAATAGAAATTTGCTCTTCGACCGTGTCTACACCTTCCAAATCTGGCAGGAGCAATCCGGAACGCCTTCCGGAACGCACTATCACACCGTAATTTTTAGGGTCCAATTCCTCAAGACTGTTCACAGCCTCCGGTGGCCCGAGCACATCTACGGAATAACTTAAATCAGCCAGTTCTTCCCTGACGACAGGGTAAAAACGCGGATCACGTGTTGCCGCGCTGATTGCGTTATGAACAACCTCTGCAACAACATTTTTATATTGCCCTGTTATAGTCCCTATACAGCCTCTTAAATTGCCATGTTTTTTTAAGGAAACAAATACTCCAGCTTTACCTGCAAACTGCGGCGGGATATCCTTGTCTTCCGGAATTTGCAGCTTTCCCGTTGCATAATAGTTTTCCAGGGTTTGACGGGCTATCCTGACTAAATAGCTTTCTTCCCCGGGCTCTTTATTTTGTACAAGAAACTTGTCTAAAATTCCGGATTCTGGTTTTGGTTCCCCAGGTGTTAAAAAAGCAACCATATACCCGACTCCAAAAGGACCCTCATATGATAAAACTTCCCCTCTTACTGACAAACCATCAAAAGCTCCCGACATCATTTGAATTGATCTGAGACCGCATTCCCCTGCTTTCTCCGCTAAATCCTTATCAATATGGAGAATTTCCTCAAACTGTGCTTTGGCGACCAGTTCGACCATTTTAAGGTCGAATTCCTTTCCTCTTGGATCAAAACCAGCCGGAGCATTTTTAGTCAAACGGTGTGAGAGATCCCCGCTTGCCAGCACAGCCACCTTTCTTCCCAACCTGGAAGCCGATCTGCTGATGGCGGCGCCAAATGCATAAAGCTGTTCCTCGGGCAGTAACCCCATCGACACAGCAACTAAGGGAAGACGCACCCCGGCTTTAAGAATAAAATAAAGCGGAACGGTCATCCCGTGATCTAGGGTAAGGTTTACATGATATTTTCGAGCAAATTCTTCATCCATCTCAAATGCAGGTATTTCCAAGAGCGCAGACTGGTAAACGATCTCCTTAACCATTGTCAAATCATTATCCAAATCAAAACTTACGCCTGCCGCGCCAAACTGTCCGAGGTTGCCTTTTAAGCGAGGGGAAACATTTAAAGCAATAAAATCACGAAATAAAGGCGCATGGGGAGAGATTATTACTAAGACCTCAGCGCCGCTTTCTATAATTCTTTTGCCCAACTTAAGCATGGCTGTCTGGGAAGACTTTACTTCAGCAGCGCCTTCCCTTCCTACCTCGGGCACCATTATAGGTGGATGGGGACAAATACCGCCAAAAACAACAGTCATCTAAAATCCCCCTTAACCAAATAATTCCCAAACTAAGTATACAAACCCCAATAAATAAAATACAGGCCCAGACCGATTAGAAATAATCCGCAAGCTTCATTTACCCTGCGGTAAATAACCGGGCGAAAAAACTTCCTTCCCCTGCTGATCATAGCCGCTATAAAACTGTACCAGGCCAGGTCGGCAAGAATGTGCCCGCTGAAAAAACAGGCCAGGCCGTACATACCCTGCCGTAGAGATATTGTTATGTAGCCTAATCCTATTGTTGCCCACCAAAGAGTCCAATATGGATTTGAAACGCTGGTAAATATGCCCTCCCAGAACAGGTAGGTTTCTTTTAAAAAAAGAGGCGGAAAAACCCGCCCTTTCCCCTGCTTTTCGTCTTGCTTTTTAGCGGAGCTTCCCTTAATGGAGTTTGTTAATTGCTCCTCTACAAAACGTGAATTCTTAAGCATTAACCATCCCAGGCACAATAGAATCAGGCTCCCTGCAAAAGCAATTACCTTTTGTACGGCGTTACTGCCAAGGAAGGAAGCCAGACCCATGATTAACGCAATTACAAGCGCCCCTTCCAGTATGGCATGTCCTAATACTATTAACGGTCCGGCCCTGAAGCCCCTTTTTATCGACTCGCTTATTGTAACCGATAAAAGAGGGCCGGGTGACACAGCCCCGGAAAAACTAACCAGAAAAGTTGTCAAAAAAATAGTCAGCAGTTTCATCTATAAAACCTTCTGTGTAGAATTTTCTTCTTGTATGCTTAAAATCCTTCAGCCATAAAATATTGATTAAAAAAATTATCCAGGCGCTTCCGGAACAACTTGCCTGTCACACCTGGATTTTAAAATAATACTTTTTTATAGGTTGTCTTAAAAAACAGCTATTGAGGACCTTCCCTTATAAACTGCTGTATCGCCAAGTCTCTCTTCTATACGAAGAAGCTGGTTGTATTTAGATACCCTGTCTGTCCTGGACGGAGCGCCTGTCTTAATCATGCCGCTGTTTGTCGCAACGGAAAGATCGGCAATAAAAACATCTTCCGTCTCACCTGAACGGTGGCTGATCACAGCCCCGTAACCAGCCTGTTTTGCCGTCTCAATCGCTTCCATCGTTTCAGTAAGCGTGCCAATTTGGTTTACTTTAACAAGGATAGCGTTAGCTACACCTTCCTGAATTCCTTTTTTTAAGAGGATGGTATTGGTAACGAAAATATCATCACCTACGAGCTGTACTTTTCCTGCCAGGCTTTCCGTAAGCTTGCGCCACCCTTCCCAATCGTCCTCAGCAAGCCCGTCCTCAATTGAAAGGATGGGAAATACGGAAATTATTGATTTATAAAACTCCACTAACTGATCAGATGTAAAAAACTTTCCTTCAAGCATATACCCGCCTTTTTGCTCCTGATATAGTTCTGTTGCCGCAACATCCAGCGCCAAAGCTACTTCTTCTCCGGGGCGATAACCTGAAGCTTCAATTGCATCAACAATTACAGCAAGGGCTTCCTCTGTTGATCCAAGGTTGGGCGCAAACCCTCCTTCGTCCCCGACTGCAGTATTTAAACCTTTTTTCTTGAGCACATTCTTTAAGTTATGAAAAACTTCCGTCCCCATACGAAGAGCTGTTGAAAATCTATCAGCCCCAACAGGCATGATCATAAATTCCTGGATATCGATATTATTGTTGGCATGCCGTCCTCCATTCAGTATGTTCATCATCGGCGTCGGCATCTGCTTTGCGTTTATTCCTCCCAGATACCTGTAAAGGGGCAAGCCAACAGACTGAGCCGCCGCCCTGCAGGCTGCCATGGAGACTCCAAGAATAGCGTTTGCTCCCAGTCTCCCCTTGTTAGCTGTTCCATCAAGGTTGATCAGTAACCTGTCTAATCCCTCCTGGTCAGCGGCATCAAAACCGATTATGTTTTCAGCTATGATACTGTTGACATTTAGAACAGCCTTACTGACACCTTTCCCTAAAAAACGCTCCTGATCCTGATCGCGCAGTTCAACAGCTTCGTGAGATCCTGTTGATGCCCCGGAAGGCACTGACGCCCGGCCTATAGAGCCGTCTTCAAGCTGAACATCAACCTCCACAGTCGGATTACCGCGTGAATCCAGAATCTCACGGGCAAAAACTTCTATAATAGCCGTCAATTAAACTTCCCCCCACTTTTGATAATAATTTTTACTACAGTATTTCCGGCATACCTGTGATAAGGCAGTTTCCTGTCATCTGGGGGGGTTTGGGTATCCCCAATAGATATAAAACTGTTGGAGCTATATCTTCAAGCCGCCCCCGGCGCAGAACAACATTTTTTAGGCCTTCATTAACCAAAATAAACGGAACAGGGTTAGTGGTATGAGCTGTATGGGGTTTCTCTTCTTCATCCTGCATCTCCTCAGCATTGCCATGGTCTGCTGTAACTAACGCTGTTCCTCCTTTTTCAAGTACTGCGGCAATCACCCGCCCAAGGCAGAAATCAACAGTCTCAATAGCCTTGACGGTAACTTCAAGATTCCCCGTATGTCCAACCATATCCGCATTGGCATAGTTCATGATAATTACCTGATACCCGCCTGTTGCCAATTTTTCCAGAAAGGCGCCTGTTACTTCCAATGCGCTCATTTCCGGCTTTAAATCATAGGTTGCCACTTTAGGGGAAGATATAAGCAAACGATCTTCACCGGAATAGGATGTTTCCATACCGCCGTTAAAAAAGAAGGTTACATGAGCATATTTTTCAGTTTCAGCCAGTCTTAACTGCTTTATACCCTGCTTGCTGAGTACTTCCCCCAGTGTATTAACCAAAAAGTGAGGCTCAAAGGCTACCGGCGCATCAACGGTATCATCATAAAGCGTCATACATGTAAAAAGCAGGTCATTGAGTTTAACCGTACGGTTAAAACCGGCAAATTCTCGATCAATAAAAGCATGAGTAATTTGCCTGGCTCTATCCGGTCTGAAGTTGTAAAAGATTACTGAGTCACCGTTTCTTATCCTGTTTAAAACTTGATCCTTTGGATTAAGAATAACCGTCGGTTGAACAAATTCATCTGTTTCATCCCGTCGGTAAGCATCTTCAACAGCTTGGGACGCAGACGCTGAACTTAAGCCTTGACCCAAAACCATTGCGTCATAAGCTTTTCTTGTTCTATCCCATCTGCGGTCCCTGTCCATTGCGTAATAGCGTCCCATCACAGTTGCTATTCTTCCAATATTTAAAGCAGAAATTTTCTCTTCCAGCTGCTCTATATATACCAGGGCATTATCAGGCGGCACATCCCGGCCGTCCAGAAAACAGTGGACTTTGACTTTCTGGAGGGAATTGTTTTTAGCCAGATCAAGAAGCGCAAAAAGGTGTTTAATGTGACTGTGTACACCTCCGTCAGACAACAGGCCCATCAAGTGAAGAGTTGAATTGTTCTTTTTTACATGATCAATTGCAGCCAACAGCTTATTATTTGCATAAAAAGTTCCCTCCCGGATTGCCTTGTTTATGCGCGTAAAGTCCTGATAAACAACCCGCCCCGCGCCTATATTGAGGTGCCCGACTTCGGAATTGCCCATCTGCCCTTCGGGAAGCCCCACATCTTCACCGTACGTACTTAATGCGGTAAAAGGAAATTCCTTTAAAACCCGGTCAAGATTCGGAGTTCTTGCAGACGCGATGGCATTGCCCCTAGTTTTTTTGTTCAGGCCCCAGCCATCAAGGATAACCAGGACCAGAGGTGTATTTTTAAGCTGCATTTCAATAACAATTCCAAACTATTTCTGAAAAGGCATTAACCTTCAGGCTGGCTCCTCCAACTAGGGCGCCGTCAACATCAGGCTGAGCCATAAGTCCCGCAATATTATCAGGTTTTACACTTCCGCCATATAAAACCCGTATTTTTTGTGCTATTTCAGGGCCTGCATTCTGAACCAGGAAACTGCGGATCAGACCATTTACCTGTTGCGCATCCTTTGCTTCGGCGGTAAGCCCCGTACCTATAGCCCAAACCGGTTCGTAGGCAACAATGATCCTGGATAATTCAAGCGGGCTGAAACCAGCTAAAGAACCGCCAAGTTGTTTCTCAATAATTTGATCGGTTATTCCGTTTTTTCTTTCTTCCAGGATCTCTCCAACGCAGACAATTGGTGTAAGCTCCGCTTTAAGAGATGCCCGGACTTTTCTATTAATAAGCTGATTACTTTCCCCAAAATACTGGCGCCTTTCAGAATGCCCCAGTATTACATAACTGCAGCCAATCTCTTTCAACATCGGAGGCGCAACCTCTCCTGTATAGGCGCCTTCATCCTCGCAGTACATATTCTGGGCTCCCAGCCCGATTATGCTTCCGCCCAGTTCACGAGCAACACTGTAAAGAGCTACAAAAGGCGGGCAGACTACAACTTCCGCTTTCTTAACCTCCCCAAGCTTCTCCCGTAATTCCCTGACAAAATTAGCTGCCTCTGCAGGCGTTTTATACATTTTCCAGTTTCCCACTATTAAAGGTGTTCGCATGTTTTTCTTCCTTTCTAATCGTCCAATAAAGCGGCTACACCGGGAAGTACCTTCCCCTCCATAAACTCCAGTGAAGCTCCCCCACCAGTTGAAATATGTGTAATTCTATCCGCTATACCCGCTTTTTCTACCGCTGACGCTGTATCTCCCCCGCCGACGACAGTTATAGCGCCGCTTTCCACTAAAGCCCGGGCTAATGAAAAAGTGCCCTGGGCGAAGGGGGGCATTTCAAAAACACCCATTGGGCCGTTCCAAATCACTGTTTTTGCCACACTTACCGCTTTAGTATATACTCCTATAGTTTCCGGCCCTATATCTAACGCCATCCAATCTTCCGGAACCTCGTTTATAGATACAACTTTCCTTTCCGAACCAGGTTCAGCAGCAGGCGTAACGACCAAATCCACCGGCAGCATAAGCTTAAGACCCTGATCTTTTATTTTCGCGGCAAGTTCTCCGGCAAACTCAACCTTATCGGCTTCGATCAAGGACTTGCCCAGCCCGTACCCGGCTGCCCGTAAGAATGTATTGGCCATTCCGCCCCCGATAATAAGGTTATCCACTTTTCCCAAAAGATTGTCGATAATCCCTATTTTATCCGATATTTTTGCCCCACCCAGAATAATAAAGAAAGGATGTTCCGGCTGCATTATTGTTTTGCCCAGCATATTAATTTCTTTTTGCATTAAAAAACCAGCTACAGCCGGCAATAAATGTGCTACCCCTTCAGTCGAAGCATGTGCGCGGTGGGCTGTCCCGAAAGCATCGTTTACATAAATATCCGCCAATTCGGCTAGGCCACGGGCAAATTTTTCTTCATTTTTTTCTTCTCCGGGGTAAAAGCGTACATTCTCCAAAAGGAGCACATCACCGGGCTGCATACTGGAGATAGCAGCTTTAGGTTCATCGCCGATGCAATCGTTTACTTTTTGCACAGGCTTTTTTAACAGTTCTGCAAGCCGTCTTGCTGCAGGATCAAGACGGTATCTTTCGTCAAACTTGCCCTTGGGACGCCCCAGGTGCGAAACGATAATCACTTTAGCCTGTTTCTCGATTAAATAAATAAGCGTCGGCAGAGATGCAATAATGCGCGTATCGTCTGATACTTCCCCGTCATCATTTAAAGGTACATTAAAATCCACCCGTACTAGCACTCTCTTACCGGTTACATCTATCTCTGAAACAGATTTTTTATTCATTTCTATCCCCTAGCTCTTTATAGTTTTTAAACGTTTATAATCCTTTTTGGGCCATATACTTGGCCAGGTCAATAACACGGCTGGCATAACCCCATTCATTGTCGTACCAGGCTACTACTTTAACATGTTTTTCTCCAACAACCATTGTTGAAAGCCCGTCAACAATTGAAGAATGAGGATCCCCATTAAAATCACAAGATACCAGCGGGAGATCACTAAAAGCAAGGATTCCCTGCAACTCACCCTCTGATGCATCTTTTAGTTCAAAATTAACATCATCCTTATTGGTAGGCTTATTAACCTGAGCAACAAAATCCACTACACTTACATTAGGCGTAGGAACACGTAAAGAAAGACCGTTTATTCTGCCCTCCAGTTCAGGCAGAACAAAATTAATAGCCTTTGCTGCGCCTGTGGTAGTAGGAATGATTGACATTGCCGCAGCTCTTGACCTGCGCAAATCCTTGTGCCGGGAATCCTGAAGCTTCTGGTCATTTGTGTAAGCATGTATAGATGTCATCAAACCGCTTATAATTTCGTACTTTCTATGCAATACCTTGGCAATTGGGGCGAGACAGTTTGTTGTACAGGAGCCGCAGGAAACAACATGATGGCTGTCCGGGTTATATTTATCATCATTCACTCCCATGATGATGGTAATATCTTCGTTCTTCGCAGGAGCAGTAATAATAACCTTTTTCGCCTTCTGTCTTATATGCATACAGGCTTCCTTACCATCTTTATACTTGCCGGTAGATTCAACCACTATATCAACGCCATACTCTCCCCATGGTAATTTATCAGGATCTTTTTCCGTAATCACAGCTACTTTTCTGTCGTCAATTATAAATCCCCCGTCGGAAACATTAACTCTTTTTGCCAGTCTGCCGTGTACTGAGTCGTACATTAAAAGGTGGGCCAACGTAGGTGCATCCCCATTGCTATTCACGATAACTACCTCCACTTCGGGGTCCATCAACGCTAGACGGAAAACACAACGGCCTACCCGGCCGAATCCATTGATACCAACTTTGATTGTCATTTTTCCTGCCACTCCTTTAACTCATCTTTGACACTTAACATGATTAACTATCCCATATACCAAGGCTTAGCGGGAACAAATTAAAGACGTACCACTACAAATGTAATATTATGGCAATGAACTTAAGAATGTTCAATTACATGATTTGGCGGCCTTAATCCAAGAGCCTTAAAAGCTTCATAAGAAGATCCTGGTAATTCTGTTCGGCAGATAAAGCGGTCTTCCTGAAAAGTCAGTTCCACAGCTTTGAGTTGCTTTAAGTCACGGATCAAATACATATATTCCACATAGCTATCTGTCAGTTTTAATGATCTGTACAATGCTGACTCCAGAACTAGGGCGAGAAAGCAGATCATAACATGACCCCTTACCCGGCGGTCTTTCCAATGATAAATTGGTCTTAAATCAAGAGTGGACTTTAGATCGCGAAAGGCTCTTTCCACACGCCAGAGATCTTTATAAGCCAGGGCAACCTCAGCACTGTCAAGCGCAGTATTGGTTCGTAAAACATACTTGCCGTCAAACCTGGCTTCCTCTTTAATCAACCGGTAATTTATTTCAACTTTTGGTTTGTCTAAAACCAGGTAGTGACGGTAGCCGCTGTTTCCGATCAGTTGCTCAAGGCCTTTTTGTTTAAGTTTAGTTTCCAGTTTACCGGCTGTTTCCTCTCTGGCTTTACGGTCATGTTCCGCTTCAACAGGGTTGTAGCAGATGATGTATCGGCTTGCGTCTTTTGACCAGACTTCCTTTACCTTGAGATTGTCACTGACTGTCTTGTATCTGCCGCCAACTTTTAAGATGTCTTCGACAGCTTTTGCCTTACGCATTCGCACACCGGCAATATATTCAATATGCTGGCGGTCCAGTTCTTCTAAGAGTTTAGTGCTGACCATCCCGCGGTCACCGACAAAGATTACGCGCCGAATTAAGAAACGCTCCCTTGTATCTTTAATCATTGCTTTAAAAGTATCTATGTCTGCGGTATTGCCGGGGAATACCTGGTGCGCTACCGGAATACCCTCTTTGGTCATCAATAAGCCGACAAGGATCTGTACGCGGTCAGGTCGGTGATCTTTGGAGTGTCCATATTCCGCCAAACCTGCCGGACCGTTTCCTTCGAAGTAAGTTGATGTTGTATCCCAGAACACCATATCCAGCTGCATGTTAAAAAGATTCTTAGTTTGTTCGAAAAGTTCCAGTTCAATAGTGTTTTTATTCTCAATGAGAAAGTCCAGCGCCCGGTAGAAATGATGTAATTGCAGCTCTTTGAATGAAGGCCGGTAAATCTCGTCTATCCATTCGTTTACAGCCCTTTTGGAAAGCGGGTCGGAAATACGGTTTAACACCATAGCGTATACCGCTTCGGCGATAGGTGTGTTAATCTCAGTTTTAGCCAGGAGTTTTTCTAAGGTTTCCTTAAGGCCGAGCTTTTCCCAGATGTTTCTAAAGATCAGGTCGGTGCCCCATTCCTTGGCATACTCCACCATAATCTTTGCGGCTTGTGTCTGGATCCATTTCTTTTTGGAAAACTTGGCCAGACTCTCGATCAGTCGGTCGAGTTCTCCTGACTGCATATCTTCAATACGGCCGAGATTGGCAACTATGTTTTGATTGATCTTTCCTTGCTTACGGACAGTTTCCACGATATACAGGTAAGTTCTAGTTGTGCCGTCTTTATTGGTAAATGTTTTTGTTCTGGTATACATAGCACTTTCATTATACTATTGTCAACTCATCGTTTAAAGACTAATATTTTATAGACGTAGCACTACGTTTTTAGAAATATTTACGACCACCCCTTGATTCTATTGGGTTTTTTAGCTCTTTTTGCTTCAAAAAGGCGTTTTGCTGTCAAAGTTGAGTTTAATAGTATGTCTTATATAACACTTTTTGGTTAATTATGATGTAATAATTCTATTCGCTGTCGACTAATAATTTCCCTTTAATTTTTAAATAAAAAGAGAACGATTAAAAAACGTCCCCTTAAAATTGTCTTGCAACTAATATCTTATTCTTTGACGGGCGGAAGGTATTCCAATTTCACTGCGATATTTGGCAATTGTACGGCGAGAAATTCTAATCCCGCGTTCAGCAAATTTGTCGGCAACATCCTGATCGTTTAAAGGCTTTATTGGGTTTTCCCGGGCTACGATTTTACGGAGGCTTTCCTTGATGGCTGCCGCGGAAGTTTCTTTATTGCCGCCGCTGCTTATTCCTGCGGAGAAAAAAGACCTCATTGGAAACATACCCTGGGGTGTTTGAACGTATTTGTTTGAAGTTGCCCTGCTGATAGTAGATTCATGCAGCCCGACAATTTTTGCAACCTGTTTTAAGTTCAAAGGTTTCAGGTGTTCATATCCGCATCTTAGAAAGTCCTGCTGTAAAGCAACCAGGCAGTTTGCTATTTTAAACAAAGTAATTCTGCGCTGTTCAACGCTTTTGATCAACCAAACAGCAGCATTCAGCTTAACCCTTAAAAAGTGACGAACCTTTGAATCTGCTTCCTTCTCCAATATTGACTTGTAATATGGATTAATTTTTAGATTTATTCCGTCATTTATTATTATTGTATAATCCTGTCCCGCTCTTTCCACAATGACATCAGGAATAACATATTTTACACTGTTACCGGAACTGTAATTACAGCCAGGTTTGGGATCCAGGGTTTTAATAAAACGTAAAATACCTTGGATATCTGCAAAGTTAACGCCGAGCTGATGCGCTATTAATAACAGCTTGCCTTTGGCTAACTCGGGCAGATGGTACATAATAACATTTTCCAATAACTCATCTTTAATATTTAACTGTCTGACCTGTATTAAAAGGCACTCCTGCAGATTACGAGCGCCTATTCCGGCCGGGTCGAAGTTTTGAATTATTTTAAGCGTTTCTTCGACTTCCTCGCGATTTACTTTTAACGAAGCGGCAACTTCATCAACAGAAACCTGTAAATACCCATTCTCGTCCAAATTGCCTATTAAATACCGGCCTATCAATCTCTGCCTTGTATTATTTATGACAAGGTTTAATTGATCACAAAGAAATTCCACCAAACCGTATTCTTGCCTGATGTAATTTTCGTAGTTTGAATTTTCTTGATCAGTTTCTTTTTCCGGTTTTAAGAAACCGAGGTCACTGCTGTCCTGAAAGTAATCCTGCCATTCGGGATCAAACTCATATTCATCATCTCCTAAACCGGTTTCCGAAGCCAACCTCCCGATTTCCTGCTGATCGCTTTCCTCCTCAAATTCCAACATTGGATTTTCCTGGAGCTGCTGCTCAAGGTAACTGTTTAAATCCACCATAGACAACTGTAAAACCATAATAGCCTGCCTGAGCCCCGGGGTAATCATCATTTTTTGAGTTTGTTCCATTTTAATGGTATTTCCAGCCGTCATTGAAACACCTCTATTGGTGAATCTTCTCTTTCAGAGAAAAAATGCCCTGGTTGAGCAGGTACTGCTGCGCTATCTCTTCCAACTTTTCCAACCGGTATCTTACACCCGACTTGCTGATTTTAGGTTCGATAAGTTCCCCCAGTTCCCTAAGACTGGCATCGGGATAAGCTAACCTTGCGGATGCTACTTGCCGGAGGGGAAGAGGCAATTTGCCAATCCCCAAAGTTGAAGCTATAAATTTAATAGTTTTAAGTTGGTTTAAAGAAGCATTTACAGTTTTGCTTAAATTAGCTGTTTCACAATTTACGAGCCGGTTAACCTGATTGCGCATCCCCTTGTAAACGCGTATATTTTCCATATCCAGAAGGGCTGTATGTGCTCCAATAATATTTAAATAATCAGCAATCTGCCCGCCTTCCTTAAGGTATGCGACAAAACCGTTTTTACGGGCAATCAGTCCCGGATGAAGGTTGAATCTCTGCAGCAGGCGGCATATTTCCCTCCCGTAGTTCTCGCTCGAACTGGTAATCTCCAGATGATAATTGCTTGAAGGGTTATTTATAGAACCGCTGCCCAGAAATAAACCGCGCAGGTAAGCCCTGCGGCAGCATTCCTTGCGAACCAGCCCGCCGGGTATCGCTTCCTTTAACTGACTTTTATCGTCCAACATTCTAAGCTTTTCTAAGACTCTTGAAGCATCCGCAGGCAAAGAAATCCTGACGATATAGATGTTGTTTTTGCGCAGTCTTCTTTTCCTTTTAACTTGTATATGCGCACAAATTTGAAATATTTCTTTAAGCAGCAAAAAGCTTTTACGGGCTAAAGCCGCGCTTTCAGTATTAATACTTAAAACAGCCTGATTATCTTTTATCGGCAGAATTGTTCCGTTTGTTTTGATAAGCGCCGCAAGCTCAGCTTCCCTGCAGCATTCGTTATTTCCCATTACCCGCGCCAACTCATCCTTTGTAATAATGGAAAAAGACATTTATTGTATCACCTGCAAAAAATTTTTCCATAAGCACCGCCGGTTAGCCTGGAAATTTAAGTCCGGTTATTTTAAAGCTCATTAATAAATTTCCTCAGATCATAATTACCCGTGATCCTTACCCGCTTTATTGCGTAAGGATCGCTTTCAGGCGTAACCAAGCCTTGATCGGTCGTTACAGCGATAGTATATCCGCTTTTCCGTACAATTTCCTTAAGTTGGCTGTTATAATGTCCGTAGGGATAGGCAAAAGCTTCTATTGGTGTTTTTAAATGTTCCTCAAGAACCAACTTGCAATTCTCAATTTCATACCTGGCTTCCGGTAATGTTATGTCTGTCAAGGAAACATGCTTCAGGGTATGTGCTCCAATTGTTATACCGTAATCTGACATTTGATCAATCTCGTTCCATCCAAGCAACTGGTTAACCATCTGTAATTTTTTCGCTGCGTCAAATTCGTTCGTTTTTCCAATATAGTCTGTAACTACAAAAACTGCAGCAGTAAATCCATACTTTTTTAAAATTGGAAAAGCATATTTATAGTTATCAAGGTATCCGTCATCAAAGGTTATGATAATTGATTTTGATGGTAAAGTTTTATTTCCCTTTATGAAATCTGTAAGTTCAGTCAATGGAACAGTATGGTAACCATTTTTAGCCAGGTATTGCATTTGAAGGTTAAACCTCGCCGGAGTCACCCTCATTCCAAGTCCGCCGCTTTTTAGATCGGGGGAAATCTTGTGATACATTAACACAGGAATCTGACTGGCATTGGTAGCTTCGGCCTGAGGTTCAGAATAAATATAGATGGGCAATATTTCCCAGACATACCGGACACCGAACCAGGCAGCAACCAATAGTACCAAAACTAAAAGAGCTGTCCTTATCAATTTCATTTTTTTGTCCCCCAAAAATCATTTGGCTTTATTATAAATCAGGATGTTTAATATCTCTATGTCTTATTGAAACCCGGTATTTTTCATCCTTTAGATGCCGTTCCAGGTTATTGGCTATAGCAACAGAACGGTGCCGCCCGCCTGTACAACCGACGGCAATGGTCAGGATTGACTTACCTTCCTTTATATATTCCGGTACCAAAAAATCGATCAGGGTCAGGAATTTGTTCATGAATTTATCTGTAACTGTAGAGCTGTATATATATTTTTCAACCTCAGCTTCATTACCGGTCAATAAGCGAAGTTCCGGAACATAATGTGGATTTGGAAGAAAGCGTACGTCAAAAACGAGGTCACTGTCCAGGGGTATTCCGTACTTGTAACCAAAGGAAATTATCGAAACTCTAAATTGGGACAAATCCACCCTTGAAGAAAACAATTCGCTTACCTCAGCTTTAAGCTGTGCATTGGTGAGTTCCGACGTGTCTATCACCTTATTTGCACGCCCGCGAAGTTCTTGAAGGCAAGCCCTTTCCTCCTGAATGGACTTTAATATTTCGCCGTGCTCGCTTAGAGGGTGGCTGCGCCTGGATTCCTTAAATCGCCGGACGAGGCATTCGTCAGATGCCTCAAGGAAAAGTATTTCATATTGGTAAGCGCCTTTTTGTTTTAGTTCACTGAGCACTTCGAACAAATCATCAAAAAAAATGCCCCCCCGAATGTCTACAACCAGTGACAGCCTATCAATAGAATTCGTCTGGTTACACAGATCGGTAAACTTGGGGATTAAGGCAGGGGGAAGGTTGTCCACACAAAAAAAACCAATGTCCTCCAAGTGTCGCAAAACTTGGGTTTTACCAGCCCCTGATAAGCCTGTGACAATTACCAGCTTTGGCAGCGATGTTTTGGTATCAGACACTACCGTCATATTTAAAATCCTTCTCTTTCTTTTGGATCAAGTTCTGACTATCCTGAAAATTAATTTGCCTTAGGAAGGTCAACTGCCTACGTGCTCATGTTCGCCTCTTATACTTGTACGAACTCGTTCACCCTCGGGCTCGGTAAAACTCGGCGCCATGCGCCTCAAACAGTT
>LDZT01005124.1_pt1 | contig 34024 bp, 35 predicted proteins | sample 615521 | NCBI WGS metagenome assembly LDZT01 (sample SAMN03408292, study PRJNA278302) | terrestrial metagenome | isolation source: oil reservoir sample SB1 | place: USA: Alaska, North Slope, Schrader Bluff formation | collected 2011-09 | reverse complement strand
TGAGACCGGCGAGCACCCGGCGATGCGCACGCTCGTCCCCGAGCATCTCGCCGCAGCCGACGCGGTTACCGCTCCGTCACAGGCGCTGCTCGACGAAGTCCGCGACCTGCAGCCCCACATACGTCGCGCACAGGTGATACCCAACGCCGTGGACCACGAGCGGTTCGGTCCGCGTGACGCCGCCGAGGCGCGCATGGCTGTCGGACTCGGCGATCATGCGGGGCCGATACTGCTCTACGCCGGAAGGATCACGGAGCACAAGGGGGCGGGTGATCTGCTCGAGGCCTTCGAGACGATCCACCGGGAACGGCCCGACGCCCTGCTCGTGATGGTGGGCCCGTGGGGCCTCGATGCGCCGATGCCGGGACCGCACTCGGGCGTGATGGTCGTTGACGCCGTACCCCCCGACACGATGCCGCTGTGGTTCAGCGCCGCCACACTCACCGTGGTCCCCTCCCGCTACGAGGGCTTCGGCATGGTCGCGCTCGAGTCGCTGGCGTGCGGCACGCCCGTGCTCGCCGCCGACACCGGCGGGCTGCCGGAGGTGGTGGACCCCCGTGCGGGAGCGCTGGCGCCTGCCCGGTCGCCTGAAGCGTTTGCTGAAGCGGCGCTCGAGCTCCTGGCCGACCCCCGCCGGCTCGAACGGATGTCGGCCGCGGGCCTCGAGGCTGCAGCGCGCTACTCGTGGAGCGCCACCGCTGCAGCCTACCTCGCCCTGTACGCCGAGGTCGTCGAACCTCACGGCCGCGCACCCGCCTCCTGACCCGCACGTCGCCGATCGGCGCGCACGCGCTCGGCCGCGAGTGCTGACGTACCGGTAACGCCACCATCCGGCGAGGCCACCGTCGCGCGCGGCTATGCTACGCTTCGAGCCGGACACAGGCCACCCGGAGCGCGCCTTCTCACCGCGCACCCCGCGCCTCTCGCGTGTGTGGCCCCGCACTGCTGCCGAAGGGAACACCAATGGCTGACGTTACCGTCATCGGTACCGGATACGTAGGTCTCATACAGGGCGTATGCCTCGCCGACGTTGGCCACGACGTGACGTGCGTCGACATCGACGAGGCGAAGATCGAGATGCTGCGCGCTGGCAAGAGCCCCATCTTCGAGCCCGGCCTGGAGGAGCTCCTCGCGAAGACGATCGCGTCGGGCCGCATAACGTTCGCCACACCTGACGACGGTTGGGCCGATCTCCTCGGCGACATCGTCTTCGTGGCCGTGGGCACCCCGCAGGCAGACAACGGCGCGGCCGACCTGCGCTTCGTACGCTCGGTCACCTCGGCCATCGCCGCCGAGGCCACCCACCCGTTCACGCTCGTGATGAAGTCCACGGTGCCCCCGGGGACGGGCCACGCACTGATCCGGCGCACACTCGCCGATGCGCCTGTGGACATCGCTTACGTGTCGAACCCCGAGTTCCTGCGCGAGGGCAAGGCGCTCGAAGACTGGTACCGCACCGACCGCATCGTGATCGGCTCGGACACGCCGGACGCCGCCGAGGCGGTCTCGGCGCTGTACGAGGCGGTCGACGCCCCGCGTGTGATCACCGACATAGCGAGCGCCGAGACGATCAAGTACGCGTCCAATGCGTTCCTCTCCACCAAGATCTCGTTCATCAACGAGATCGCCAATCTGTGCGACGTCATCGGCGCCGACATCGACGCGGTCTCACACGGTATCGGGATGGACACGCGCATCGGGCCCGATTTCCTGCGCGCCGGCATCGGTTACGGCGGCTCGTGCTTCCCCAAGGACACCCGCGCGCTCGACTTCATCGCCACCATCAACGGCTACGAGTTCTCGCTGCTGAAGTCCGTCATCGAGGTGAACAACCGCCAGCGTCTGCTGCCGGTGATCGCCCTGGTGCGAGCGCTCCCCCACCTCCACGAGCGCACGATCGCGGTGCTCGGCCTGGCGTTCAAGCCCGACACCGACGACGTGCGCGAATCACCGGCTGTGGACATCGTGCCCCTGCTCGTGGAAGAGGGCTGCTCGGTGAAGGTCTACGACCCGATCGCCGCCGAGGTGGAGATCCCCGGCGCCACGCGTTGCGCCACGGTGTGGGAGGCGCTGGATGGCGTCTCGGCAGCAGTGGTCATCACCGAGTGGGGCGAGTTCGCCACGCTCGACTGGGAGCGCGCAGCCGGCATGATGACGTCGCCCGCCGTGGTGTTCGACGGCAGGAACTGTCTCGATCCGTCCAAGGTGGAGGCGGCGGGGCTCTCCTATATGGCCGTGGGCCGTCCGGGCGCCCACAGGACGGGCAGGAGCGGCTAGACCCGTGCGGATCCTGTACATCCATCAATTCTTCGCAACGCGCGGCTCGTCACTCGGCCTGATCCGTTCGTACGAGTTCTCCCGCAGATGGGTGGAGCAGGGACACGAGGTCACGGTGATCACCAGTTCCTCCAGGCTGCCCGACGAGTACCAGCGGGCCCGCTATGTGGACGGCACGATCGACGGCATCTCGATCCGCTCGGTGCGCGTGCGCTACTCCAACTACATGAGCTACGCCCGGCGGATGTGGTCGTTCCTGGCGTTCACCTTCGGCGCCACGCGCCGGGCGGCGACCGCCGGGAAGCACGATGTGGTGTTCGCCACCTCCACACCGCTCACGGTAGGGATCCCGGGGTGGGTCGCCGCACGGCTCACCCGCACGCCGTTCGTGTTCGAGGTGCGCGACCTCTGGCCGGAGGCCGCCATCCAGATGGGCGCGCTCAAGCGCACCGGCCTCCTCGCACGCATCGCGAAGCGCCTGGAGCGCTTCCTGTACCGTCACGCCGAACACGTGATCGCCCTCTCCCCCGGCATGGCCGAGGGCGTGATCGCCGAGGGCGTGGATCCGGATCGAGTTCACGTGATCCCCAACTGCTCGGACCTCGACCTCTTCCATCCCGGAGAGAAGGATCCGGAGATCGTCGATCGGTTCGGCCTCTCGGGGCGGCTCGTGGTCGGCTACACCGGCGCGATCGGCCCGTCCAACGGCCTCCACGACCAGATCCCCGAGGCTGCGCGGATCCTTGAGGAGCGCGGCCGGAGCGACATCGTCTTCCTGATCGCGGGAGACGGCAAGAGCCTGCCCGCGCTTCGCGAGCGCACTGCCGGCCGCGCCAACGTGCTTCTCGTGGGATCGATGCCCAAGCAGGACGTGCCCGCCATCACGCGAACGGCGGACATACTGCTCACCCTCTTTGCCGACGTTCCGATCCTTGCCACCAACTCGCCGAACAAGTTCTTCGACGCGCTGGCCTCGGGGCGCCCGGTCATCGTGAATCAGCCCGGCTGGACGCGCTCACTCGTGCTCGACAACGAGGCGGGGCTCGCGGTGAAGGCGGCCGACGGGGCCGCGCTGGCAGAAGCGATCATCGCCCTCGCCGACGACCCGGAGCGACGCGAGCGCATGGGCTGCAACGCGCGAATGCTGGCAGAGCGGGAGTTCAGCCGAGACGAGCAGGCCGACACGCTGCTGCGCGTTCTGGAAGACGCGGCAGGCCGGTAGGCGCGCTACTGCGGCGTTGCCGTGGCGGTATCCCAGGTGGCGTAGTCGTCGCCGACCACCACCAGGATGTCCGTGGAGAACGCGTACATGCCGCGGCTCTCCACGACCTTCGCCTTGGGCAGGTCGCTGGCAACCTGTACCGCCGCCGCATGGTCGGTGGAGTAGACCACCAACGTCTCCTCGTACACGAACTGATTGGCGTTGCCCACCTCGGTGATCGTGTAGCCGAGCGCGGCCAGGATGTCGCTCGTGGTACCGGCGCTGCCCTCGATGCCGGCGCCGTTCCGGACCGTGACGCTGATGGTTGCCCGATCGATCTCCTCGGGCTCTTCCGCTGCCGACTCATCGAAGCGGCGGCCCTCGAGCATGGCGCTGACGAGCAGTTCCTTCTTCTCCTCGTCCAGCCACACGTAGGGAGAACGCCACTCGCCCTCGAGCGTTGCAGTCTCGACGTTCGCACCGCCGATGTCCGCAAGGTCGATGGCCGACTCCACGAGCCGGGCGACGGTCATGTCGGTGGTAAGGTATCCCGCCACGTCTTTCACCATCGACGGGATCTTGAACACGCTGTCGATCTGGGTGGCCTGATCGGCCAACGCCTTGAAGAAGGTCTGCTGGTGCCTCATGCGTGTGAAGTCAGCATCCGGGAAGTCGCGGCTGCGCACGTACGTGAGTGCCTGAGCGCCGTTAAGCCGCTGGTAGCCGGGCTCGATATGAGGCTCCCGGTCGGCGAGCGGGAGGCCGCTGGCGGCTTTCCAGTCGTCGATCTCCACATCCACGTCGACCCATACCCCGCCGAGTGCATCCACCATCGCTGCGAAGCCCCGGAAGTCGATCTCCGCGTAATGGTTGATCGGCACGCCCGTGAGGGCTGTCACCGTCTCGGCCATGAGCTTGGGGCCGCCGTAGAAATGCGCGGCGTTGATCTTGTCCACGCCATATCCGGGGATCTCCACGCGGGTGTCACGGGGGATGGAGAGCATCCATACCATGCCTTCCTCCGGATCGACCCGCGCGAGGATGATGGTGTCGGCTCGCGCCGCCTCTTCACCATCACGGAAATCGGTACCGAGGAGGAGGATCGTGTAGGGCTTCTTGGGCTCGCGCTCGGTAAGCGACTCGCCCATGTCGGCCGACTGGAGCGCATTCTCCTCCATGATCCGGCCTGCAGCAGCGAACTGCGAGTACACGTATGCGGCGCCGCAGCCCACGAGCACCAGTATGAGCAGCGCGAGACTGGCGACCGCCCGCTTGATCGTCCGGTTGCGCCGCTCGTGGTGGACACGCATGCGCGGCGCCGCCTCGACAGCATCCCCCGCCCGGCGCGATGTGCCGGGCTTGGGCGTGTCGAGCCGGCTACGCGTGTAGACGCGGCCCCGTTTGCGTGAGTGTCTTCCCACTCGGTATGACTCCCTGTAGCTCAGTCTTCGTATCGATGCTCGAACATCCGCCCGACGGCTGCGACCGTACGGCTGCCATCGTGACGCCTCGAGCAGTGTCCCGGTGTACTTGCGGATAGACGATCCGGATACCTGTATCGTTCACCGGCACCCGAACCGACGTACGGCGTATCCGATGACCGCCTCCATGCGCATTGGGTAGCACGCATGATAGCACTCGCTCCCCGCGCGCCTACGGCCGTGAGCGCAGCCGTAGCCGGCGGGCGCACCTCTTACGCGCCAGCAAGCGCCCTTCTTACGACCGCCACGACCTCTTCCTGCTGCTCCCGTGTGATGCCCGGGAAGCATGGCAACGCGAACGTGCGCGCGTCGCATGACTCGGCCATCGGAAGCGATGGGCGCACGTAGCCGTCCACGTGATCGAACGCCTCCTGCTCGTGCAGGGCGAGCGGGTAGTAAAGCGCGGTACCGATACCCGCCTCCTTGAGCGCACCCATGACCGTCTCGGCAGCCTCCGCGCTCTCCGTCTTCACGATGTAGAGGTGATAGACGGCGTCGCCGAAGTCACGCGCAACGGGAAGCTCCAAACCGTCCACGCCCGCAAGAAGCTCGCCGTAGACCGCTGCCGCCGCGCGACGCTCGCCATTCCAGCGATCGAGGTGCGGCAGCTTCACCAGCAGGATCGCCGCCTGGAGCGCATCGAGGCGCGAGTTGGTGCCGAACGCGTCGTGGAAGTACTTCTTGGACGTGCCATGGCTCGCGAGCTTGCGGGCACGGGCTGCCAGATCGGCGTCATCGGTGGTGATCATCCCGCCGTCACCGGCCGCGCCGAGGTTCTTGCTCGGGAAGAAGGAGAACGCGGCGGCGTGCGCGAGCGAACCGGCGCGCTTGCCCTTGTAGGTTGCGCCGATCGCCTGGCAGGCGTCCTCGATCACGGCGACACCGTGACGCTCCGCGATCTCGAGCAGCGGGTCCATGTCAACGCACTGGCCGAAGATGTGCACCGGCAGGATGGCCTTGGTGCGCGGGGTGATAGCCGCCTCGATCTGCGAGACGTCCATGTTGTAGGTGCCGGGCTCGATGTCCACGAAGACCGGCGTTGCGCCCACGTGGTGGATGCACTCGACCGTGGCCCAGAAGGTGAAGGGCGTGGTGATGACCTCGTCGCCCTTGCCGATGCCCATCGCCGCCATGATCAGGAACAGGGCGTCGGTGCCGTTGCCGCAGGCAACCGCATGCGAGGTGCCGCAGTACCCGGCGACAGCCTCCTCGAACCCCTTGACCTTGGGGCCGCCGATGAACGCCGCGTTGGCCATCACGTCACCGATGGCGGCATCGAGTTCCGCCTGAAGCTCGCGGTACTGGGCCTTGAGATCGAGCAGGGGGACACCCATCGCATACTCCTTCATGACACGTCGTCTACCGGGATCCATCCGATTGTGACACGGGTGCAAGCCCACAGCGCACCCGGAGCCCATCCGTAACGCTGCCGTTCACTGGTTGTCGAGCAGCTCCTCTTCCGCCACCTCGCGCACAGCCCGCGCGGGAACGCCCATCACCACGGTACGGGCGGGGACGTCGCGGGTGACGATCGACCCGGTGGCGATGAAGCCTTCCTCGCCTATCTCGACGCCCGGCAGGATATGCGAGCCGCCGCCCACGCGAGCGCCGCGGCGGATCGTGCAGCCTCGCATCTCCTTCAGGCGCTTCTCGGTGCGCCCCATGTAGTTGTCGTTGGTGGTCACCACCATCGGAGCGATGAACACGTCCTCCTCGATGGTCACGTACGCGGTGACGTACGCCCCGGTCTGGATGCGCGTGCGGCTGCCGATCGTGGTGTCGTTCTCTACCGTCACGTTGCGGCCGATCACGACACGATCGCCCACCGTACACCGCTCACGCACACCGGCGCCGTCGGCGATCACGCAGTCGCTGCCGAACGTGGAGCCGGCCATCAGGACCGCGTTGTTCCCTACGACACACCCGCTGCCGAGCACAAGCCCGTCGAGGTCGCCACCCTTGGCGGTGGACGACTTGGCGAGTTTGGGCGGCTTGCCCACCATCGCACCGTCACTGATGGTCACACCGTCACCGATCACGGCGCCGGGGAACACGTGGACGAACGAGCCGATGGTGACTTCGTTACCGATGACCACGTTCTCATCGATCACGCAGAACGGCGACGGCGAGAAGCCGCCTCCGACCTGTACCGAGGGATGCACATATGCGGTCATGAGACCTCCAGGGCCGTGGCGACCGGCGCTCCGCCAGCGGCGATCGATTCGCTCACAGCCTCGAGCACACGCACGACCTCGAGGCCGTCCCTGCCGCTCGACCGGGGCCGCTCTCCGCTCCTGCAGCAGTCGATGAAATGCTGCACTTCGAGCGAGAGCGGCTCGGCCATCTTGATGTACGGCACCGTGATATCGCCGAAGCGAAGCGTCAGGTCTTCCCGATATCCGAGCGCGTCGGCGGGTGCGCCGACGCCCTTGTCGTAGATCCAGATCTTCTCGGTGGCCTCCATGTCGTCGAACACGAGCATCTTCTTCGTGCCGACGATGGTGAACTTGCGCGTCTTGTGCGGATCGAGCCAGCTCACGTGGATGTTGGCCATCCGGCCCGACGCGAAGTGGAGGTTGGCGAACACGGTGTCCTCCACACCCGGGTTGAGGTACGCCGCCCCGGTTGCCGAGACGCTCTCGGGCGCCTCGCCGAGCAGGTAATTCACGATCGACACATCATGCGGAGCCAGCGACCAGAACGCGTTCTCCTCGGTACGCACCTTGCCCAGATTGAGACGTTGGGCGTACAGATACATCACGTCGCCGAGTTCGCCCGAGTCGATCACGTCTTTGATGTGGTTCACCGCCGAGTGATAGACCATGAGGTGACCGACCATCAGGATCAGGTCACGTTCGTCGGCAAGCTTCACGAGATCGGCGGCATCTTCGCTGGTGAGCGTGAGCGGCTTCTCCACGAAGCAATGCTTGCCCGCCTCCAGAACGGCCCTGGCCACCGCGTGGTGGCTCGGCGCTGACGTGGCCACGACCACGGCGTCCACCTCGTGTGTGGCGAGCATCTCGTCGAGACTCGCGCACACGGGGACATCGGGATACGCGGATGAGAACTTCGCGAGGTTCGCCGGTGCGGCGTCGCAGACCGCCACAAGATCCGAGTCCGCGAGCTTGTGGACGTTGCGCACCAGGTTGGGGCCCCAGTAGCCGAAGCCGACGACGCCGATCCTCAACGGTGTCTGCTCGCTCACAGCCGCACCACGTTCCCACCGTCGTACTGCTCGAGCGCGTTACGCGTGTCGAGCACGAGTGACGCCTCGCGCGCCACGAGGGCGTAGTCCACGTCGCTGTGCGCGGTGATGATCAGCACCACGTCGGCTGCCGCGACCGTCTCGGCGGTCAGGTCGACCGCGGGGATGTCCGTCCCCGACACGGCGAAGCTCGGCACGAACGGGTCGTGGTACACCACGTCGGCCTCCTTCTCCAGCAGCAATTCGGCGATGCGGATGGCCGGCGACTCGCGCATGTCGTCGATGTCGGCCTTGTACGCCACGCCGAGCACGAGCACCTTCGAATCGGCGAGCGGCTTGCGCTGCGCGTTCAGGGCGTCCATGAGCCGGTCGATCACGTAGTACGGCATGTTCTCGTTGATGCGGCCCGAGAGGTCGATGAACTCGGTGCGGAAGTCGAACTGCTTCGCCTTCCAGGAAAGGTAGAACGGGTCGATGGGGATGCAATGGCCGCCGAGGCCGGGACCGGGATAGAAGGCCATGTAGCCGAACGGCTTGGTCTTGGCCGCCTTGATGACCTCCCACAGGCTGATTCCCATGCGCTCGCAGAGCATCAGCAACTCGTTCATCAGCGCGATGTTCACACCGCGGAAGGTGTTCTCGAGGAGCTTGGTCATCTCGGCCACGCGGGTGGAGCTCACCGGCACCACCGTGTCGATGTAGCGGGCGTAGAGCGCCACTGCATTCTCGGTGCAGGCCGGCGTGACGCCGCCGATGACCTTGGGGGTGTTGCGGGTCTGGTAGACGGGGTTGCCGGGATCGACCCGCTCCGGCGAGAACGCCAGGTAGATGTCGGTTCCCACCTTGAGACCGCCCGACTCCAGGATGGGCTGGATGATCTCCTCGGTGGTGCCCGGATACGTGGTGGACTCCAGGGTGATCAGCATCTCGGAATGCAGGTGCGGGGTGACCGAGCGCGCCGCGGACTCCATGTACGACGTGTCCGGCTCCTTCATGTCATTGAGCGGCGTGGGGACGCAGATCGCGATCGCGTCCACCTCACCCGCGCGCGAGAAATCGGTGGTCGCCGAGATGAGCCCGGCCTCCACGAGCGGAGCGAACTCCTCCTGCGGCACATCGGGGATGTAGCTCGTTCCCGCATTGACGAGGTCGGCCTTCTCGGCAGAGACCTCGAAGCCCACGACCTTGTGCCCGGCCTTGGCCATCTCCAGGGCAAGCGGCAGGCCCACATAGCCCAGCCCTACGACCCCGAGGACCGCTTCTCCGCTCTCGATCCGCTCCTTGAGTCCCATCTCATCCCTCTCGTGTATCGTGCCAGCCGCGCGACTCGCCGCCGGGCAACCCTATGATTCTATCGCGAACATCAGCGTCCCGGAGCATGCCAGCGCCTCGCCCACCAGAGCGCGCGCCTCGCCGAACCCGATCCTGCCGCGCGCCTTGGTGATGTCCACACGCATGGTGAGCGTGTCTCCGGGCACGACCTGACGCTTGAACCGTACCTGGTCGATCCCGGCGAAGAACGCGATCTTGCCCTGGCTCTCCGGGCGCGAGAGCAGCGCAACCGCCCCCACCTGCGCCATCGCCTCCACGATGAGCACACCCGGCATCACCGGGTGCGACGGGAAGTGCCCGGGCACCCAGAACGCGTCGGAGCGCACGTCGAGCTCACCTGTGGCGCTCACCCCCGGCTCCAGCTCGAGCACGCGATCCACGAGCAGGAACGGATGCCTGTGGGGGATGATCTTCTCGATCGCCTCTCGGTCGAGCATCGCTGTCTCCTATTCCTCGCTCATACGCACATCGGCGCCCAAGGACGCCAGCTTGCCGGTGAAGTCTTCGTAGCCCCGCTCGATGTGATGGACCCCGGTGACGACCGTCTGCCCCTCGGCCACAAGCCCGGCGAGCACCAGCGCCGCGCCACCGCGGAGGTCCGGCGAACAGACGGGGGCCCCCTCAAGGCGGTCCACACCGCGCACGAGAGCACGATGCCCCTCGATGTCGATGTCGGCGCCCATGCGCTTGATCTCGTCGGCGAACATGAAGCGGTTCTCGAACACGTTCTCAGTGATCACCGAATCACCCTGCGCAAGCGCCATGAGCGCCATGAACTGCGCCTGCATGTCGGTGGGGAACCCCGGATGCGGCAGCGTCGCGATATCCACCGGCACGACCGGCTCGGTACGCGAGATCGTGACCGACTCACCGGCTACCACCACCTCGCACCCCGCGGCGCCGAGCTTGTTGAGCAGCATCTCGAGGTGTGAGGGATCGAAGCCGGTGACCGTGACGGGGCCGCCGGCGAGCGCCCCTGCCACCAGGAACGTCCCCGCCTCGATGCGATCGCCGATCGTGGTGTGCTCGGCTGGTGTCAGCGTTCGCACGCCCTCGATCTCAAGCGTCGAGGAGCCGCGTCCCGAGATGCGGGCGCCCATCGACGTGAGCATGTCCACAAGGTCGCCGATCTCGGGCTCCCGGGCGGCGTTGTCGATCACGGTCACACCCTCGGCCAGGACCGAAGCCATGAGCAGGTTCTCCGTGGCGCCTACGCTGGGGAAGTCGAGTATCACCTGCGCGCCCCGGAGGCCCTCCGGCGCCGCAGCGTCGATGAACCCGTGTTCGAACGACACGTCCACGCCGAGGTGCTCGAGACCGTGGACGTGCATGTCGATCTTCCGCGATCCGATGTTGCAGCCGCCCGGCATCGCCACGCGCGCATGCCCGAAGCGGGCGACGAGCGGGCCGAGCACGACGATCGAGGCCCGCATCTGGGCCACGAGCTCGTACGGGGTCTCCACCGAGGTGACGTCCGACGCATCGACGCGGACGGTGTGGTCCTCGCGGGTCACGCGCGCACCGAGGCCTTCGAGCACGCGCGCCATCACGTCCACGTCGCTGATGGCCGGGACGTTGTGTATCGCCGACTCGCCGGACGCGAGCAACGCCGCCGCCATGAGCTTGAGCGCCGAGTTCTTTGCGCCACCTGCGCGGACCGATCCCGAGAGCGGGCGGCCGCCGGTGACGATGATTGACGGCATCGGTGCGGATCCTTTCGATGGGTTCGTGCTTAGCAGGGTAACGGACGAGCCATGACAGCGCCAACGCGCCGGCGCTGCTGTTGCCGACCCGTGACGCGCTGCGTGGCGGGTCCGTCATCGGACCCGCCACGCGTGAACTCGATCGAAAGCCGCGTCACGACCGCCGCTCGGCCACCTGCAGCTGGATCTCGCACCACTTCAGGTCGGCCTCGCACTCGTCGATCGCGGAGGGCTCGCGCTCCATGAGCGGCTTGGCCTTCATCTCGGCCATACGCTGCTCGGCGAGCTCCTTGGCGCGGGTTGCGCGCTCCACATCCACGCGTGACGCGTGTTCGGCGGCGTCGGCCAGCACGATCACCTTGTCCTGGTGCACCTGCAGGTACCCGCCGGAGACCGCGAACCACTCCACGTCCTTGTTATCGTTGTAGCGGACACGCAACTCGCCCGGCCGCAGAACGGTCACGAGCGGCGCGTGGAGCGGCATGATGCCGACCTCGCCGTCGAGCGTGGGAGCGATGACCATCTCCACCTCGTTGGTGTAGACGATCTTCTCCGGCGTGACGATCTCGCAGAGGAGGGTACGGGCCATGGCTACGCCGTCGCCTTCATCTTCTCGGCGGCCTCAAGCGCTTCCTCGATGGTGCCCACATAGCGGAAGGCGCCTTCGGGGATGTCGTCGTGCTTGCCCTCGATGATCTCGGCGAAGCCGCGGATCGTGTCCTCGAGCTTGACGTACTTGCCGGCCATACCGGTGAACTGCTCGGCCACGTGGAACGGCTGCGACAGGAACTGCTGGATCTTGCGTGCGCGCGACACGATGAGCTTCTGTTCCTCGGACAACTCGTCCATGCCGAGGATGGCGATGATGTCCTGGAGGTCCTTGTAGGTCTGAAGGACCTCCTGCACGCCACGGGCCACGCGGTAGTGCTCCTCGCCCACGACCTCGGGGTCGAGCGCGCGCGACGAGGACTCGAGCGGGTCGACGGCCGGGTAGATGCCCAGCTCGGCGATCGAACGCGAGAGCACCGTGGTGGCGTCGAGGTGCGTGAACGCCGTGGCCGGCGCCGGGTCGGTCAGGTCGTCGGCCGGCACGTAGATCGCCTGCACCGACGTGATCGAACCCTTCTTGGTGGACGTGATGCGCTCCTGCAGCTCGCCCATCTCGGTGGCCAGCGTGGGCTGGTAACCCACGGCGCTCGGCATACGGCCGAGGAGCGCCGACACCTCGGAGCCCGCCTGGGTGAAGCGGAAGATGTTGTCGATGAACAGGAGCACGTCCTGGCCCTGGTCACGGAAGTACTCGGCCGAGGTCAGACCGGCAAGACCCACGCGCAGGCGGGCTCCCGGAGGCTCGTTCATCTGGCCGTAGATCAGCGCCGTCTTCTCGATGACGCCGGACTCGGTCATCTCGTTATACAGATCGGTGCCCTCACGGGTGCGCTCGCCCACGCCGGTGAACACGGAGGTACCGCCGTGCTGCATGGCGAGGTTGTTGATGAGCTCCATGATGATGACGGTCTTACCCACGCCGGCGCCGCCGAACAGACCTGTCTTACCGCCCTTGATGTAGGGCTCGAGCAGGTCGACGACCTTGATGCCGGTCTCGAAGATCTCAGTCGTAGGCACGAGGTCCTCGTACTCGGGGGCCTCGCGGTGGATCGGGTAGAACGCCTCGACCTCCGGCATCGGCTTGCCATCGACCGGCTGGCCGACGACGTTCCAGATGCGGCCGAGCGTTGACGGCCCTACCGGCATCTGGATCGGCGCACCGGTGTCAACGGCGTCCATACCGCGGGTTATGCCGTCGGTGGAGGACATGGCCACGGCGCGCACGAGGTTGCCGGGCAGGTGCTGCTGAATCTCGGCGACCAGGTGGACTTCACCGATCGCGGTCTCGCCGTCGACTGTGAGCGCGGTGTGGATCGCAGGGATCGCGTCGGGCGCGAACTCCACGTCGATAACCGGGCCGACGACGCGAACGATACGTCCGACGTTCATGGGCGACCTCTCCTTGTTCTCTGCCATGCCGCTACGCCTCCTCGAGTGCCGCGGCGCCGCCGACGATCTCCGCGATCTCGGTGGTGATGGCGGCCTGCCGCGCTCGGTTGTAGCTGCGTGTCAGCGTGGTGATCATCTCGCTCGCGTTGTCCGTGGCCGACTTCATGGCCGTCCGGCGCGCGCCCTGTTCGGCGGCGGCCGACTCCATGAGCGCCCGGTACACGAGTGTCTCTACATACGTTGGAAGCAGGTGCTCCAGGACCTCGCCGGCAGACGGCTCGAAGAGGTACTCGGGCGTCAGTTGAAGCGTGCTCAACGGATCACCGGACTCCTCGGCCTCCATGACCTTGTGCTCGATGGGGAGCAGCTGGTAGGTCTCCGGCTTCTGCTCGGCGACGTTCTTGAAGCGGTTGAAGACGATATAGGCCGCATCGAGCTCGCCGGCCGCGTACCGCGGGATGATGTGCGCCGCTATCGAACGCGCATCCGCGAACGTGGGCTTGTCCGACATGTCACGATATGCGAGCACCGGATCGATGCCCCGGTAGCGAAGATAGCCGATGGCCTTCTTGCCCACCGCGATGACGTCGGTCTCCACCCCGTTGCCGTGCTCGGCGCGGATGCGGTCCTCGGTGATGCGGAGGATGTTGCTGTTGAACGCGCCGCAGAGCCCTCTGTCCGAGGTTATCGTGACGACCAGGACACGCTTTCGCTCCTCATGCTCCTCGAGCAAGGGGTGCGACGCATCCTCCACGAACCGTGCGACGTTCTGCAGGACCTCCATCATCGCGAACGCATAAGGGCGCGCGGACTCGATCTTCTCCTGCGCCTTCTTGATCTTCGCGGTCGCGACCATCTCCATGGTACGCGTGATCTGGCGCGTGGACTGCACGCTGCCGATCCGCTGCTTGATGTCGCGAAGGTTCGCCATGCTATGCCTGACCCTCGGCGTCGAATCCTGCCTTGTACTCCTCGATCGCCTTGCCCAGCGCCTCGGCGGTCTCATCGGTGAGCTTGAGATCGCTCAGGATGGCGCGCCCGATCTCGGGGTGGGCGTTCTCGAGGAACTCGAGCAGACCGTCGCGGAAGCGCTGCACCGCATCGACCGGAAGATCGTCGATGTAGCCCTTGGTCCCGGCGTAGATCGCCATGACCTGATGCTCCACCGGATACGGCGCGTACTGGCCCTGCTTGAGCAGCTCGACGAGCCGCGCACCACGGTTGAGCGTGGCCTGCGTGGCTTTGTCGAGGTCGCTGCCGAACTGGGCGAACGCGGCGAGCTCGCGGTAGCGGGCGAGATCGAGGCGCAGGCTGCCGGCGACCTGCTTCATCGCCTTGATCTGCGCGTCGCCTCCCACGCGGGAGACCGAGATACCCACGTTGATGGCGGGCCGGACACCCTGGAAGAAGAGGTCCGACTGCAGGAAGATCTGCCCGTCGGTGATCGAGATGACGTTGGTGGGGATGTACGCCGACACGTCGCCGGCCTGGGTCTCGATGACCGGGAGCGCCGTGAGCGAACCAGCGCCGTTCTCATCGCTGAGCTTGACCGCTCGCTCCAGCAGGCGGCTGTGCAGGTAGAAGACGTCACCGGGGTACGCCTCGCGGCCCGGCGGGCGGCGCAGCGTGAGCGACATCTGGCGGTAGGCGACGGCCTGCTTGGACAGGTCGTCGTAGACGCACAGGACGTGACGGCCCGGGTTGTCCGCGGATGCCGGCTCACCATTGGCGCCGTTGTACATGAAGTGCTCGCCCATCGCACATCCGGCCATCGGCGCCAGATACTGCAGCGGGGCCGGATCGGAGGCGTTGGCCGCCACGACGATGGTGTAGTCCATCGCACCGTACTGCTCAAGGGTCTCGACCACGCCGGCCACGGTGGACGCCTTCTGTCCGATGGCCACGTACACGCAGATGAGGTCCTTGCCCTTCTGGTTGATGATCGCGTCGATCGCCACGGCGGTCTTACCCGTCTGACGGTCGCCGATGATCAGCTCGCGCTGACCACGGCCGATCGGGATCATGGCGTCGATGGCCATGAGACCGGTCTGCACCGGCTCGTGCACGCCCTTGCGCTCGATGACGCCGGGCGCACGGAACTCGACGGGGCGGTAGCCCTCTGCGGTGATGGGGCCCTTGCCGTCGATCGGCTGACCGAGCGGGTCTACGACGCGGCCGAGCATGCCGGCGCCCGAGGGCACCTCCACGATGCGGCCGGTCGTCCGCACGGAGTCGTTCTCCTTGATGAGCGACGTGCCGCCCAGGAGCACGGCGCCGACTTCGTTCTCATCGAGGTTCAGGGCCATGCCGTAGACGACTTCGCCGTCACCGGCCACGAACTCGAGGAGCTCGCCGGCCATGGCTCCGCGCAGTCCCTCGACACGTGCGATACCGTCACCGATCTGGATGACGGTGCCGACCTCGCGTACGTCAACGGAGGCCTGATACGACTCGAGCTGCGTTCGCAGCACGTCGCCGATCCTGCTTGCGGTGATCTCTGCCACTTACGCCTCACCTCCCTGACGTGTGGTAGTCAGCGCCTGGCGCACGCCATCGAGCTGGGACGTGATGGTCCCGTCGAGCACGCGGCCGGCTACATTGATCCGGATGCCGCCGAGGATCGTCTCGTCCACCCGCTCGCGCAGGGTGACGGGACGCCCGAGGGCGGTGGAAATCTGCTTCACGAGCTTCGCCCGCAACGCATCGTCGAGCTCGATGGCCGTGGTGACCTCGGCCACCACGATCCCACGCTCCGCCTCAGCGGTCTCAGTGAAAGCCCGGGCGAGATCGCCGAGGTTGTCAGTCATGCGTCGCTCGACCATGAGGGTCACGATCGCCAGGGTCTCGGGCGCCACCGACTCGCCGAAGATCTCGCGCAGGATGTCGCGCTTCTTCTCGGCGGGCAGGCTCGTGTCCGTGAGCGCCTGATGCAGGTCCACATGGCCGCGCACAGCCTTGACCACCGACGCAAGGTCGGCGTCGACGGCATCGACGGCATCGCTCAGCGTGGCGAGCTCGAAGAGCACCCGGGCAAGGGTCTCGATCGTCTCGCTAGTTCTCATTCAAGCTCCCCACTTCCGCGAGGTACTTGTCGATCAGCGCCTCGTGATCGGCCTTGGAGAGGCTCGAGCCGATGATCTTGCCAGCCACGGCGACGGAGAGGTCGGCGACCTCGCCCTTGAGCTCCGCCATGGCCGACTCCTTCTCCGCGGTGATGGCAGCCACTGCCTTGGCCTTCTCAGCCTCGGCCTCCTCGCGCGCCTTGGCGAGGATCTCGGCCTTCATCGACTCGGCCACCTTGCGGCCCTGCTCGATGACCTGCGCCGCTTCAGCACGCGCGTCGGCCATCTGCGTCTTGTACTCGTCCAGGAGCCGCTCGGCCTCGACACGCGTGTCTTCGGCCTTCTCGAGAGACTCTCTGATCTTGGTCGCACGCTCATCGAGCATCTTCGTGATCGGCGGGAACGCGAATTTCGCCAGGACGAAGAAGACGACGACGAACGCGACGATGTTCACCCACATCTCTGTGGTGTTAGGGATGATGATGTCCACGCTTGTCGCTCCTCCCGCTTTCGGTGGCCGCCTAGCCCGCGTTCAGAACGAAGGCGAGAACGAAACCGAGGAGACCGAGCGCCTCGATCATGCCAAGGGCGATGAACATGGTGGTCTGCAGGCGACCGGCCATCTCAGGCTGGCGAGCCATGGACTCGATCGTCTTGGCGCCGACGATGGCCAGACCGATGGCGGCGCCGATGCCTCCGAGACCGAACGCGAGCGCAGCACCCAGAGCTTCCATAACTTCCTCCTTGTGGTTCCCACCCGTGGGTCCGTCCCCGGACGGGTGGCGCTTTCAATTCCCTTTACGCCGCCATCGCGACGCTCAAAACCTTCTCACGCGCCGCATCGCGGCGCTCCGTGCCGGGCTTGCCCGGTGCGGCCGCCCGTGCCGCCCTAGTGCTCGCCCGCGTGCAGCGCGCCGTTGATATAGACGGCCGTCAGGATCGCGAAGATGTACGCCTGCAGTACCGCGACGAACAGCTCGAACGCCCTCAGGATGACCTGCATCAGGAACGAGAGGGGCAGCACGAGGGCGCTGGACACGGTGACGTGCTCGATCGCCAGCGCCATGAAGATCGCGAACACGCCGAGCATGATGTGGCCGGCGTACATGTTGGCGAAGAGTCGGATGCCCAGCGTGAACGGCCGCAGGAAGTGCGAGATGACCTCGATCACGAAGATCAGCGGCGCGAGCCAGAAGGGCGTACCGGAGGGCACGAAGCTCTTGATGTACTTGAAGAAGCCCCCGACCGCCTTCACGCCGATGGCGTTGTAGAAGATGAAGACGACGATCGCCCAGGTGAAGGTGGTGCCCACCGTCCCCGTGCCCGGAAGGGCAGGCGGGATATTGCCGATGAGATTGTTGAAGAGCACGAAGAAGAACATCGTGCCGATGAACGGGAAGTACTTCTTGCCCTCGGGTCCCATGATGTCGACACAGACCCCGTTACGGACGAAGTCGACGCCCGCCTCGGCGAGATTGCCGATGCCGCTCGGCACGAGCTTGGTCTTGCGGGACGCGGCCACGAAGAACAGCAGCAACACCACACATCCCACGATGAGCCAGAAGGTGTAGTTGGTCAGGCTGAAACCGGCCGCTTCGTGACCGTGTCCTCCGGACAGCGGCAGTACCGAGAGCTCGTGCAGAAGCTCTTCGATCTTGTGAGGCATCTGATCCATACTTCGAGCCTTCCTCCTTAGGCGGACGGGTGCGTCGTGTTGAGACGTGATGCTCTACCGGCCTCTACCGCGAGACCAGCGATGAACGAGAGCCCAAGCGCGAGACCGAAGGGCGCAAGCCCGCCGGGAGCGAAGACGAAGTACGCCGCGAGAGCGGCGAGGGCGGCGATCATGCGCGCACCGGTGGCAAGAGCGACGACGGCGAAGCCGCGTGAGGGATTCTCAGGGGTCACGAACGATGCCGCTCTCTCCGCAACGAGCGTGAGAACGACGCCGAGCAGCGCTCCAAGCGCCACGGCGACCACCGGGTGGCCCAACACGGAAGATGCGGTGGAAATCTCGCAGTCCCTTCACGCGATGCCCTCATAGCAGGCGAGGTCACTCGACCGGGACAGGAGCGAACGCAGCAGGCGCGATGGGCGCGCTGTGCACGGGATCCGGGGCCCCGGGGGTGGCCTCGAAAGCGTGCCCACTATACAACAACGACCTGGCCGCAACAACACGGGAATCCGAGGGAGACCCCTGCATGACGAGCGCTTCCAGCCGGGGCGCACGACCGGGGCGCACGGGCCGCTCCGGAACCCTCCGCTACGAATCCTGGTCGTCGTGATGCGCGGCCTGGAACAGCCCCAACCAGGAGGCCATCAGCCCCGAGAGCACGGCAAGCACGAGAAAGGTCAGCGACTTGTACAGCGTGGGCACCCAGCGCATCGCGTAGCCGCCGACAGCCAGGGCGGCGGACCACACGTAGATGATCAGCACTGTCTGCCGCTGACTGAACCCGCGCGCGAGAAGCCGGTGGTGGATGTGCCCCTTGTCGGCCCGTTGGATCGGCCGGCCGTGCCGCTTACGACGGATGATCGCCGAGAGGGTGTCGAACACCGGCACCCCGACGATGAGGATCGGCACCACGAGGGCGATCGCGGCGGTGGACTTCATCACGCCGGTAAGCGATATGCAGCCGAGGGAGAACCCGAGCAAGAGGGCGCCTGAGTCTCCCATGAACACCGAGGCAGGGTGGAAGTTGTAGCGCAGGAAACCGATACACATCCCGACGATAGCGACAGCGAGGAAAGCCGCCAGCGGCTGGTTCGACTCCAGGGCCAGCACGAACAGGCTCACCGCGGCGATAGCGGTGACCCCGGCCGCCAGGCCGTCCAGGCCGTCGATGAGGTTCACGATGTTCGCGAAGCTCACCAGCCATATGAGCGTGATCGGGATGGCCAGCACACCCAGCATGATGATGCCGCCGCTGAACGGATCGCCCACGAATTCGATGCGGACCCCGCCCGCCACGGTGAGTCCGGCGGCGAGGATCTGACCGAGCATCTTACGGCCCGGGGGAAGATCCACGATGTCGTCCAGCAATCCGATGGCGAACACCAGCCCGATGCCGCCGAGCACAGCGAGCGCGGCCCCGTCCGAAGCGATGAGGATCTGCTGCCAGTCCCACTGGCGCTCGCCGATCCACCGCACCGCAACCGCGGCGATGAGCCCGGCGAACATGCCCGCGCCGCCGATACGCGGAACCGTTCCGGTGTGGACGTGCCGCCCTCCCGCGCGGGCAACGATCCCCCACCGCGCGCCCACAAGGCGGGCGACCGGCGTTGTGAGGAGCGTGACACCGGCTGCGACCGCCAGGACGATCGCGTGCTCGACCCAGTTCACACGCTGTCACCGCCAGCGTAGCGCACGACCTCCACGCCGGCCTCGTCGAGCATCTCGGCGGCGAGCGCGTCCGGGTACGACTCCCGGAACACGATGCGCAGAACGCCGGCGTTGATCAGGATCTTCGCGCAGAGCACGCACGGCTGGTGCGTGCAGTAGACTGTGGCTCCGTCGATCGCGGTGCCGTGCCGCGCCGCCTGGATGACCGCGTTCTGCTCGGCATGGATGCCCCGGCAGAGCTCATGCTGCGTGCCCGACGGGATCGCGCGCTGCTCGCGCAGGCATCCCACCACGTCGCAGTGAGGGAGTCCCGACGGCGCGCCGTTATACCCGGTTGCCAGGATGCGCTTGTCCTTCACGAGCACGGCGCCGATCTTCCGACGGGTACAGGTGGCCCGCTCGGCCACCTGGTCGGTGATCGCCATGAAGTACTCGTCCCACGACGGCCTCGGCATGAAGTACCCCGCTTACTTGGTGCCGAAGAGACGGTCGCCCGCATCGCCCAGGCCCGGCACGATGTAGCCGTGGTCGTTGAGGTGGCTGTCGATCGCGCACGTGTAGATCGTGACGTCACGGCACAGCCGGTTGACCTCCTCGATCCCTTCGGGTGCGGCAAGGAGCACCAGCAGGTTGATCTCCCGGGCGCCACGGTCGCGCAGGAACTGCACGGCAGCCGCCGCGGAGCCTCCCGTGGCCAGCATCGGGTCGACGATCAAGACGTCGCGCTCGCCGATGTCCTCGGGAAGCTTGCAGTAGTACTCCACGGGCTGCAGCGTCTCCGGATCACGGTACAGGCCGATGTGGCCCACCTTGGCCGCGGGGATGAGCTCGATGATGCCCTCCACCATGCCGAGGCCGGCCCGCAGGATCGGGATGACCGCCACCTTCTTGCCCGCGAGCACGAAGGTCGTGGTCTGCGTGATCGGCGTTCGGACCACGGTCTCCAGCAGCTGGAAACTGCGGGTGGCCTCGTACGCCTCGAGCATCGCGAGCTCCTTGACCAGCTCACGGAACTCCTTCGCGCCCGTCCCCACGTCGCGGAGGATCGAGAGCTTGTGCTGTACGAGCGGATGGTCGATCACGACCACGTTGTCCCAGCGCGGATCCTTCGCCATCACAGTCCTCCTCGCCTAGAGTTCCGGGTACAGCGGGTGAGCCTCGAGCAGAGCGGCCACCTGTGACTTGATCGCCTCCACGCGGGTGGGGTCATCGCGGTGGAAGATGGTCTCGGCGATCAACCGTCCCACCGTGTGCGCCTCCTCCTCATCGAACCCGCGCGTGGTCATGGCAGCCGAGCCCACGCGGATGCCGCTCGTGACGAACGGGCTCTCGGGATCGTTGGGGATCGCGTTCTTGTTCACGGTCATACCCACGTGCTCGAGGACCTTCTCGGCGTCCTTGCCGGTCACACCGGCCGGACGGAGGTCCACCAGGAGGAGGTGGTTGTCCGTGCCTCCCGAGACCAGCCGGAGCCCGCCTTCCACCATCGCCTCGCCCATCACCCGGGCGTTCGTGACCACCTGGTCGATGTAGGCCGAGAACTCAGGCTGCATCGCCTCGCGGAACGCAACCGCCTTGGCGGCGATGATGTGCTCGAGCGGACCGCCCTGCAGGCCGGGGAACACGGCCTTGTCGATGGCGACCCGGTGTTCCTCCTTGCAGAGGATCAGGCCGCTGCGCGGGCCGCGGAGCGTCTTGTGCGTGGTCGACGTGACCACGTCGGCGTGCGGCACCGGCGACGGATGCGCACCGGTGGCGACGAGGCCGGCGATGTGCGCCATGTCCACCATCAGCTTCGCGTCCACCTCGGCGGCGATCGCCGCGAACCGCTCGAAGTCGATGATGCGCGGATATGCCGAGGCGCCCGCGATGATCATCTTGGGACGGTGCTCCTTGGCGAGCCGCTCTACCTCGTCGTAGTCGATACGCTCGTCATCACCGAGACCGTACGGGACGACGTTGAACCACTTACCCGAGAAGTTGACCGGCGAGCCGTGGGTAAGGTGACCGCCCATGGCGAGGTTCATCCCGAGGTACGTGTCGCCCGGATCGAGGAAGGCATAGTAGACCGCCAGGTTGGCGGGGGCGCCGGCGTGCGGCTGCACATTGGCGTGCTCGGCGCCGAAGAGCGCTTTCGCACGCTCGCGCGCGAGATCCTCGACGATGTCGACCTTCTCGCATCCGCCGTAGTACCGCTTGCCCGGAAGCCCCTCGGCGTACTTGTTGGTGAGCACGCTGCCGGCAGCCTCCAACACCGCCATGGACACGAAGTTCTCCGAGGCGATGAGCTCGATCGACTCACGCTGCCGCGTGAGTTCGGCGTCCATCGCCGCCGCGAGCTCCGGATCCGACGCGGACACGTGACGCAACGTCATGGAAGGTCCTCTCTCCTACTCGTTGGACTGTTCGATCCGCCCGATCTTGTCGACCCGGCGCTGGTGGCGTCCTCCTTCGAAGGGCGTCTCAAGGAACGTCGAGAGCACCTCCGCTGCGCGATCGCGGTCGATGTAGCGCCCTGGAAGCGTGAGGATGTTGGCGTTGTTGTGCAGGCGCGCCATGCGCGCCATCTCCGGATCGCTCGCCTGCACCGCGCGGATGCCCGGGACCTTGTTGGCCGCGATCTCCATCCCCAGCCCGGTTCCGCAGATCAGCACCCCGAACGGGGCCTTCCCGGCCGCGACCGCGCGAGCGACGATCTCCGCATAATCGGGGTAGTCGACCGAGTCCTCGGATGCGGTGCCGACGTCCACGACCTCGTGACCGAACCCCTCAAGAACCTCACGGACCTGCTCTTTGAGCTCGAATCCAGCGTGGTCCGAGCCGAGGTAGATGCGCATAGCCTCCCCTTCAGCGTGGCCGGAGGCGACCCGCATGGGCCGCCTCCGGCAGATTGTACCGTATGCCGGGCGTGACAACGCTCCGGATACCGCGAAGCGCAACCCCGTCAGTTGTCCTGACCCGCGGCGACCGCCCGGATCTCTTCCTCAGGAACCGGGCCCACGCGTGTGACCACCGGCTCAGGGCCGGTGCAGTCCACCACGGTCGAGGCCATCCGGTGGGGTGTCTCCCCGCCGTCCAGGACCACGTCGGCCGCGGCGACGATCCGGTCCTCAAGCTCCTCGAACGAGCTCGCGGGCGGCTTGCCCGACGTGTTGGCCGAGGTGGTCACCACGGCCGCGCCGTTGGAGCGGATCAGTTCCTGGACGAGCCGGTGGTCGGGAGAGCGGAGCGCCACCGTGCCACGGTCGTCGCGGAACTCCTTGGCTACGACGTCCGCGGCCTTGACGACGATCGTGATCGGCCCGGGCCAGAACGCCCGCGCCAGGCGGTGTGCGTACTCGGGAACGTCCACACCATAGATATCGAGCGCGCCCTCACCGTCCACGAGCCACGGCAGGGGTTTGTTCTTGGGTCTCATCTTGATGTCGATGATCTCCTGGGAGCCGATGCATGACGTAGCGGAAGCGCCGATCCCGTACACCGTCTCAGTGGGGAACACGATGATGCCCCCGTCTCTGAGCATGGTGGCGGCGAGATTGACCACTTCCGCCGAGGGGTTTTCCGGGTCGACGTGTATCACCTTGTTCATCGCTGCATCGACCTACCTTTCTGCGCATAGACGATACGCTCACGGCCGGCGAGATCACGCCGGACCGTCACTCCCTCGAACCGACCCTCCAGGACACCCGCCGCATCCGACACCCTGCCGCTGTCGAGTTCCACCGCGAGACCTCCGCCGGGAGCGAGCCACGCCCCGGCCGCATCGGCGATACGCCGGAACACATCGAGGCCATCACGCCCTCCATCGAGCGCCGTGTGCGGCTCGAACCCCAGGATCTCGGCGGGGAGGTCGGGCAGGTCCCGGGACGGGATGTACGGTGGGTTGGACACGATGAGATCGACCGTACCGGCGAGTTCGTGCGGCAGTGGATCGAAGAGGTCTCCATACAGTACTTGTACCCTGTCTTCGACGTTTGCGTGAAGACTGTTCCGACCAGCGGTCGAGATCGCGCGCTCGTTGATGTCGGTGGCCCACACACGCGCCCCCGGATGCTCGCTTGCGATGGCCACCGCCACGCACCCTGAGCCGGTGCACAGGTCCACGACCACGGGTCGATCGAGGTCGCCGATGTGCTCAAGAGCGACGTCGACAAGGACCTCGGTCTCGGGCCTGGGGATGAAGACGCCGGGCTCCACATGGACCACCAGGTGACGGAAGGGCATCTCGCCCGTGACGTACTGCAGCGGCATGCCGTCAGCGCGACGCGCCACCAGCTCGCGGTACCGTGCGCGCTCCTCCGGCGAGAGCGGACGGTCGTGGTACGCATAGAGCTCCACACGCGAGAGGCCCGTAGCGGAAGAGAGCAGCCACTCGGCGGAGCGGCGCGGATGATCGTCGCCCTTGCCGCCCAGATACTCACACGTCCACTCGAGCGCGTCCTTCACTGTCCAGACGCGCTCGGCCACCTACACCACCGCCGCCAGACGCTCGGCCCGGTCGGCGGCGGCCAGCGCCTCCAATATCGGGCCGATGTCTCCCATGAGCACCCCCGGCAGGTTGTGCACCGTGAGCCCGATCCTGTGGTCGGTGATGCGGTCCTGGGGCACGTTGTAGGTGCGTATCTTCTCAGAGCGGTCGCCCGAGCCGATCTGGCTCTTGCGCGCCGCGCCCAGCTCGGCCTGCTGGCGCTCCATCTCGGCCTCGTACAGGCGGGCGCGGAGCACGCGGAGGGCCGCTTCCTTGTTCTGCAGCTGCGACTTCTGGTTCTGCGACTGCACCACCACGCCCGTGGGCAGGTGCGTGATACGCACCGCCGAGTCGGTGGTGTTCACGCTCTGGCCTCCCGGACCGCTCGAGCGGTAGACGTCGATGCGCAGATCGTGAGGGTTGACCTCGATCTCCACGTCCTCTGCCTCGGGCAGCACAGCGACGGTGGCGGTGGAGGTGTGGATACGCCCCTGGCTCTCGGTGGCCGGCACGCGCTGGACGCGATGGACTCCGCTCTCGAACTTCATCTTGGAGTAGACGCCCTTCCCCTTGATGAGGAACGACACGTCCTTGTATCCGCCCACCTCGTTCTCCGAGGCGTCGATCTCCTCGACCTTCCAGCGCTGCGACTCGGCGTATCGCGTGTACATGCGGTACAGGTCGGCCGCGAACAGTCCCGCCTCGTCGCCGCCGGCGCCCGCTCGGATCTCCACGATGACGTTCTTGTCGTCGTTGGGGTCGGCGGGGAGCATCATGACCTTCAGCTCGTCCTCGAGCGGCTCCACGCGCTCCTCGAGCGCTTCGAGCTCGTCCTTCGCCAGGTCCTTCATCTCGGCGTCGGACTCGGTCTTGAGCATCTCCCTGGCGTCGGCGATCCCGTCGAGCACCATCGTGTACTCGCGGATCTTGTTCACGAGCGGCGTCATGGCCGAGTGCTCCTTGGCCAGACGCGCGTACTCCTTCTGATCGCTCAGGACCGACTGGTCGGAGAGCTTCGCGGTGATCTCGTCGTATGACGAGAGGATCGACTGCAGTTTCTCACGCATGCCGTGTACGTCCTCCACAACAGGTAGTCACAGCGTAGCACGCTGGAAGGTCCGCGCAGACGCCGGACCGGTGGTCATTCAGTCGAGCTCCGGCAACGGGGCGGGCTCGCACACGGCCTCGCCGCGCGCCGCGGCTTCCGCCTCCTCGCGCGCCACCACCAGGCTCATCGCCGCCACGGCGATCTCGATCATCGAGTCGTCGGGCTCGGCGGTGGTCATGCGCTGCAGCTGCAGTCCCGGCCAGAGCAGCACCTTCACGAGCGGGTTGTCGGGGCGCGAGCCCGCCCACTTCACCGTGATCTCGTAGGCGAGACCGGCGATGAGCGGCAGCAGCAGCAGCCGGATGCCGATGTTGAAGAGCAGGACCCAGATCTTGGCGTCCACGCCCCACGCCGCAAGGATCGCCTTCCCGGGGACGAGCGAGAACACCACGATCGCCACGACCATCACCATGAGCAGGAACGACGTGCCGCAGCGTACGTGCAGCGTCGTGTACCGCTGGATCACATCGGGCTCAAGCGGGAGCCGCCGCTCGTACGCGTGGATGGTCTTGTGTTCGGCGCCGTGGTACTCGAACACCCGGTGGATCTCCCGCATCCTGCTGATCGCCCAGATGTACACGAAGAACGCGCCGAGCCGCAGCACGCCGTCCACCACGTTCCACACCAGGGGCCGGTCGATCGAGCTGCCCACGAGCAGATTGGTGACCACCGCGGGCAGGACGATGAAGAGGCCCACCGCCAGCAGCAGCCCGCCCACCATCGCCAGGGCGATCTCCTTGCCCTCGAGCTGCTCCTCCTCTGTTTCGCCGGAGTGCTCGGCGGAGATGGTGAACGCCTTGATCGCGAGCGCCATCGTCTCGTAGAAGCCCCACATCCCGCGGATGATGGGCCACCTGAGCCAGGCGTGCTTGTCCTTGGCCGAGACGAGGTCGTGTTCCTCGGTGTAGATCGCGCCGGACGGCTCGCGCACGGCGACCGCCCAGTTGTACCTGCCACGCATCATGATGCCCTCGAGGAGGGCCTGCCCGCCGATATGGGTCGGGTGGATCGTACAGTCGTCGGACATCGTCACTCCCGTTTCGGGGCTTTGGGGTACGGGTCGCCGCACGTCATCTTCCCCTCGCGGCATGGGCCGCGACGGCAGGACGCGCCGGCGTCCATGAAGATGTACGGTGCGGTGGGCTCGGCGAGCGCCAGCATGGCGAGCGCGAGCTCGCGGATCTCCCACTGGGCGCGCTTGCAGCACCGGAGCTCGAAGAAGTGCAGCAGCTCGCGGATGTTCATGGTGATGACGATCTTGGTCTCCATCGCGTTGGGCAGGAGATACCGCGCGTCCTCGGCCGGTATGCCGGCGTCCACGAGGGCGCGGTACGCGTCGAACGCCGCTCTGGTGGCGAGCGCGAACGTCTCGGAGGCCGCGGGGTCGTCGGCCACTGACGGCGGGGTCACGAACGCCGGGGTCTGCGCGTACGTGACGTACCGCTGCGACTGCTGGTTGTAGCTCGCCAGGCGGTGCCGGACGAGCTGGTGCGTCATCGCGCGGCTCACGCCGTCCACGGCGAACGTGTAGCTCGCGTGTTCCAGAGCCGAGGTGTGGCCCGAGGTGATGATCGTCTTGAGCACGCGCCGGACGGCCTCATCCGACATCGTCTCGGTGAGCTCGGCGGCGCCCACCGGGGCATAGCACAGCCGCGCGGCGGCGGCGATGGCGCGCTCCGGATCGGGCGTGTGATTGAGCAGCCTGACGTCCACGATGTGCCTCCGATAACACAGGAAGGCGGGTACTCCCCGCCTTCCCGATGATAACGCTTTGCGGCCCCGCGGGCGGCTACTCGCCCTCGGGAGCCTCTTCCACCACGTCGGCCACGGCCTCGCCGCTGTCGACGGCCTCGGCGACCTCTACCTTGGCGGCGCGCTCGGCCTTGACGGAGTCCTTCTTGGCCTTCTCCTCACGAGCGGCGATCGCGGCCTCTTCGGCGGCCTTCTGGCGCGCCTCGCGGGCTGCCGCTTCCTTCTCGGCCACTGCGGCGGCGGCGTTGCCGAACTTGTTGGAGAAGCGCTGCACGCGTCCGCCGGTGTCGACCAGCTTCTGCGTACCAGTGTAGAACGGATGGCACTTGGAGCAGAGCTCCACGCGCAACTCGGGCTTGGTGGAGCGCGTCACGAAGGTCTCACCGCACGAACAGGTGACCTTCGATTCGACGTACTCGGGATGGATGCCACTACGCACTTTGGAGACCTCCGTATGTATGCACCTGGTTTCCGACCAGGCGCGCGGACAGCCCGCGAATCATAGCACGGGGCGCGCCGAGCGGCAACGGGCCGGGACCGATGTGACGGGTAGCCCACGCTTGCTGTCCTCGCCGCACAGGACGCGGCTGCGACATTGCGGCAGACACTCGTCTACGACTGCGTGAATGCCGATGTCGGCGAGATCCGTGCCGCTGTCGCTTGTCACCGACAACAGCTCGGCGTTCAAGTCGGGCCGCTTCAAGGGCTTCATCGACGGGCTCGAAGACATCCGGCACGTGAGGACCAGACGCCATGCCCGGATACCAACGGTGTCGTAGAGCGGTTCAACTCGACACTGAAATGCGAACATCTCTACCGCCGTCCCATCCCCGACGCGGCGACTCTGATCGATGAGGTAGACTCCCTCATCGGCTTCTACAACTCCCGCCGACCCCATCAGGCACTCGGCCGAAGAAGGCCGCTGGAGGCGTACCGGGAGGACGGCCTATCACGAAAGCCGGGGCAGAAGTGTCCAAGAACGTTGACGCGGTACACCAGGAGTGCGTAAGCGGGTTCGTGACGCCTGAGAGCTTGTCGAGCACGTCGTAGGAGAAGTGCGTGGTGTGGCCAAGCTGGTCGGTGCAGTCGCTCAGTTGTGGTTGAGGTCCTGCGTCAAGGTCTGCGGGTAGCCATGAGCGTAGGTCACTCCCTCTGCATTGCCCGAATCCCGGCTAGCATGTCTTCGAGGAAAGCGATGTCTGCTCCCTCACGAGAATCGGTACGCCCCGCTTCGATTGCCTGGCCAACCCAGTGCTCAGCTGCCTCCAGGTCCCCCGCGCGGAGTTCAATGTTCGCGAGAGAAAGCATGGCGGTCACCCGAAACTCGGATACAACACCATAGCGCGTGATCTTCACGCGAGCGGGTCCAGGTATGGCTAGGCCAGGGGAGTCCATACGATTCAGCGCTTCCTGATAGCAGACTCGCGCACGGCCGTCATCAGTGCCGACGCTCAGTCCCCCTTCGTCGTAAGGCCAGTCACCGATCACCCAGCTCGCAAGGAAGACTGCTGCGACGACGAATGCTGAAGCCACCCCCCATGCCCAGCGCGGCGTGGGGCGGTGACGAGATATCAGTAGGATCAAGAGCGGAATGAGCAGGAGGACCGACTGTGCGATTAAGACAACCCTGGCACCCACTAGGCCCATCATCCCCGCAGCCTGAAGCAGCGCGAAGCCTGCCGCGCCCAAGAGCAGTGCCGACAAAGATCTCATTCGTTATCCTCCCCGCTGCTCCACAACCCGGCTAGCCACGCGGCAAACCAATTCACACCGGCGGACACGAAGCTCTCGGGGCCGAGACCTGAGGCCAGACCCGCTGCACCCTGCGCAGGCCCTGCGGCGTACTCGGCTGTCGCCGCCGTCTGACTCGCACAAATGGCCGCCTGGGCCTCCATTGCGTCATCCGGATCCATTGTCCCTTGCGCCACCTGATTGGCCAACTCAGCTGCCTGACTTCTACCGGCCTCCGACTCTTGCATAGCCTTGACTCCAGGGTTCAGCGCGACGTAGAGCAGAACGCCGAGGACCCCGACCACGGGTATCAGCACCCACCAGTCCTTCCCCGTCGGATCCACACGGTTCACCGGGTCGCCGCCACAGTAGAGGTACGGGTTCATGGTGACGGGGTCGGAAAGCTCGCCGGGGTAGATGTCGCGCGTGAGGAACCTTCCGAGCTCGGGCGCGTAGTAGCGGTTCCAGCAGTACGAAAGGCCGGTTGCGGTGTCGTAGCGGTAGCTCGCGTAGCGGTAGGGGTTGGCGACGGCCTCCGAAGACGCGAGCAGCGTGCCCCACGGGTCGTAGGTGTAGGTGTTGACGACGGCACCTTGGCTGTCGCTCATCGCCACCACGTCGCCGCGGGCGTTAGTGTGGTAGAAGTACGTCTCGCTCCCCTGCGTCATCGAGAAGAGGTTGCCCGCCGAGTCGTAGGTGTAGGAGGCGAGAGCCGCGCCGGTGCCGTCCGTCTCGGCGATCACGCGGGAGCTCGCCCCGTCGTAGTGGAAGAAGACGGTCGCGGCGCCTTGCGTGGCGCTCACGCGGCGGTTGAAGGCGTCGTAGGTGTAGGTCTCGATGGTGTCGCCGGTGGCGGCGTCGGCCACGCTCACAAGACGGCAGGCCGCATCGTGGGTGAAGAGGCGCTGCCCATCCGAGGTCATGTTCCCGGCGTCGTCGTAGGTGAAGCCGGGGGACGTGATGCGGTCTGCGGCATCGACCGTGAACCCGACAGTCGCACTCCCCTCGGTGCTCACGCCGATGAGGTTACTCGCCGCGTCGTAGGTGTAGGTGGTGACCGAGCCACCCGGCGCGGTCCAGGTCTTGAGGCGCCCGGCAGCGTCGTAGGCATAGGCACCGTTCGAGTCGGCAGTCACCCGTCCTGCCGCGTCGCGCGTGTAGGACTCGGCGATCACGCCTGAGGCGGCCGTGGTGACGATGGACTCGATGCGCCCGGCGGCGTCGTAGCCGAAGGCGGTGAGGGCGCCGTTTGGCAGCGTCACGCCCGTGCGGGCGCCTGCGGCGTCGTGCGTGAAGGTCGCGGTCTGCCCCGCGCTCTCAAGCGAGGCCAGGCGGCCTGCGAGGTCATAGGCGTAGGTGATCGGCTGTGCGGCGGCAGAGTCGAGCGTGCTCACGCGTCCGGCGCCGTCGTAGGCATACGTGGTGGCGAAGGGCTGTCCGTCGGCAGTGTCGGTCGCGGAAAGCAGCCACCCCACCGGGTTGTAGGTGAAGGAAAGCGCGCCGCCCGTGCCCGTGACGCCCGCAAGCCGGTGGGCGGGCGTGTAGGCAAACGCGTAGTGCTCGCCTGTGGAGTACGCGCTCGTGGCGAGGAGATCATCTGTCGTGTAGGTGCGGCTCACGCTCTCCCCCGTCGGATACTCCGATGTTAGCGTGTTTCCCGCCGCGTCGTGGGTGAAGGTCCACTCGTGCCCGAGGGCGTCTTCGGTGGCCTCCAGGCGGTCGGCGGCCGAGTACGTGTAGCTCGTGGTGGCGCCGCGCGGGTTGGTGACGGAGGCCAGGTTGTAGTTGGGGTCGTAGGTGTAGGCCCAGGAGTGCGTAAGCGGGTTCGTGACGCCTGCGAGCTTGTCGAACACGTCGTAGGTGAAGGTCTTCAGTCAGTGCGTCAGTGTGCCTACAAGATGAACTGCCCTGAGAGCTGGACAATCCAGTAGGTAAGCGCAAGGACCACAAGCATGATGTTGTCCACCCGATGTAGACCTCCGCGAATGAGGAGAATCAACCACAGGACTCCGAAAACCAGGAACATCACATTGAACAGGATGATTGCGCCCAGGCTCCAAGCCGACGTGCCGAGCCAAACCACTGTGGCTAGGAACACGGTTAGCGACCCCAGAGCCACGAGGAAGGCCACACCGAGTGCTCCTCGAAGATGGGTAGACAGCCTGTTGGATGAGACGGGCATCTGGTCACCTCACCATGACATCTCGAAGATACTCTGCGGCATTCTGATGAACACGCCAATCTGGTCCCGTGTGATCTGGCCGTCGATTTCGAGCCACATTGCCTGCAGTTCAGGGTTCACGCCTGCGTTCTGATCGGCCCAGTATTGCGCTGTCTCGTGACAGCGCATGAAGTCGTCATGGACCGGGGCGTAGGCTGCGGTGTTTGCCGCGGCCCCAAGGACACCAGTGCCCGCCAGATACACGACCAATCCGGGAATCGCGGCCTCGGCGAGTCCTGCGCCGCTCAACCCTAAGATCCCCGTCATCGGTAGTCCCGCGATTGCGATCATCCCGCTCGGATCCACGCAGTTCACCGGGTCCCCACCACAGTACAGGTACGGGTTCATCGTAACCGGGTCGGAAAGCTCGCCGGGGTAGATGTCGCGTGTCAGGAACCGTGCGAGCTCGGGCGCGTAGTAGCGGTTCCAGCAGTAGTAGAAGCCGGTTGCGGTGTCGTAGCGATACGACGCGTAGCGGTAGGGGTTGGCGATGGTCTCGGAGGCCGCGAGCAGCGTGCCCCATGGGTCGTAGGCGTAGGTGTTGACGACCGCGCCTGAGCTGTCGGTCATCGCCACCACGTCGCCGCGGGCGCTCAGGTGGTAGTAGTAGGTCTCCCCTCCCCGCGTCATCGAGAAGAGCTGTCCCGCGTCGTCGTAGGTATAGGAGGCGAGCGTGGCGCCGGTCTCATCCGTCTCGGCGATCACGCGGGCAGACGCTCCATCGTAGTGGAAGAAGACGGTCGCACTTCCTTCGGTGGATGAGATCCTGCGGTTGAAGGCGTCGTAGGCGTACGTGGCGATGGTGGCGCCGGTCGCTGCGTCTTTGACCGACACGAGCCTGCAGGCGGCGTCGTAGGAGAAGAGGCGCTCGCCATCCGAGGTCAGGTTCCCGGCGTCGTCGTAGGTGAAGCCGTCACTCGTGATGCGGTCGGCGGCGTCGATCGCGAAGGAGACAGTCGCGCTCCCGTCCACGCTCACGCCGGTGAGGTTGGAGGCCGCGTAGGTGTAGGCGGTGACGGTGTCGCCAGGCGCGGTCCAGGTCGTGAGGCGCCCTGCGGCGTCGTAGGCGTAGGCGCCGGAGGAGCCGTGAGTCACCCGTCCTGCCACGTCGCGCGCATAGGACTCGGCGATCACGCCTGAGGTGGCCGTCGTGGTGATCGACGCCACGCGACCGGCGGTGTCGTAGCCGTACGAGGTGAGCGCGCCAGTGGGGAGCGTGACGCCCGTCCGCGCGCCTGCGGCGTCGTGTGCGAAGGTGGCCGCGCCTGAGCCCGGGAGTGTGAGTGAGGCCAGGCGGCCTGCGAGGTCGTAGGCGTAGGCGACGGGAGGGGCGGCATCAGAGTCAAGCGACGCCACGCGACCGGCGGTGTCGTAGCCGTACGTGGTGGCGAAGGGCTGCCCGTCGGCGGTGTCGGTGGCCGATAGCAGCCACCCCACCGGGTTGTAGGCGAAGGAAGGCGCGCGGCCGGCACCGTCGGTCACGCTTGCAAGCCGGTGAGCCGGCGTGTAGGCAAAGGCGTAGTGCTCGCCGGTGGAGTACGCGCTTCCTGCGAGCAGGTCATCTGCGGTGTAGGTGCGGCTCACGCTCTCCCCCGTCGGATACTGAGATGTTAGCGTGTTGCCCGCCGCGTCGTGGGTGCTGATGGCGTCCCTCTCAGACTCCAAGATCGCAACCGCGATCTCGCTCCAGCAGCCTGTCGAGATCGCCGTGAGACAACGCGCTAGATGCAATCAGGTTCGCCGGAGTCCACCACGCTGTATGAGAACTGGAGATCGCACCGCACGCGTCGTAACAGGTCGATGACGCATGAGTCCACCTCAATGCCGTCATTGTCGTTGACGGTGACTAGCGACGCCACTAGTGTCGGCCGAGAGAGCAGCGGTGTCTGCGCCAAGATGTTGGCCGCGGTGAGACACGCCGCATCAGTCTCGAGGTTGACAAATGCGTGGACCGCACCCTTCTCGTCCGGACTCTGCAGCTCAACTGAGCCCATCGGAAGCTCGTCACGAAGCAACGCCGATTGCTCAGCGTGGAGGTGCGGTACCCGAAGACCATAGCGGGTCCCCAGAGATGTCCTGTCCGGCCTCGTCGGCAACCCCTCATCATCGAAGGGGAACGCGGTGAAGGAAAAGTCAACCTGCCCACCGACGTCCACAATGAGATCGCGCACGAAAGCATCCGTTAGCATGCCATCTTCATAGAGCTCGCTCGCCACGGAGAGCCAGATGCCACGAGATGTCTTCGAGTCCCCGGCGGCCCTTACGGCTCTCCGAACCACATCGGCGTCGTCCGAAGATAGCAGTTCAACCTGCGCGACAAATCCTCCCCTTGGACTTGGCTTGACGACAAGTGCACCCCGTGCCACCGCATGCAGCCGCTCCACCTCATCGGGCATCACGTCGACCCATCGATACGCAGCCGTCTCATGATGCTCCCGGTTCTGGATCACCATCCCTTGACCTCCTGTGCGATTCGATCGAGTTCCTCGTTGGACCAGTTGTCCTTGCCACCTCGACCAACGTCCCTCTTCTGCCGCTCGAGTTCTCTCCTGAACGTACGGGCCTGCTCCTCGGTAAGCCCGTTTCGACGGGCGGCGTCCCTGGCCTGCCGGTTGGCCCTGCTGTTGTCTGCGTTCACTACACAGCCATCGGCGGTCGACGCGTGCTCCGGAAGAAGCGTTGCCCCAATGCCTGTGAGTGCGGCGGCTACCCTGACCTTCTGCTCGAGTTCTGCGCCCATGGCCTCACATGCATCCCCTATCGCCGTCCCCGCTTCGGGGTGGCCAGTGATGTATGCCGCTGCAACCGCGAGAGCGGCTATCACGGCCACACTACCGACAACGGCGACAGCTGCAATCATCCCACTCGGATCCACCCTATTCACCGGGTCCCCACCACAGTACAGGTACGGGTTCATCGTCACCGGGTCGGAAAGCTCGCCGGGGTAGATGTCGCGCGTCAGGAACCGCGCGAGCTCGGGCGCGTAGTAGCGGTTCCAGCAGTAGTAGAGGCCGGTTGCGGTGTCGTAGCGGTACGACGCGTAGCGGTAGGGGTTCTCCACGGTCTCAGACGCGGTGAGCGGAGCGCCCCACGGGTCGTAGGTGTAGGTGTTGACGACCGCGCCTTGGCTGTCGCTCATCGC
>LDZT01005255.1_pt1 | contig 34193 bp, 34 predicted proteins | sample 615521 | NCBI WGS metagenome assembly LDZT01 (sample SAMN03408292, study PRJNA278302) | terrestrial metagenome | isolation source: oil reservoir sample SB1 | place: USA: Alaska, North Slope, Schrader Bluff formation | collected 2011-09 | reverse complement strand
AAATGCTGTTGATTTAATCCAATTAGTTTTTATAGACGGATTCTACTTCAGTTTTATGACGCTTGATGACGATACGATTTTAAAAGATCTCAACGAGGAAATCAGAGCAAATACTTTGAAAGACTTTTTAGACACATTTAGTATAACTTATGCTTTAAGATGAGCGCCTTAGTAACCAGTCAGTGAACCCGGCAGGCACGGCATCATCATCGCTCACTTAAGATGCTTAAGCGCCGGCAGTAGCGCGGCTCGCTTTAAGCCGGATCAGCGGAGCTCCAAAGAAGGCGGCGCCGCTGGCTTCGAGCCTTAAGTCCGTTTATCCTCCCTTTTTTTATTTCATTTTCTGTTTTTTAAAAGCCATACCTTAATTTTTAATCCTTTTGTACCGATACGACAATAGAGACTATATAGCCGGTTGCAGTATGCCTTTTTAAGAGTTACTGCGTTTTTATTATTTTAAGGCAGTGACGAATTATGGAAAAATTTATTGATTATTATGAAATACTGCAGGTAAGCCCCGACGCCAGCCGGGAAAATATTAAAAAATCATACCGGCGGCTTACCAAAGTCTATCATCCTGACACAGGAAACAAGGATGATCAGATTATGAAAATAATAAACGAGGCATATGAGAACCTTTCTGATTCAGAAAAAAGATACGATTACGATGAAATATACAGAAAGTATTATGACGAACCGGTTGAAGAAAAATATGAATTCCAGACTAATGACCACACTCCTGAAGTCCAGAATTATTCTTTTGCAAAAGAATTAAATTTAAAAGATTATCGCGAAAAAATTATTTTAACAGGAATGGTATGCCTTGTTATTTTAATCATGTTCCTGATTTTAGGATGGGCGGTTAACGGAATGAAAATTGTCATGCAAAAAAAACGCCTTAAATCAGTGCCTGATCTATCATTGTCTAATATTGCTTTAATTAATTTTAACGCGGTAAACCGAAGTACAAAAGGTTTCAATAAATTGGATAATGCTTTAAACTATTTTAACAGGGCAATTGTTTTGGATTCAAAAAACTTGTTGTCTTTTATAGACGATTCTTTATATGAAGATAACGGTGTTGAGGGCATAAAGAAGCTGGATAGGGAAAAATCCTGGGCGAAAAAAGCCAGTTTTTCTCTTGGCTCGACTGAGGATGAAGTAAAGGAGGTCATGGGCGCTCCGGAAAGCATAAGTTACAATACATGGTCTTACGGTTTGTCTGCGATAGTTTTTAACAATAATGGTATGGTAATCGGCTGGAATGAAGTTGATCAGGATATAAAAGCCAGCATGGGAGAAAAGGACCCTCTGGCAAAACCTTTTAGCCTCGGCTCAAATAAAAATGATGTGATTGCAGCCATGGGTACACCAACCGGAATAATTTCCGATACAACGTGGTATTACAGTTTATCATCTGTCAGGTTTAACAGTGAAGGGAAAGTGGCCGGATGGAATGAATCAAATCTGGCTCTCAAAGTCAGCCTTGGCAAAAAAAAGGAGTCGGCTAAACCATTCGGAAAGGGTTCAACAAAGCAGGATGTCATATATGCAATGGGAACTCCTACAGGCATAATTTACGATTTATGGTACTATGGTTCATCTTCCGTCAAATTCAGCCTGGCCGGCAGGGTTGAAGATTGGAATGAAGTTGATGTGGCATTAAAAGCTGTGTAGTTTCTATAGGTTAATTCCCGGGAATTTCTGTGCCAGCCAATCGAAGAAGGCCTCCCATACTTTTCTGTAATGCTCTGTATACTCGTGGTTCGCCCCTTCTATGAAAACTAATTTTTTAGGCCAACCGGCTGAGTTATAAATTGTTGTCGCTTCGGTAGGCGGGACTACAATATCGGCGGTTCCCTGAATGACCAAAAAAGGGCGTGGTGAAATCTTCGGACATAAAGCCGTAAAGTTATATTTTTCCACGTCATATATAAAGTCTTTTTTAAGGTAAATTAAATCCGGTTTTTGACCAAGAACCACGTAATCTCCTTTAATTTCGTCCGCAGAATTTTTACCCCTGAGAATTAACTTTTGTATTTGAGCGGGCGCGGACCATGTGCAGACACCTTTAACTCTATTATCACCGGCTGCCTGGCATATCGCGGTTGTACCTCCAAAACTCCGGCCTTGAGTTACTATACGTGTGAACCCCTTCTCAACACACCAGTTGACGGCGCATGTCAAATCATCGATCTGCCTGGTAAGGGTCATCTCTTCTAAAATGCCTTCACTGGCGCCAAGCCCTGTGAAGTCAAATAAGAGAACAGACCAACCTCTTTCATTGAGTTCTTTCCCCATTTCGAGAGCTTTGCCTCGTCCTTCTTTGCTGCCGGAGAGCCCGTGGCAGACTATAACAATCGATTTACTGTTAATGGCAGGTCTGCAAAGTATTCCTGACAGTCTTAAATTCCGAGAATTATGAAACGTCACTTTCTCCTCGTTCATAAAGAACCTCCTTTTTGTTATATTTCTCTTTGTCCTTAAAATTTCCTTTCTTGTCTTTTTATAACGCCTGTGTTATAATCGCTTAGTTTAGTTGTTCCACCCTGCTCTATCTGACAAACACAATTAAAGAGTTAGAAATCAAAATGGATAGGGCCGCATAGTCCATAGGGAGGTGTTAAAGACGGTAAATTACGAGTCTCTTTTTATTCTTCGGCCTGATCTTGATGAAGAAAAGATTGCTGAAATGATGGAAAAGTTCAGGGTTCTCATCGAAAACAACGGTGGAGAAGTAACCAGGCTTGATAAATGGGGCAGGCGCCGCCTGGCCTATGAAATCAAGCGCTTGCATGAAGGACTGTACATCATCCTGCAGTTTAAAGCTGATCAGGCTGTCGTAAGGGAACTGGATCGTGTGTTTAAGATCACCGATGAAGTAATTCGCCACATAATAAAACGGGAAGCTTCGTAGGTATGAGTTCAGGAACAGAAAGAATTAGGGTGGTTGGGAATGCTAAATAAGATTATCTTAATTGGAAGGCTAACCAGAGACCCAGAGTTGCGTTATACACCTGGAGGTGTAGCTGTCGCGCATTTGGTTCTGGCTGTGGATAGACCGTTCACAAACAAGCAGGGTGAGCGGGAAACAGATTTTATTGATGTGGTAGTATGGCAAAAACAAGCCGAAAACTGCGCAAATTTCTTAGGAAAAGGACGGTTGATCGCCGTTGAAGGACGGCTGCAGATTCGTTCATATGACGACAATCAAGGCGTACGGCGCAGGGCAGCGGAAGTAATTGCAGAAAATGTGCGTTTTCTCGATCGTGCAAAGGATAGCTCATCTGCAGTTAATTCTCAGTTTCAGGAAGGCGCGCTGGGTGAAGAAATATCCTATAATGAAAAAGATATTCCGTTTTAAAAAGAGATACCTGGAGGTGTAAAAAAAGAATTGGTTGCAAAAAGAGAAAAAGGCCGCAAAGCAAAAAAGCGTGTCTGCAGCTTTTGCATTGATAAAGTAAATTCTATAGACTATAAGGACGTGCCTCGTTTAAAAAAATATATTACCGAACGCGGAAAAATATTGCCCCGTAGGGTTTCGGGAAATTGTGCCTGGCATCAGAGAATTCTGACAGCAGCTATTAAAAGGGCCAGGGTTATGGCTTTGATGCCATTTACTGCAGAATAGCTGTTGAAAGACGATTTATCAGGGGAACGTTAGGCGGTAGCAAACGCCGATTGTTCCCTTTTTTATTTTGTTTGGCATTGCGCCTAATTTATTGAAGCAGGAAAAAATACAGGGTTTGACGAATTAAAACTCTAAAAGAGAGAAGTTTATTTAGGAGGGTAGGTTTTGATCCCGATTAACCAGGAAACAGGCATAGCGAGAAATATAAGAGTTATTGAATGGCTTAAGGCAGATTTACTTACCTCTTTAGCCGCGCTGTTTAAAGGTATGCTCCAGGATAGTGAAGAATACTTGCTGGATGCGCTTGCCAGCCTAATCATTACCTGTTATGTTCTTGGACGGCGTCTTGGTCTTAGTTTTTCACGTCTGGATTTGACGCTGGAATCAAAACTCCAGAAAAATATTCATGAAAAACACGAACTTGAAAAATGGTATTCGGACCTATCCCTTTTACATGCTCACCTGACCGAGAAAAAGAGGTGATTAATTGGGTCAACGCTTAACAAGCAGGTTTTTTGTTGAAGGATTAGCTTGGGGCGCATTGACGGCGGTTTTTGAACTGCTTGCTTGGGTTCCTGATTTGACCCTTTTATGTAGTGTGTTTGCGCCTTTACCCCTGGCCATCGTCGTTAAACGCCGGGACTTGAAGACAGGCGCACTAGCTTTCCTGGTGGCCTGCTTATTCTTTTACCTTATAACACATGCGGGTTTACCAGACCTTATATTAATTCTGAAAATCGGGTTGCTTGGTTTATTGCTTGGCGTGCTTTTGAAAAATAATGTATCAACCGGGCGAAGCATAACGTTTTTTGTTTTATCAGCAGCGGCTTTAACCTTAATAAGTTTTTCGATTATCTTTTGGACCACGAAAATAAATGTGTTTGTTTTGAGTCAGGAAAACAGGTACTCTATGGAGCAAATACTGGGATCGTACGTCAACATGGGAACAGCTGAAGCGCCTTTGACTCAGGAAACCGTTCAAACAGTAAAAGAAGCAGTTAATCTGGCAAGTCAGCTGGTACCTGCCAATTCGGTTATATTATCAATGATAACTTCATTTGTCACTTACTTATTATCTTTAAGGGTATTAAAGAAGCTTGGAAGCAATGTTCCGGCATGGCTTCCATTCATAAGGTGGCAATTTCCCTGGTATCTAGTCTGGTCATTAATTGCCGGATTGGCAATGATTTTAGCCGGGGACTACTTTAACTGGTCGACAGTCAGCCTGATTGGCAGAAATATCTTCTACGTAGCAGGATTTATCTACTTTCTGGGAGGACTTTCCGTTGGAGCGTATTTTGCCGTCAAGTGGAAGTTATCCCTGGCAATAAAGTTATTGCTTGTTTTTTTAGGGATATTTTACGCTCCAGTCGCTTTAGCTTTTCTGATGATTTTGGGTATTATCGATTCTTTTATAAATTTGAGGTATGTTACAGAGTCAGGCGGGAGTCAGGGGAGGGAACATAAGTGAAAGTTATTTTACTGGAGGATGTAAAAAACCTTGGCAAGAAAGGTGATCTGGTACAGGTAGCCGAAGGGCATGCCCGCAATTACCTCCTGCCCAGAAAGTTAGCCGTGGAGGCGACTGAAGGAAAAATAAAACAACTGGCTGAGCTCCAGGAGGCTGCAGCCAGAAAGAAGCAACGCGAAGAAAGTGAAGCAAAGGATTTGGCCTGCAGGCTTGAATCGCTGTTAATCAAGGTATACAGCAGAGCAGGAGAAGGCGGAAAATTATTTGGTTCCATAAGCAATAAAGACATAGTTGATGCCTTGGTTAGGGATTATGGTATAGAAATAGACAAAAAAAAGATTATACTTAAAGAACCAATAAAAAAATTAGGTTTTTACTCTTTGCCGGTTAAGTTATATCCTTCTGTACATGTTAACCTTAGTGTTAATGTACTGTCGGATCAATAAAAAATACGAGAGGCTTAAAAGATATGGAATCTCTCCTATCCAAATTTAAAGCTGTCAAAAACGGATCCGGATACAAGTTTACGGTAGAGGAACAGCTTAGACGTCAGGTTGATGCGCTTTATGGTTTGGTAGCCAACCTGTACGGTTCCGATAAACTCGTTCTTCGAGCAGGGAAATTAAACGCCCTTAAATTAATGCGCTCGGATAAGCTTGAAGAAAGGGTGCTTGCACTGCAAAAGCTTGTTTTTGAAGACCCGACCTTTGAAACAGTTCCTTCTCTTGAAGATATTCCGGAGATATTGGAGCAAGTTGAAGAAGAAGTTGCTGATATACTGGCGAAAAGGACCGTTGAAGGGGAACTGGAGAAAAAAATTAATAAAAAACTACAGCAGCGCCATGACGACTATATGCATGAAATCAAGGTCCAGGTGCTTAAGGAAAGCACAAACCCGGAAAACGCCCATACTTTAAAAAAGCTTGCAATTATAGAGAAAATGGAGCAAAAGAAATTAGCCCGTTCTGCTATAGAGAGACTTCGTCCGTCCAGCATAGAAGAAATTGTCGGCCAGGAAAGAGCTTTAAAGTCGCTTTTAGCTAAAATGACCTCACCTTTCCCACAGCATATAATTCTTTACGGCCCGCCAGGCGTGGGAAAAACAACCGCTGCCAGGCTGGCTTTGGATGTTGCAAGGAATTCTGCGATCGGTCCATTCGAAAAGGATGCTCCTTTTATAGAAATCAGCGGTTCAACTTTAAGATGGGATCCCAGAGAGGTCACAAACCCGCTTCTGGGTTCTGTTCATGACCCAATCTACCAGGGAGCAAGGAGGGAACTGGCTGACAGCGGGATACCCGAGCCAAAATTCGGACTTGTCACTGAAGCCCACGGTGGTGTTTTGTTTATAGATGAAATTGGAGAGATGGATCCCCTGCTGCAGAATAAACTCCTCAAAGTTTTAGAAGATAAAAGGGTATTCTTTGAATCGTCCTATTATGATCCTCATGATCAAAGCATTCCGCAGTACGTGCGCAAAGTTTTTGAAGAAGGGGCGCCTGCCGACTTTCTTTTAATCGGGGCAACTACACAGGAAACTGATAATATTAATCCTGCCTTGCGTTCACGTTGCGCAGAAGTTTTTTTTGAACCGTTGACGCCAAGAGATATCCAAAGTATAGTCATTCAAGCTGCTAAAAAGTTGGATGTAATGCTGGAGGAAAATGTTGCCAGCGTGATCAGCCGGTACACAATTGACGGACGGAAAGCAGTTGGCATATTGGCCGATGCCTACAGCCTTGCCTGCTACAGAAAGCAGCAAGGGAGTTCCCAACTTATTGTTACTGAGCAGGATACATATGAAGTGATAAAGTTGGGCCGTCTTACACCGTATGATCTTCGTCAGTCAAGCAGCAACAGTGAAGTCGGGAAGGTTTTTGCACTCGGCGTATTTGGTTTTTTGGGTTCTTTGTTGGAGATTGAAGCGGTGGTATTTCCAAGCCGGAAAGAAGGCCGCGGAGCTATTCGTTTTAACGATACAGCAGGTTCTATGACAAAGGATTCTGTATTCAACGCCGCTTCTGTAATACGTAAAATAACTGGAAAAGATCTTACTGATTACGATGTTCATGTAAACGTGGTAGGCGGCGGGCATATTGACGGTCCTTCTGCGGGGGCGGCAATATTCCTTGCTGTTTTAAGCGCCCTGCAGGAAAGGGCGCTGCCCCAGGACGTGGCTATTACGGGAGAACTGTCTATTCAGGGGAAAATTAAACCGGTAGGCAGCATACCGGAAAAGATCTACGGCGCCCGACAGGCGGGTATCAAAAGAATAATTATTCCCATGGACAACCTTCATGATGTGCCGCCGGACCTTACCGACATTGAGATTGTTCCCGTTTCCGCGGTTGAAGAAATGCTTGCATTCTTTGTCGGTTAGAAACCCACGGGCAGTATGATTATAAGGTGCCGAATAAATGACTGATGAGAGAGATAAATCGCTTCCTCAAAATATAGACGCCGAGCAGTCCGTAATTGGCGCGCTTTTTTTAGACCAGGGTTCAATTGCGAAAGTAGCGCGTTTTTTACGTGCGGAAGACTTTTACATGGAAAGCCACCGTAAGATCTATGAGGCTATCCTCCTTCTGGAGGAAAATGGCCACCCGGTTGATCTTATTACGGTGGTTAACTATTTGCGTGACACGGGTATACTTGATCGTATAGGCGGCGCCGCCTATGTCGCTTCCCTTGCAAGTATGCTCCCGACTGCTGCAAATGTTGAATATCACGCTCACATTGTTGAGGAAAAGGCGCTTTTAAGAAACCTGATCCAAATTGCAACAAGGATCGCTAATCTGGGGTATGAAGGAGAAGATGTTGAGCAGTTAATTGATCAGTCCGAAAAAATGATTTTGGAGTTAACTTCCCGCCGTGCGTCGTCTGCCTTTATTACAATGAAAGAACTTGTTATGCAGGTCTTAAAGTTTATCGAAGACAGATACCGAAATAAAGGCGCTATTTTAGGTGTTTCAAGCGGATTTATAGATATAGACAATTTGTGCTGTGGTTTGCAGCCAGGTGATTTAATAATCGTAGCCGGCAGGCCGGCAATGGGGAAAACGAGTTTTGGGCTGACGATTGCTCATCATGTTGCGCTCAGTCAGCGCCTCCCGGTGGCTGTATTCAGCCTGGAAATGTCTAAAGAACAGTTAGTACAGAGAGTGTTATGCTCAGAGGCGCAAGTTGACCAGCAAAAAGTCCGCAACGGCCTTCTTGATGAGAGTGACTGGGTAAAGCTGACCGAAGCAGCAACCAAACTGGCAAAAACTCCCCTTTATATTGATGATTCAGCTCTTTTATCGGTGCGTCAGGTGAGGGCTAAAGCCAGGCGCCTGCAGCTTGAAAAAGGATTGAGCCTGATTGTTATTGACTACCTGCAGTTGATGCAGTCAAGCCTGCGTGTGGAAAATAGGCAGCAGGAAATTTCACAAATTTCACGTTCCCTGAAAAGCCTGGCCAAAGATCTCCAAGTCCCTGTTGTTGCCTTAGCTCAGCTTAGCCGTCAGGTTGAGCAGAGGCAGGACAAAAGGCCGATTATGTCCGATTTAAGGGATAGCGGAAGCATAGAGCAGGATGCCGATATAGTGATGTTTATTTACAGGGATGAATATTACAAACCCGACACCGACAAAAAGAGTATTACAGAAATAATTATCGCAAAACAGCGCAACGGCCCCACCGGAACCGTTGAATTGGCCTTCGTAAAAGAATATACCCGCTTCTTGAACCTGTCAAAACTCAGGGACGGAGATGTTCCTTAACAAGCCGGCATTACGTCGTGAATGATAATGGTCTGTTCCCTTTGCATACCTACGCCTACAATTACTATAGGTACACCGGATAATGAAGCAAGCCTTTCAAGATAGCTTCTTGCTTCAGCAGGGAGATCACCGTAATTCCTGACATTGCTTATATCATCCTGCCAGCCCGGCATCTCTTCGTATACCGGTTCACATTCCGAGAGAACCTTTAAGCTGGCAGGAAAGTTCTTAAGCGTTTCACCTTTGTATCGGTAAGAAGAACATATCTTAACAGTTTTAAGTCCGGACAGTACATCTAATTTTGTAATAGCAAGAAAATCAAGTCCGTTTATACGGGCTGCGTAACGAGCCACTACACTGTCATACCAGCCACAGCGGCGCGGTCTTCCGGTAGTTGTCCCGTATTCGTTTCCGCATTCTCTGATCTTTTCTCCCATTGCATCCGTGAGTTCTGTAGGGAAAGGCCCTTCGCCGACGCGTGTTACATATGCTTTGGCTATTCCGACTACCCGGTTTATTCTGGTAGGTCCAATACCTGCTCCGATACAGGCTGCGCCTGCTATAGGATGAGAAGATGTTACAAAAGGATAAGTCCCATGATCAAGATCTAAAAGAGTTCCCTGGGCTCCTTCAAAAAGAATTTTTTTACCCTCATCCAGCGCTGTATTAATTATTACAGATACGTCTGCTACGTATGGTTTGAGAATTTCAGCATATTTGCTGTAAGCTTCCATTAATTCGGTGTAGTCAAACCCCTCTGCCCCGTAAATACTGATTAATAGTCTATTCTTTTCTTCAAGTACATATTTAAGACGGAATTTGAATTCTTCCGGATCAATCAGATCCGCAACCCTGATCCCCGCACGGGACGTCTTATCAGCATAGGTTGGCCCAATACCGCAGCAGGTCGTGCCTATCTTTTTGCTGCCCTTTTGTTTTTCCTCATATAAATCCAGCCGCCGGTGATAGGGCAGAATAAGATGGGCTCTTGGACTAATCCTCAGGAAATCAGTATTAATTCCTTGACTCTTAAGTTGTTTAATCTCTTCAATAAGGACCTCCGGATCGATAACCACTCCATTGCCGATCAGGCATGGTTTCCCGGGATAAAGAATCCCCGATGGTATTAGATGAAGTTTTAGTTCCCGTCCGTTAGCAACTACAGTATGTCCAGCATTGTTACCCCCCTGGTATCTGACTACCACATCAGCCCTGGCTGCCAAAAAGTCAGTAACTTTCCCCTTGCCTTCGTCTCCCCATTGCGTCCCTACTACTATTAAAGCGGACATATTAAATATTTTTACCTCCTAGTTTTTGGACGACCTGTTTAAAATTTCACGCGCAGCTATCACACCGGCCACCGAAGCCTGGACCAGGCCCCTGGTTATTCCGGCGCCATCACCTGCCGCGAACAAATTACTTGCCTGGGTTTCTAAAGATCTTGTCAGTGACAGGCGCGAGGAATAAAATTTTACTTCTACTCCATATAAAAGGGTATATCTGGAATAAACACCTGGAACAACCTGGTTAATGGCCTGAAGCATTTCCATTATTGCAACAAGGTGCCGGTAGGGAAAAACAAGGCTCAAGTCCCCCGGGGTGGCCTGTAACAAGGTGGGGACAGTCAGACTTTTTTTTAATCTTTCAGGAGTGCTGCGCTGACCCTTAATTAAATCGCCAAGCCTTTGTATAATTACGGAACCGCTTAGAAGATTTGATAAACTTGCTATGTACTTGCCGTATGAAGTTGGTTCCTTGAAGGGTTCTGTAAATGTCTTGCTTACAAGAACAGCGAAATTGGTATTATCAGTTTTTCTGTAAGCGTGAGTATGACCGTTAACTGTTACTACCCCGTCAGTGTTTTCCAGAACAACTTCCCCATTTGGATTCATACAGAAGGTGCGTACCCTATCATCAAAAGTTCTTGAATAATAAATAAATTTAGCCTCGTACAAAACAGTTGTCAAAGAATCCATTAAAGTAGCAGGAACTTCTACGCGTACGCCAATATCTACAGGGTTGATTACTGTGTTAAGTTTCAAACGTTGTGCTTCTTTAATCAACCATTCCGATCCCTCGCGTCCAGGAGCCATGACGACGTATTTTCCAGAAAAGACTTCACCATTATGTGTGCGCACACCTTTTACCCGCATATTTTCAACAATGACATTTTCAACGCTGCAGCAGGTCTGAATAATAACGCCGTGTTCCTGGAGGTAGTCCTGCATGTTTTTTAGAATGTCCTGACAACGTCCTGTTCCGATATGACGAATAGCTATAGGGATAAGCTTTAATTCCGCCTGGGCTGCTTTGTGCTGAAAGTCCTGTATTTTGTCGGTTTGATCAAGCCCAAAGACGTCCTTTGGCGCCCCAAATGCAACATATATGAGATCAATATAATTAATCAGTTCAGCTAATTCCGCTTCGCTTACATATTGCTCCAGGTTGCCGCCGACTTCGGTTGAAAGGGTCAATTTCCCGTCGCTGAATGCTCCTGCGCCGCCCCAACCGCAGATTGTAGAGCATGGTTTACAGTTAAAGCAGTTGACATTTTTCTCTCTAGCCAGGCAGATTCTATTTTGTATATTTTGACCCTTTTCAAGTATTAATATTTTCAGGTTTTGACAGTTTTTAACGAGTTCAAGGGCAGTAAAGATACCCGCCGGTCCTGCTCCGATAATTATAACGTCATATGTATTGTTCATTTTAGTCGCTTCCGTATAACTCTTTTTAATGGCATCACTATCTTAGCACCGGAAATTGCCTTATGTCAAGAAGACAGACTTTTCGGCAAAAGTTCCTTTCTTATATTTAACATCCGAATGCCGGCATGCATAGTTTAAGAAAATTATTCAGGATTTTTGCGGTAATACCCCAGATAAAGAACCTGTCGTATTCGAGATAATAGATAGGCAGGGACCAGCGTTTCTGCCAGGTTCTTTTATATGTAGGCGGTATTTTACCGAAGGGAAAATCGGAACTGTATTGTGTGGCAACGTCCGCATAACTTCTTGCCGGAGGGTTATTTTTTAGGAAGGAAAGCGGCACAGTAAATACTTCCTCTACCTCTTCTTTATTCGGAGCGATTTCGGTTGTCAGCATTTTACCGACAAATGGGTAGATTAATTTACCCATGGGAGTTGGCAGGACATCCAGCGCGCCAAGCAACTCTACGTCTTCTTGACTGATCCCGAGTTCTTCTGATGTTTCCCTGATAGCGGCTTCATGAAGCCTGTCAAGTTCCTGGAATTCCACACCTCCTCCGGGAAAGCAAACCTCCCCGGGTTGGACATCCAGATCCTGGGCGCGGACTTCAAAAAGGATATGATGTTCGTTGTTTATTTTTATTAGAGGGAGCAAGACTGCTGAAATATAATAGTCCTCTTTATCCATAATCCCGCTGCTTCTTTTTGCAAGCCGCCGTTCTATTTCATTTTCCAACAAGTAACCCACCTACTCTTAAAAAAATACCGGGCTAAAATACCATAGTGCGGTTAATTGCTGTTGCCAGTGAGGCTGCCCCATAACCATTGTCAATATTGACCACCCCAATTCCAGGTGTGCAGCTGTTCAACATTCCCAATAGCGCAGCCAGCCCGCCAAAACTTGCGCCGTAGCCTGTACTGGCAGGGACTGCTATTACCGGATGATCAGTCAGCCCGCCGACAACGCTGGGCAGAGCGCCTTCCATGCCGGCAACAACAATGATCACGGCTGCTTTTTGGATCAATTCCTGATAATCCAAAAGACGGTGCAAACCAGCTACGCCGACATCAAACAATTTTAAAACCCTGTTACCCATTGCCTGTGCGCATACAGCCGCCTCTTCAGCTACAGGCAGATCGGCAGTTCCCGCGCTCATTACAAGGACGGGTAAAGGGTAAAGAGGTTCTTCAGGCATACCATAAACAATGCAGCGTGCAATTTTATAATATTGCACACCCGGACATAAGCTTTTTACTGCTGCAAATATGCGGTAATTTGCTCGTGTGCCTAATACTGTCTGATTCGAATTAACCATTTGGTTAAATATTTCAGCTGCTTGTTCAGGCCTTTTGCCCTCACAGAAAATTACTTCCGGAAAACCGCAGCGAATACCCCGATGGTTGTCTATCCTGGCAAAGTTCAAATCCTGATACGGAAGATGCCTCAATTGATCCATAGCCTGATCAATTGTAATTTCGCGATCTGCTAAAAGTGACAGCAATTTTTTTAGTTTTGCCCGATCCATATTATCGCTTCCATAAGATGTATGAATAAATGGTTACATGATTAAATGTTTTCCTTTAAAAATATCCGGGCTGCCTGTAAAGAAGCGTCATAAACCAGGCTAAGGGGGATATCCTTTTCGCTGGCGGTTTTGCGGCAGTCCTCATACTCAGGGCTAATTTGTTTTTCACTATTAGGGGATGTGAAGATTTTGACCCTTATGGGTCCGTATTCCGTTTGTACGAATATTTCCTGTCTGGGCAGGACAACACGCCTTTCTTGATGAATGCGTATTCCAAGACTGGTAGTTTCATTAAATATTATTTCAATCAATTTCTGTTTTGTATTAAAGAAACAAAGAACAGTAAGCAGGTTTCCAGGCCGTCCCTTTTTCATAATCAGTGGTGTTATTGATACATCAATTGCTCCGGAGTTTAACAGTTTGTCAGCGGTAAAGGCCAATATTTCAGGATTCAAGTCGTCGATACTTGTTTGCAATACGGTAATTTCCTGTTCATTATTAACATGTTTACTATCTATCATATGTTCTGCGCCATCATATTCCCCGATAAAGATGCGCAGGGCATTAGGGATCCCGTAATCATTCTGACCCAGCCCATACCCGGTATAAAAAAGCTTCATGCCTGGCATTTCCCTGGAACATTCAGATAAAACAGTTGCTATAGCTGCTCCAGTGGGTGTAACCAGTTCGCCTTCAATATCTATAAAGCGGATGGGAAAACCTTTTACAATTTCAGCTGTCGCAGGCGCCGGCACTGGAAATACACCATGGCTGCACCGTATATAACCATGGCTGATTGGCAGAGGTGAACAGTATATCTTTTCAATACCCAGATCATCTAATGCCAAAAGAGTTCCCACTATGTCGATAATTGTATCTATTGCCCCGAGCTCATGAAAATGGACATTTTCCAGGGAAACTCCGTGAACCAGCGCTTCAGCCACGGCAAGTTTCAGAAAAACCGAGCGGGCATTATTTTTTATGTTAGGAGGAAGAGAACTTCTTTCAATTAACCGGGAAATATCGGGCCAGTTTCGCAGATGGTGGTGATGTTCTTCGAAGATTACTTGAAACCTGGATCCTGTTATGCCATATGTACGATCTTTTTGGATCTTTAAAGAGTAGCCCTGTAAACCAAGATGTTTTAAATTTTCATTTATGACATCAAAACTTGCGCCTGCATCAATCAAAGCGCCTAAAACCATATCACCGCTAATGCCGCTAAAACAATCAAAATAAAGTACATTCATCTGCAGCCCTCTGATTTATCGCATGTTTTTCATAGTTAAAACAGACCAACGGTTTTATTGTATATTTTACACCTGTTTGCGTCAACCAGGGTTAAACTGCTAACTGCTGAACGGTTGCTGTCTTGCGCAGGTATTTTCAATCTGCTATACTATGCTTAAGTAAAACCGTCATGGGACATATCTTTAAGGAATATATTTCATAATTAGGGCATAGCATAAAAAGTCTGCAGCTTTTACAAAGTATTTAGCTGGAGGCTTTTTAATCTGGCTAACTTGCCCTCGGACAAGGGAGGATTAACAATTGAAAAGGATTGGGTATTTAGGTCCGCCGGGGACTTTTTCGGAGCTGGCAACCCGTTTTTATCTTGACAGGCTTAAAAAATATAATAATTATGAAGAACCAGCCACAGTCTGCCTTTCTTCCTTTGCCGACATCTTATCCGCAGTTGAATCCGGGGACCTTGAAGAAGGGCTGCTTCCTTTCGAGAATTCAACTGAAGGGTCAATCAACATAATACTTGATTTGCTGGCACATAGGTTTAAAAAAGTAAAAATCAAAGAAGAGATAATTATCCCGGTTATTCATCAGCTCCTGGCGCGTCAATGTTTCAACGCTGACGAAATTGAGGTGGTAGTTTCCCATCCGCAGGCGCTTGCTCAATGCAGAGGCTTTATTGAGCAGTATCTATACCGGGCTCAAAAAAAGGAAGTCATCAGCACTGCCGAAGCTGCCCGGCTTGTAGCTCTGCATCAAGGTCCATGGGCTGCAATAGGCACTAGTCTGATTGCGGAAACTTATAATCTTGTCGTTCTTGCTGAAAACGTAAACGATTATCCGGAAAATGCCACAAGGTTTGTGGTGATAGCCCTTAAGGACAGTAAGCCTGTCCCGGGATGCAAAACCTCTCTTATCTTATCGGTCAATGACCGTCCGGGAGCGCTTTGTGATATCTTAATAGAGTTTGCCAAAAGGCAGATTAACCTGACGCATATTGAATCGCGTCCCACAAAGAACAGGCTTGGTGATTATTTATTTTTCATCGATTTTGAAGGCCACCGTGAAGATGCTCATGTTCGCGATGCTTTAGCATATATCAAAGATTATACTGTCAGTATGCGTATTTTGGGATCCTATCCCGCTCACGGCGCCGCCAAAAGACGAGAAAATTCTTGACATCAGTTTAAAGTAAGGGCTAGAATATTATGTGGACATGCTCCCCCGGAAGATATCATTATTGGTCCGGATTATCTGGCAAGGGGATTTTTAAAGTAAATTTTTAAAGGGGGTGGAGTAAGGAAGAGTAAGATATACAAAAAGTTATGTGACTTCATAGTAATGGATTTATTTTTAGAATTTTTTGGTTGATTAGAAACTCTGTTGGAAGGGAGTTAAAAAATGTCGCAGAAATATCATTATTTAGCGCGGCGGCTGCATTCCTTTACAGGAATTTTCCCGGTGGGCATTTTTCTTTGTGTACATTTATGCATCAATTCTTTCATCTTTAAGGGGCCGGAGGCCTATGACTGGGCAATAGGACTTTTAAACAGGTCGCCGCTGACACCCTATATTGAAGTAGGTTTAATAGGCATCCCTATACTTTACCATGCGCTCTATGGTGTTTGGGTAACCTATATTTCAAAGACCAATTTACTCCAATATAAGTATTACAGAAACTGGATGTTTTATTTGCAGCGGTTTACGGCAATTGTAACATTCCTTTTTGTTTTCTGGCATATTTACGTCCTGAGAATAGCCAGAATCTTTACCGGGACTGAGATGGATTTTGCCACTATCGCAGGGTGGCTCTCCGATCCTACTATTTACGTAATTTATATAATCGGTTACCTGGCCGCTGTTTTTCACTTCTGCAACGGCATCTGGTCTTTTCTGATTAGTTGGGGAATTACAATCGGCCAAGAAGCGCAAAATTTTGTCAGCTGCGTCTGCACATTAGTTTTTATTGCCATGGGTGCTGTTGGTATTGCGGGCTTAACTCTTTTAAGCAAAGCGGTTTGTGTAATACAAAGTTGATAGTTATTTTGCAGGGGAAGGGGTTTTAAAATTGAAATTTATTGTTGTAGGCGGCGGCCTTGCAGGCCTAATGGCTACGATAAAAATTGCCGAGAAAGGCGAGGTTGTAGATTTAATCTCTTTTGTACCCGTTAAGCGGTCCCACTCGGTATGCGCCCAGGGTGGAATTAATGGCGCAGTGAACACTAAAGGCGAAGGAGATTCACCTTGGAACCATTTTGATGATACCCTTCTGGGAGGGGATTATCTGGCCAACCAACCCCCCGTGCTCGGAATGTGCGAAGCGGCGCCGGGGATTATTTATCTTATGGATCGTATGGGTGTTCCTTTTACACGTACTCCGGAAGGCAACCTTGATTTCCGCAGATTTGGAGGAACGCTGGTCCACCGGACTGCTTTTTCCGGTTCTACTACTGGGCAGCAGCTGCTCTATGCTCTGGATGAACAGGTTCGTTATTGGGAAACTCAGGGCAAGGTCAATAAATATGAAGATTGGGACTACCTGTCTGCCGTTATTGATGACGACGGTGTCTGCCGCGGCTGCGTAGCCCAGGATATGAAAACGATGGAAATAAGGTCGTTCCAGGGCGACGCCGTACTTCTGTGCAGCGGCGGTCTTGGCGCTGTCTACGGAAAGACGACGAATTCTATTATCAACACCGGCAGCCCGACGAGCAGCGCCTACCAGCAGGGTGTATATTACGCAAACCCGGAAATGATTCAGATTCATCCCACATGTATCGGCGGAGAAGATAAACTGAGGCTGATTTCTGAAGGTGTGCGCGGTGACGGCGGACGCCTTTGGACATATAAAGACGGCAAACCCTGGTTCTTTATGGAGGAGTGGTATCCTGCCTATGGCAATCTCGTATCCCGTGATGTTGCCAGCCGGGGCATTTTTAAAGTATGCCGCGAATTAGGACTCGGCTTGGACGGAGAAGATTCCGTTTATCTGGATGTTACTCATCTTGATCCCGAGTGGATAGAGAAAAGACAGCACGGCGTTCTGGAAATTTACCGTAAGTTTGCCGGCGAGGAACCAACCAAAGTGCCTATGAAGATATTCCCGGCGATGCATTATTCAATGGGCGGCATGTGGGTCGATTATAATCAGATGACCAACATTCCGGGTCTGTTTGCAGCTGGGGAATGTGACTATCAATACCACGGCGCCAACAGACTTGGGGCAAACTCGCTTATATCCTGCTTATACGGCGGTATGGTAGTCGGGGATAAGTCAATAGAATACTGCAAGGGGCTCAAGAAAACCGCCAACGATGTGTCAAGCAAAGTCTTTGAGGCGGAAGCGGCCAGGCAGAAAGCTGCTATAGATAAGATATTCAAATTTAACGGGCCGGAGAACCCCTATGTGCTAAAAGACGAAATGAATAATTATATGACCAATTATGTTGGTGTTGTGCGCACTACCAAACAACTGCAGGACACTGACAAAAAGCTTTTAGAGTTAATGGAGAGGTATAAGAAACTCGGTGTCTATGATACAGGCGGATGGTCCAACCGTACAGCCATATTTATCAGGCACCTTTGGAACATGTTCGAATTAGCCAGAGGAATAGTCGGAGGCGCTCTGCTGCGCAAGGAAAGCAGAGGCGCGCATTATATGCCTGAATATCCTAACCGGGATGATGAGAACTGGATGAAAACCACCAAAGGTAAATGGACACCAAGCGGACCGCAATTCACCCTGGAAGATGTAGATATCTCTTTAATCAAACCAAGGGTGCGCCGTTATGATGTCCGCAAGGATCAGGTAATCAAAGAGGAAGCCGAAAAAGAGGCCGCCTCAGGCAAGGAGGGGGCGAAATAAAGAATGAGTGATGTTATTTTAAAGATTAAACGCCAGGACAGTCCCAACTCAAGGTCTTACTGGGAAGAATTTAAAGTTCCCGTCGGACCCAAGGCTAATGTAATTTCGTTGCTCCTTGAAATCCAGAAAAACCCTTTCAACGCTCAGGGCAAGCCGACAACCCCGGTAATTTGGGACTGCAACTGCCTGGAAGAGGTTTGCGGCGCCTGCACTATGGTGATCAACGGAACTGCCCGTCAGGCATGCGCAGCCCTGGTAGATACACTTAGTAAGCCGATCGTCTTGCAGCCGCTGAGCAAATTTCCATTGGTCCGCGATCTGATGGTTGACCGGACAAAAATGTTTGAGAATTTGAAAAAGATTAAAGCCTGGATTCCCATAGACGGGACTTATTACATGGGCCCTGGCCCTAAAGTAGCTCCCGGCGTTCAGGATGAACGTTACCAGATTTCATGCTGTATGACCTGCGGGTGCTGCATGGAAGCCTGCCCCTATGTCAATTCCAAGACAAATTACATGGGGCCGACATGCATGGCACAGGTAAAGTTATTCAATGCACATCCAACAGGGGCCCTGTATAAAGATGAACGCTTGGATGCCATAGCAGGTGATGGCGGGATTGTGGACTGCGGAAATGCGCAGAACTGCGAGAGAGCCTGCCCCAAGGAAATTCCGCTGGTTTCAATAATTGCTGAGCTTAACCGTGATACTGCTTTCCGGGGATTTAACCGCTGGCTGAAAGGAAAGCCGAAATCACCCGGCCACGAATTGGCTCCAGGTTAGAAATAACAACAAAGGGATATTTGGTATATTAAAGGTTGCCCGGATTGAATTAGGGCAGCCTTTTTATTTAAATAAAACGGGCTAAGAACGCTTTCTAAGGATTGCCGCTTGTTGTAAGAATTCAGTAAAAACGTCCAAAGGGTACGACGTTGTCAACAGCGAACGACTTGTTTATCTTCATATGCTATTAATTTGCTTTATTCTGTATATTGTGGTATAAATAAGTAATACTTAACCAAGAGGGCTTCTTAATGAATTGCCCTAACTGCCAGCAGAATCTTCAAAATGATTTCAAATTCTGTCCATATTGTGAAAACACCGCCGTAAAAAAGGTTTCCTGGGAGGCCTGTTTTCCTCCTGAAAGGAACATTCTCACCGGGGATATTGCTTTAAGACATATCTCGGCCGGGGAAGTTACGGGGCCGTTCTGAAAGTCGAAAAAAATGGCCGATTGTATGCTGTAAAGGCTTTGTTAAACGATATTGAAGAAAACCCCGATTTTCCGCCTTGCTTCCAGTTAGAAAGAGAAATACTGCAACGTGTTACCTCTACAGGGGTACCCAGGTTTGTTGAAAGTTTTTCCCTGGGGGATGTATGCTGTATATACCAGGGTGGCCCTTGAGTTACTTAATTAACACATGCTACCGTTTCAGCGAACAGGAAGTCAGGAACATATTAGTAAAGCTTTTTGCTATTCTTGATGAACTGCATTGTCCTTTAGTAAAAGAAAATGCCGTTATCCACCGCGATATTCGTTTGTCAAATCTGTTGCTTAATAACGGGAAACTGTATTTGGTTGATTTTGGTTTGGCAAGATTTCTTGATCCGCTTCAATTTCCTCTTTGCCCTGAACGGGTGGAAATCGTTTCTTCACTAAAATATGTTCGTTCTGATCATAGTGTTAGAATGAAAGGGCAGAATATTCCCGAATACAAAACATACTCCCTGCTGCGCGGTAAAATCAGCCCTTGCAGCGATTTGTTCGGGGCAGGAGTCGTCGCGGTAGATCTTTTTACAAACCATGTTGAGGATGAGGCGCAATTCAAGTTGCCGTGGGAGAAAGTTCTTACTCTGTCGGACCCGTTTGTTTCTTTCTTAATAAGGTTGCTTAGCCGAAGTGACGGATTCGAAACTGCCAAAGAAGCTTTAGGGCGCCTGGAATCTTTGCCCGGATAAAAATATCATACAAAAGTGGCAGCTTTTTAATCATAAAATAAAATTTGGAGGGGAAATTAACCCTCCAAATGTATTTTATAGGGGAAACAAAATCGCAATAATTTCGGTTTTTACGGGGGGCATTTGCCGCAGACTGATTTAAACAAAGTTGTGCTAAGGTAACGGTCACCCCGGTCAGGCAGCAGGGCCACAATTGTCCCGGAATCCATCTCAGCCGCCAGGCGAAGAGCCCCAGCCACAGCAGCTCCACTGGACATGCCGGCGAAAATACCTTCTTCCAGAGCCAGCCTTCTGGTTGTTTCAAACGCTTCTTCATCTTCAACGACAATTATCCGGTCCAGCATTGCAGGATTGTAAATAGCGGGAACAATAGCTTCGTTCATGTTTTTAAGCCCCTGTATCGTATGTCCTAATGTCGGTTCTACTCCAACAATCCTTACGCCGGGCTTCTTTTCTTTAAGGTACTGGCTTATACCCATCAGCGTCCCGGTTGTCCCCATTCCTGCCACAAATACATCGACTTCTCCGTTTGTCTGGGAATATATTTCCGGTCCGGTAGTTTCGTAGTGAGCGATGATGTTATTCAAGTTTTCAAATTGATTCGGCATATAGTATAATTCCGGTTCATTTTTTATGATTTCATGAGCTTTCCGGATAGCGCCGTCTGTTGCTTCACATGCGGGGGTAAGCAAGACCTCCGCACCGTGGGCTTCTAGAATATGCCTTCTTTCTATACTGACACATCCCGGCATAATCAATTTAACTTTATATCCTTTTGCCGCCCCGATCATTGCCAGCGCTATACCTGTATTACCGGAGGTAGGCTCCAAAATGATCCTGTCATGTGTTAATTTACCGGACTCTTCAGCTTTTTTAATCATGTAGTAGGCCGGCCGGTCCTTGACTGATCCTCCGGGGTTGTTTCCTTCAAGCTTGACTAAAATGTTTATTCGGGGATTGCTGTTTAAGTTTTTTAAAGCTACAAGCGGGGTGTTGCCGATAGCTGATAAAATACTCAATATAGTTTTCTCCCTCCTATATTTTTAAATCCTGAATTAGATTCTTAAACAATTGTAACTCATCGTAGATGCCCCGCGTAACTAAAAAACGTTCCTTAACCCCTTCCCTTCCTCTCTTTCCCATTGCTTTGGCAGACAGGGGATGCTCCATCAGGTAGGTTATTCTTTCAATTATTTCCGGTATGCCCTTTTCTCCGGGTGTTACTAAAAAACCATTATAACCGTCAATAATTTGTGCCGGTATGCCTCCTATATTACCGCCAATTACCGGTTTCTCTTTCCACATTCCTTCACTTACTGTCAGTCCAAAACCCTCTTTTACAGATGGCTGCAGAATAATAGTTGACGCCCTCTGGAAGGCGTTTACCTCTATATGGCTGTTTGGAGGAAGATTTAACAGTATAATATCCGGTATATTTTTCGATTTTTCGATCAGTTCATCGAATATCTTAATATTCTCAGGGTCGTCAGAAGCTGTTCCGCCCGCCATTAACAGTTGACAGTTAAAATTTCTGCGAATTTTTTTAAAAGCTTCTATAGCTGTCAGATGTCCCTTAAAAGGATCAAAACGGGACACGATCGTAAGAAGAGGTTTCTTTTTTGGATCTTCGATGCCATATTTATCAAGCACAGCCTGTATTTCTTGTTCTGTCAATTCTTTATTCTTGTCAGAAAGAGGATCTATATACGGCAGAATCAGAATTGACGGTACTTTCCACGGCGGCAGAAATTTAGGGGATGAAAAGATTGCTGCGTCATAGGACTCGATCAGGGTCCTTAAAAACTCTGTTACAAAAAGATCTTTTGGCAAAAGCTGAATATGACACCGCCAGATCCATTTCTGTCTTTTCCTTATTTCAGAATCCAGAAATTTTAGCAGTCCTGCAGGCTGGGGATCGTGAATAAGGATTATATCTGCGTTCTGGTCAATTAACTTAAAGTTTGCCTTGTTTGTATCCCAGTATACTTTCGTTCCAACAAGATCGGGAATTCCCATTTTACCCTGAAGGAAATTATGGATTGTTTTTGTATAGTTAAAAAAATCTATATTACCTGTAATAACTTCCCAGTTTATATCGAGCCCGAGAACCCGTTCAAGAGGAATTACTGAACGAAGCATTTCAGCTACACCCCCGCCGTACCGGGCGGAATTGACCTGCTGCACTTTTAGGCCTTTAATTCCATTTCCGAGCCTGATCAGTTCCTCTATAATCTGCGGACCAACAATTTCAGCGTATTCGTCAAGTGTTTTTGCGGGAGGAATACCTTCCTTGGTTTGCAGAATGCCTTGGTCTTTTATTTCCTGAAGTTTAGTTTCCAATCTGGTTAATTGCCTCTCCTTTATATTAGTAAAGTGTTTAGTATTAGATTATGCCATGTTCAAAACCATATCCCTTTTTATTTTAAACAGACTTGTTCTTATTGTAAATGGGTGTATTTCAGATTATTGCCTTTTGTAATATCAGGATGTTATAATACCTCTGCATATATTTTTCAAGGAGGAAAATATAAAAAATGCGCTTAACCGTTCTAGGATGTTGGGCCCCTTATACACCTGTGGACGGCGCTTGTTCGGGTTACCTGCTGCAGGATGGCGGCGCCAACATTATACTTGATTTGGGACATGGCGCTTTCAGCCGCTTAGGCCATTTTATACATCATGCCGATATAAAGGCAGTTGTGATAACTCACCTGCACCCTGATCATTATGTTGATTTACATTGTCTGCGTCATGCCACCAAAGGCGCTCTCAGGGATGGCCTGCGAAGGAATCCTATAAAGCTGTTTTTACCATCGGAGCCGGATTATATCTTCAAGGAGATACAGTCCTGTTCGGATGCGTTTAAGGTAATGCCTATCGAAAATCTTCCGGTTGATAAACTGCCTTCCGGTGCTCAGGTACGGCAGGAAAAGATTGGTGGGGTATATATCACTTTTCTTCCGGTGCGGCATTCAACTATGAGCGCCTACGCTTTGGGAATAGAAGGTTCCGGTTACCTGGTTTATTCCGGGGATGCAATACCCAGCAAAGAGTTAACTGAGCTTGCTGATAAAGCCGGTATTTTACTTTGTGAGGCAAGCGGACTCGATAAAGACCTGGACGCTTTTAAGGAACTGCATTTTACTGCACGACAGGCCGGGGAACTGGCAGCGCAAGCAAAAGTCAAGGAACTTATTTTGACCCATTTTTACCCTGAATATGATCTTGAGCAACTGCGCTCCCAGGCTCAGGAAGGATATGGCCGCCCGGTAGTTCTTGCGCAGGAAGGAGACACTTACTTCTTATATTAGAGGATAACGAGATGAGGTTAATTCTGGCATCCCGCAACCAGGGAAAAATTAAAGAACTTGTTTCATTGCTGAGCCCACTTGATCTTGAGGTAGTATCTCTTTCTTTATATCCTGAATTACCTGAGATCATTGAGGATGGAACCACATTTGTTGAGAATGCCGTAAAGAAAGCCAAAACTATAGCGCTGGCAACCGGCTGCCTGGCTATGGGCGACGACTCGGGATTAGAGGTAGATTGTCTGAATGGCGCGCCGGGAATTTTTTCAGCGCGTTTTGCCGGTGAAAAAAGCGATGATCTTGCTAACAATATGAAACTTCTAAAATTATTGGAGAACGTTCCCTGGGAAGAACGTAAAGCGCGTTTTATTTGTGTTGTAGCAATTGCTACCCCGTCCGGAAGGATTTTTACTGCTGAGGGCAGTTGTCAGGGATTGATCGCTTTTGAACAGAAAGGCGCCGGAGGATTCGGTTACGATCCTCTTTTTTATGTGCCCGGATTTGATAAAACTTTTGCCGAGCTCGAACCTGATGTGAAAAAGACAATCAGCCACCGGGCGCGTGCCCTTACCGGAGCATATAAAATACTGCAGGAAATAATTCAAAATAAGTTAATCTGATTTAAAACTCAAGTCTTTAACTAAAACATTTACAGCCTTAACAGATAGACCGGTCATGTATTCAACGCGTTTCTTGACCGCAAGCTGCACTTTATAACTCACTGTTTTTAGGTTATAACCATGGATTATTGTCGGGAATATATCAAAAACAACGTCCTGTTCCAAACGGGTAATATGCACTCTGCCGGTTTTTTTAACACCGTCAATTTCTTCAGCTGCCCTGGTAATAATTGATATTAAAGCGCTGTGAGAAACAGAAATTTTACCATAGCTGGTAAAGGAAGGCCGCACAACTGATTGCTCCGACCAGCTTTTTATTTCTGGTGTGCTTTTTCGCCTTAAAAAGACTTGCAGAGGATCGATTAATGTATCCGGAAAAGTCTTTTGAACTTCCACTGTAGGGGCGGGAATGACATGTTTGCTATGCTGCTTGCGAAGCATCCTGGCCTTGCGGATTTCTTTGGGTGACGCCACTTCTTCTATTGAAATAACCTTGCTAAAAGAATCCAGGTTAAGGTTGTTTCTTATTTTTTCCGCCATCCTTGTGGATGTTGCCAGAATCAGCACTCTTTGCGGACCTATTTCTACAATTGCGGACCTGGCCAGTTCCGCGTCGTTTTTATCAAGAAAAAGCGCCGTCTTTATGGCTCCTATCCGGGTAGGCTGACGTTTTGCGGATAAACCTGCGAGTATCTGAGTTCCTTTTATGACCAGACCGTCATCAATAATTAAATCAGCATCCAACTCGTGAGCAAGCGCTATTGCCCGGTGGCTTTTTCCAGTTCCGCTGGGACCTGTTAGAGCAAAAACCTCCACTTTGCACCCCTTTACTTTTTATTTTCAGCCAGTTTGAACACAGCATCTTCATCCGGATTTACATTGATCGTTCTTTGGCTGGTATAAGTAACAAAACCCGGCTTTGCGCCAGGTGGTTTATGTACATATTTACGCAAAGTATAATCAATGGCAACGTTTTTACTTTGTCTTGCTTTGCTGAAATATGCCGCAAGGCAGGCAGCTTCCAGCAAAACGCCAGCCGGTGTTTCAGACAAACTCTTTTCCGTTCTGATTATTACATGCGCTCCCGGATAATCCTTCACATGGAGCCAGATATCATTATCTTTGGCCATATGTGTGATCAGGTAATCATTTTGGCGGTTGGTCTTGCCGACGAGTGCCGTAAAGCCTTCGGATAATTTGAAAGCCAGCGGCTGTGGCGTTTTCTGAGCAGTTTTTACCCTGCGGGGACCAGAAGTGTCTTTAAGATACCCCTGCCTGTTTAATTCGTCTTTTATCTCGGATATTTCCTGATCAGATGTGGCCATATTTAGATTTGTTTCGATACCGGCAAGGTAATTAAGTTCTTTTAAAGTTTGTTCTTCTATCCTGGCAGCTGTTTTGGAAGCCCTTTTTGCTTTGGCATATTTCTTAAAATATGCCTGGGCATTTTCAACAGGTCCCAATTCCGGGGTGAGATCAATATCTGCCTTTGAACCAGCTATGTCATAAAAGTTATCAAGACTAACTTCTACAGATCCTCTGCTTATTTGATGAATGTTGGCCATAATCAATTCCCCGGATATCCTTAGCTGTTCTATTTTTTCTTCCTGCCCAAGGTATTTGCGCTGGAATTCGAGCTTTTTTGAAAGGTTCCCGGACAGTTTAAGCACTGTTTTAAGAAGAAAGCTTCTTTCTTTCTCGCGCCTTAAATCTTCTTCCTGATGGTTGTAAAACTGTTCCACATGATCGTTCATCGAACCCTTTTTTCTTAATTGATTTCCAAAACAAGTCAAGTCAAATGCGCTGAACTCTATTGGTTTTCCCTGCCTGTTTAAGACAAGTGTCGGTTGAAAAGAATTCTGTCTTGCCGGGATAATAATTTCCTGAAGGGCGGCCCATATTTTATTAAGCTCATACTCTCCGCACTCGTTTAAAGCAAGTTCCGCAGGAAGCCCTGTACGGTAGATTATTTCATTAGCCAGAGTAGTGCTGAATCCCTCCAGACAACTTTGCAGGCACTTAACTAAAAGGTCGTCCAGGGGCCTTTTCAGCAAAGATTTAAACAGGTCTTTCTCTGTCATATGCAATGTGTCCAGCTTTTCCTGTGTCGGGGGTGGTATGTATATACGACCCGGCAGCACTTCCCTGTGCCGGCTTAATACGTGGGAGTATTTTTTAATAGCATCGGTTATTTTCCGGCTTTGAACCTCGACAAGAATTATATTGCTGTGTTTCCCCATAATTTCGCAGATCAGGTGTTTTGTCACTGCCTGGCCTATTTCGTTTTGCGCCTCTATCTCAAGTGAGATAATACGTTCCAGGCCGGGTTGAATTATTTTTTTTATACGGCCGCCTTCCAAATGCTTTCTTAGGACCATGCAGAAAGAAGGCGGGGAAACCGGGTTTTCCTTTGGCTGCTTAAACAGGTGTATACGCGCAAAAGAAGGATGAGCGCAAAGCAACAGACGCATCCGGTCCTTAGCTTGTCGCAGATTTAAAGCAATGGAATCATGGGTAGGCTGATAGACCCGGTCAATCCTGCTTCCAATTATATTGTCTTCCAGTTCATGGCGTACCGCGGCAAGCACAAAACCGTCGAATGGCATATTTAGTCTCCCTGCCGGTTTCCTGATTGGTATTATTATACCACATCTTACATAGGCGTTGACTTCTTCCGGATTTTGTGTGAAAATTACATTGTTGACTTTTTACGGGGCGTAGCTCAGTTTGGCTAGAGCGCACGGTTCGGGACCGTGAGGTCCGCAGGTTCAAGTCCTGTCGCCCCGACCACAGAAGATAACGGCAGGTTCTATTTTTATTATAGACTTGCCGTTTTTTATCTTAAGCTACTTCTTGAAAAAGTGTTTTTTATAAAATTCAAAGGTATCTTTCATGCCTTTGGCAAAGGGAGTGTACCTGAAATTTAAAGTTTTTGAAATTAATGAACCGGAATAGAGTTCGTGCTGTTCTAAAGGGAAAGGAAGGGGGATATTTCTTTGCTCAATTTCTTTAAAGCTGTATTCCCTGGTTCGAATTCTTTCGCCGCTGATTTCTTCGAATACATTGATTAACTTTTGATATGAAATCATTTCCTCTGCCGACAAATTGTAAGCATTTTCATAGACTATGCTGTTAGCCAGGCAGGAAATGCACAAGTTGGCGATATCCGTAACGTAGACAAACTGGAAAAGAGCGATCGAGTTTGATGGCACAGGAACTTCCTTGTTGGCCAAAATAAGATCAAAAAAATATGATTCTCTCGGGGCATAATTATAAGGCCCGTAAACAAAAGCAGGCCTTAATACCGTATAATTGATGTTTTTACTCTCACAATTCTTAATTAATTCAAGTTCTGTAAGATATTTTTTATAGCCATAGTCCCCAAAAGGGCCTGCAATAGATCCTGAAAGTTTGGGTGAGTCTTCATATTTAGGGTAATCTACAGATGTTTTATAAACCGCGCAGGTGCTGAAATAAATATAATGGTTTAATTTACCCGGCAAATTATTAATCATATTATTTACTTCGTGAGGAAGATCGGCGCAGAAGTCAACTACCACGTTCCAATCCAAAGGGGGAATAACCTTTTTTATCCTTTCAGGATCATTCCTGTCGCAGATATGTTCTTCAACACCTTGTATTCTTAGCGGTCTGTTACCCCGGTTCAGGACGTGAATTGAATATTCCTTCCGCCTCGTTAACAATAAGGTAAAAACTCTTCCTATGAAATAACTTCCCCCAATAATCAAGATGTTTTTCATTTTATCCCCGATCTCCTTTATAAAATATAAAGCGTATAAATTACGCGCTTCTCCAAAAATACATGAAGTGTTTTCACGATAGACTTTTACTTTACCGTTAATTATAATAGTTAAAAGAAAATTGTGAAAGTAATAGCGTATTAATGACAAATGTTTACAAATATTCTGTCTCTATGGCTGGGGGGGCTGGAGAACGGATAGGAGTATCTTGCGCGGGATACTTATCTGGTGGCTGCCGCTTAACATTGCGGCAGCAGCCTTATTAATACTATGGAAGCCTTTAATCTGGCATTGTGTGATTGTCCTGCTCATATCCAATATTCTGACAGCAATAGGGATGGATAGGTTTGTCTACAGGCAGAAACTTCAAAAAATCAAGCTGGAGAAAAGCCTTGTCGACTTTACACTTCAGATTGCCAATGAAACTTTGCCTTTTTTAAGGCGGGGCTTAAGTGAAGAAACGGCTGCTCAAACGTCGGCTATTATAAAAGAGATTTCCCAGGTTGCGGCAGTTGCGATCACCGACAGAGAGAAAATACTTGCCTGCATCGGTTCGGGAGACGATCATCATAAAGCGGGAGGGCCTATTCTTACAGAGTCCACTAAGGCAGCGCTTAACAGCGGAGAGTTAAAAATTTTGAATAACCCATATGATCTGAAATGCCCTTTTCCAAACTGCCCTTTGATGTCCGCTGTGATTGCTCCTTTGAAATGCAACGGAAAAGTGGTCGGAGCATTAAAACTATACCAGTCAAAACCCGGCAGAGTACCGGAAGAAATAGTAAAACTGGCGGTCGGACTGGCCCATTTATTTGGAATGCAGATGGAATTAGCGGAGCTGAACCGGCAGACCCAACTGGTTACAAAGGCGGAGCTGGAGGCTCTTCAGGCGCAAATTAACCCTCATTTCCTGTTTAATACTTTAAATACCATTATCATGTTTATCCGGACGAATCCCGAAACAGCCAGACGACTGTTAATTCGGCTGGCCAGTTTTTTTCGTTATGCGCTTAAAAGAAGAGGACATTTCAACAGCCTGAAAGAAGAAATTGAGTATTTAAATACGTATCTTGTTCTGGAAAAGGCGCGTTTTGGCGAGAAACTGCAGATAATGAAAGATATCGATGATACCCTTTTATCCTGCGAGGTACCCGTACTTACTATTCAACCACTGGCTGAAAACGCGATCAAGCATGGTATATTACCCAAGTTAGGCAAAGGAACAGTTAGAATTGCCGCCAGCCTCGCTGACGGGGAAATCTTAATTGAAGTAAATGATGACGGCGTGGGGATTCAACCGGAAAGGCTGCCTGAAATTTTTAAGCCCGGCGTAGGTTCGGGAAACGGTGTTGGCCTCAGCAATGTCAACGAACGTTTGAAGAGCTTATTTGGTGAAGATCACGGCCTAAAAATAGAAAGTACCCCCGGGTCGGGTACATCAGTATTTTTTCGGGTTCCACTGGATCTTAAGCATGTGGACGGGGAGGAGAGAAAAAATGAAATTGAAAGCTCTGATCGTGGATGACGAATACCCGGCGCGGCAGGAATTGCGCTTTGCTTTGAAGAACTTTGATAACATTGAAGTTATTGGTGAAGCCGCCAATGCGCAGGAAGCGCTTGTATTAATAAAAGCGCTTGATTATCAGGTTTTGTTTCTTGATATTTCGATGCCCGGAATGAGCGGTATGGAATTGGGAGCGGCGATTCAGGAACTCCCCTGCAAGCCGTTCGTTATTTTCGTTACCGCCTACGATGAATATGCTGTGAAAGCCTTTGATATCAATGCTGTCGACTATCTCTTGAAACCGGTGGAAATCAGCCGCTTAAAAAGGGCCATCGACAAAGTGCTGAAGTTGATCGGAGATTCCGGAGCAAACCTGGAAAGCCAGGAAATTGAGGAAGCGGGAACGCCCGGCAGTGATAACCAGACAGATATTAACCTTGATTTGGAACAGATCAAAATTGACCGTATACCTGCTGAAAAGAAAGGAAAAACAGTTCTGGTGCCTGAGTCGGATCTTGTTTTTGCCTTCACGGAAAAAGATTATGTCTATTTAAAAATCTATGATGAAAAACTTTTTGTAAGGTTTACTTTAAAGGAGCTTGAAAAACGTCTGGATCCAAAAATATTTTTCAGGACTCACCGTTGTTACCTGGTCAACCTGCATAAAGTAAAAGAAATAGTCCCTTTCTTTAACGCAACGTACAACCTTATAGTGGATGACAAGGAAAAAAGCGAAGTCCCGGTAAGCCGTGCGCAGGCAAAAAAACTTAAAAGAATTATTGGTTTTTAATAAACTAAAAGGCGGATTTGCCATTGGTAAAAGGAATCGGCGCTGATATAATTGAAATTAAACGGCTGCGCTTATTAGCCGAAAAATATCCGGATAAGTTTATTAATAAAATTTTTACACAGGATGAAGTGGTTTATTGTAGTTTGCGCAAGGACCCCTTTCCGTCTTTTGCAGCCCGTTTTGCCGCTAAAGAAGCCGTTTTAAAAGCTTTGGGAACAGGCCTGGCCTTTGGAATAAGCTGGCGGGATGTCGAGATAGCAACTGAAACAGGCCAGGGGCCAGAGATATCTTTGCATAATAAGGCTATTGAAATTGCCGGGGAAAAAGGGATTAATAAAGTCCTGATCAGCATTTCCCACGATCGGGACAAAGCAATAGCATTTGCTTTAGCTTTAGGAGGCTAAATATGAAAGTAGTCAGCGCCGCGGAAATGAGGGAACTTGATCGCACTGCTATAGAAGATTACGGGATACCCGGGGTTATTCTGATGGAGAACGCCGGTTTTCAAGTTGTTCAAGTTATCCTGCAGTTGCTTCCTAACATCGAAAACAAGTCAGTTTGCATATTTTCAGGGAAAGGAAACAATGGCGGTGACGGTTTTGTTGTTGCCCGGCATTTGTATAACCTAAAAGCGGATGTAAAAGTTTTTCTTTTAGCAAAAAAAGAGGAAATCTCCGGTGATGCGAAAACAAATATGTCCATCTGGGAGAATATGGGGCAAAAGATAAACGTAATAGATCAAAATTACCCTTTCGATGATTTGCATACGGTTCTTGCAGGAAGCGATCTCATTATAGATTCTATTTTTGGCACTGGTTTCAGGGGAACCCCGGGCCAGCCGGCCGTCGGTGTAATTGAGCTGATTAACCGCAGCGGGAAGCCGTTAGTGGCCGTAGATATACCATCCGGATTACAGGCGGACAGCGGCCTTATTGAAGGCCTATGTATAAAGGCAACCCGTACAGTTACCTTCGGCCTGCCCAAATTGGGTCTTGTCCAGGAACCTGGCGCAAGCTATGTTGGAAAACTTCATGTGGTTGACATTTCCATACCGGCGTTTCTTTATAATAACGAAACCTTAAAAAGACAGTTATTGACCAGAGATTTGGTCTGCGGTTGGTTTCAGCCGCGCCAGCCCGCCTCCAACAAAGGTGATTACGGGCGGGTACTTATTGTTGCCGGGTCGAGGGGGATGACCGGCGCCGCCTGTCTGGCCGCTATGAGCGCCGCCCGGTCAGGCGCTGGACTGGTCACTCTTGCGGTTCCGTCCAGCGTGCAAAAACTCGCCGCTTCAAAACTGACTGAAATCATGACTGTCGCATTACCGGAGAGTTCCGGGCAGACAATTGGCTGCGGAGCTCTGGATCAAATTGTTGCGCTTGCGCAGAGATTTGATGTTGTCGCAATCGGCCCCGGCATTACCACACATCCGGAGACAGTATCTTTGATAAGAAAGATTTTACCCAGGTTAAGCATCCCCTGTGTGTTGGATGCGGATGGGCTAAATTGCCTTGCCGGCTGCACAGAAGTGTTCAAACTCACAACAGCGCCGCTTGTCTTAACCCCTCATCCGGGCGAGATGGGCAGGCTGACAGGCAATACAACTGCGGAAATCCAGCAGCGTCGTTTAGAGATAACGGAGAGAGCGGCTAAAGACTGGGGAGCCGTTCTATTATTGAAGGGCGCTGCTACAGTAATCGCGGCGCCGGATTCCAAAGTTTATATCAATACAACAGGAAATCCGGGTATGGCTACAGGCGGCGCGGGCGATGTCCTTACCGGAATCATTGCCGGGTTGATTGCCCAGGGCCTAAACCCGTTTGACGCGGCGGGAGCGGGGGCTTATCTTCACGGTCTTGCCGGTGATCTCGCGGTTAGTCAAAAAGGCTGCCGGGGACTTCTGGCCGGCGATATACTAGACTTTTTACCGGACGCTATTTTGAAAACCGAAAGCAATTAACGGCAGGTGACTTATGCTGGATGTCGCTGTCCCGGTTTGGGCTGAAATAGATCTTGGCGCCATTGCGCAAAATATGCAGGAAATACGTAAACTTGCCTCTTCAAGTTCAGAAATTATGGCTGTGGTTAAAGCAAACGCATATGGACACGGCGCTTTGGAAACGGCTAAAATTGTTCTGTCCAATGGAGCAACGAGCCTGGCGGTTGCCAGGGTTGAAGAAGCAAAAGAGTTGAGAAAAGCGGGGATAGACGCTCCGATTTTGCTTCTTGGGTATACACCCGGCGCCCAGTTTCATGAAGTACTGGACTTGAATCTGATTCAGACAGTATACAGCCTGGAGATGGCTGAAGCGCTAAGCGGAGTTGCAGGACATTCAGGAAGGCAGGCTAAGGTTCATATTAAAGTTGATACGGGAATGGGCCGCCTGGGGTTAAGTCCTGGAAAACCTGCCCTTGAAGATATCCTTAAAACCGCAAGGCTGCCTCATTTAATTTTAGAGGGTATCTTTACACATTTTGCTACAGCTGACAGCGCGGATAAAACTTTTACGCTCGCGCAGCTTGGTCTGTTCATTAATTTTCTGGAAGAACTTCGCAAAGCAGGGCTGGAATTCCCTCTCCGGCACTGCGCCAACAGCGCCGCCCTGCTTGATCTCCCGCAGACTTATTTAAATATGGTCAGGCCCGGTATAATCATTTACGGCTTGTATCCTTCCGATGAAATCCGTAACTCAATTAATCTAAAACCTGCCATGGCTTTTAAGACGAGGATAGCCCAGATCAAGAAAGTACCCGCAGGATATAAAATAAGCTACGGATCGACTTATCAGACTTCACAGCCAACTATAATCGCCGTAATTTCGGCAGGTTACGCAGACGGCTACAGCAGGCTTTTATCTTCCAGGGGAATTGTGCTTGTCAATGGACAGAGGGCGAGAGTTGTCGGCCGGGTTTGTATGGACCAATGCATGGTTGATGTCGGGCATATTAATGGTGTGTCTCCCGGTGACGAAGTAGTGCTTTTCGGATCCGACGGAGCAGAAACTATTCCGGTTGAAGAAATTGCGAAACTGACCGGAACGATCAGCTATGAAATAATCTGTATGGTCAACAGCCGCGTGCCGCGTTTTTATTTATCATAAAAAGAACTATAGAAAAATATTGGCTGCGAAAGAAGAATTATTTGTTGGATGACTTACCGGATTTATCAACCACCGGCATTTTTTTGAAAAGCTGACTGAACAGTTAGAAACTCGCGAGTCAGGTCCGAACCTGTTTCCCTGATCATAATCGATATAAATTATTTTAAATTTTTCAACGACATCTACGGTTACCAAAAAGGAGATCTGGTTATTGTAGAGATTGGCAGGATTCTGGAAGGCTTGATTTCTCCGCCGTCTTTCTTAGCCCGCTATGGGGGAGACGAGTTTGCCGTTGTAATGCCGGGTACCGGCAGGTTGGAAGCCCTGCAGAAAACAAGCAAAATTGAAGAGTAGTTAAAAAATTATTCTATTGAAGGTGATCATACCCAGCCGGGAGGGAAAATAACTGTCTCTTTAGGCATGGCCTGTTTCCCCGAAGACGGGGAAAAACCAAGGGATTTTGTCAAATCGGCGGACGACGCCTGCTTTCAGTCAAAATACAGCCGCAGCCGGATTTGTTTTTCCGTCATTGATCAATCATACTCCCTCAGCCAGTCGGAAAAGGATTTGGTTGATTGTTTTAAAGCTCTTTTGACAATTATCAACGCCAAGGACAGGTATACTTTTGGCCATTCGGAAAGGGTAATGACTTATGCTCTGGCGGTGGCCGAAAAAATGGAACTGTCTTAAAGAACAGAAAACAGAACTCAGGTATGGCGCTTATCTTCACGATATAGGCAAGGTTGCGGATAGACATCCATGCCGCTAAAGTGACACCATCAGGAGGATGAAAATTCATCAGCAAAGGAAGGGCAATGCCTTAAGTGCGATTTTGAGCCTTCATTCAAAGAACGAGTGAACCCGAGGTAAAGCGAGGTAATTGTTTGAGGCGCATGGCGCCGAGTTTTACCGAGCCCGAGGGTGAACGAGTTCGTACAAGTATAAG
>LDZT01009072.1_pt1 | contig 34425 bp, 26 predicted proteins | sample 615521 | NCBI WGS metagenome assembly LDZT01 (sample SAMN03408292, study PRJNA278302) | terrestrial metagenome | isolation source: oil reservoir sample SB1 | place: USA: Alaska, North Slope, Schrader Bluff formation | collected 2011-09 | reverse complement strand
CTTTTTCTGAATCTCATGCTCCATTATACCAAATGCCATCTCGTCTGGATAGCCACTACATCACCAGACAGGAGTCTGGTGTTTTATGTGGCTTAATAACTTTCAGAAAATTTTTTTAACTTTAATTAAAGGGCTAATTGGAAAGATAATTCTTTAGGTAAGATCTGGTAATTATGGGTTCGATAAATTAAATCTCTATTTTAACTCATACACGAGACATCTGTCCTGCAGTTACATATACTAATAGTTAGCTCGATAAAGAAAAATTCTTATATTGATTTTGCATTTTTGAGTAAATACTTTTCAGCCTTTGTCGACCATACACCATTATTCTTTTCTACTATCTTTACCAATCTCGCAAACAAAGGATCAGTCTTTCCTTTTTTCTTAAAATCAGAAATAGCAGTAAGTTCCAAATCAATATTAGTGTAGATTAGCTTTTTCCCGCCCGATATTTTAGGAAGATTTAAAGTAGTACCTACTACACTGTTTAAACCTCCGATATGAGTAATCATAGCAGCCGGATTGATAAGACCTTCTTCCATCATCTTTAGAGATTCAATCATATCCTGTGTATTTCCCCCACTCGTTCCCACAATATGAGTGGACATATAATGGACATTATAAAAATTCAACATTGCTGAGAATTTTGGGTTGGTGGGACCGGCAAAGAAATTCAGACAACCATCCTTGGTTAAAATTTTATCCCCTAGTTCTACCACTTCTCTTATCGGTGCAAAAACAAATACATCATTATATCCTTTTCCACCAGTTATTGAAATAAGGTACTCTTCCGGATTTTCAGTATCTTTGGTGTTTATATATTTGAGCTCAACACCTTTTTCTTCTGCCTCCTGTATAGTATATATTGTAGATGCCCTTTTTAGTCTAAACTCATCGATATCAGTAACCACCAATAATTTAGGTTTCCTGTCACGATGTATCGTATAATCTATTGCTCCAAGGCCCATCGGACCCGCTCCAGCCAAAATTGCCATATTCCCACCTTCTACGATATCCATATTATGGATGTACTTTCCGGGAACTGTATGATAAGTAGCATGAAAAGATCCGATTATACAGGACATAGGTTCTGCCAGAGAACCTTCATAAAAAGCTTCCCCTTTATACTCTAACAAACAATCCATCTCCATAACTTCATTAGGGATAATTATATAAGTAGCATCACCACCTATGTAAGGGAAAGAATACCCAGGAGCAGCAAGACTCCCTTTATAATTAAGGGCAGGTTGAATAGCGAATTTTTGACCTGATTTAAATTTATGCTGCCATTTTTTACCTACCTCTATAATTTCACCACAAAATTCATGTCCAATTATAACCGGATTTTTTGCCACATTTGTCGGTACTCTCTTGTGATTAGCTCCTTGAATTGTTGCTTTATAAGAAGACATACAGAGACTATCTGAAATAATATGAGCCAGTATCTCGTCCGCCTTAATTGGGAGAAGCTCAAATTCTTCCAATCTCAAATCTTTTTTTCCATATAACCTTACCGCTTTAGTCTTCATTATTATCGCTTCCTAAAATTAAAATAGTTTATTTCAGCATTACCTGGCCACCAGTTACCGGAATAGCCTGACCAGTTTCATACTTTTGATCGACTAAATAATAAATGGCTTTTATCACATCTTCACCGGTACAGCCCCTCTTCATCGGGATTTTTGATTCATAAAATCTCTTCACATCTTCAATGGTTTTTGCACCAGGTACTTTCCCGGTCTGAAGATATTGAACAAAAAGTCCTTTGTCCGGATCAGACCATAGAGGACCTTCGAAGAAATTGCCTGGACAAATGGAATTTACTTTGATGTTATCTTCAATAAGCTCAAGGGCAAAACTCTGGGTAAGACCTAAGCCTCCAAATTTACTTCCGGCATAAGCACTGTTTTTATTTGACCCTTTAAGTCCCGATTTTGAGTTGATTTGAATAATATCAGTAAAATATTTTCCACTGGGTATATTTTGAAGTGCCATAACTCTTGAGGCATGTTTTACACAGAGAAAATAACCAAAATAATTAACTCTATTAACAAAGGTAAATTCATTAAATAACATCTCTTTCACACTACCGGCCTGTAGTACCCCTGCATTACTAATAAAAATATCAATGCCACCGGCTTTTTTAATAATCTCATATATCATTTTTCTAACAGAATCTTCATTTGTCACATCTGTTTCTATAGGTAAAGCTACTATTTTTTTATATTTAATATTTAGCTCTTCTGCCAGCCGATCAGCCCCTTTAACATTAATATCGGCAATAAATACCAGACATTCTGATTTCGTCATCTCTCTCACTATACTTTCTCCAAAACCCTGCGCCCCTCCGGTCACTACTGCTATTTTATTTTTTACTATATTATTCCTATTTGATTTTTCACCATTACGACACTCCTCCGAACTTCGATCGCAGCCATTACCTTTTATTATCTTTGAATTTTTTTTCTCTATGCAATCTTGAGGTCCAGAGGGTTCAGGTTCAACTTTTATATTTTTTAAGGCATCTTCAAAATTATTTTTTATATTAATCGCATTATCATAAGATTCCCCCAAGTAAAAGATGCCAATATTTTCAAGAATTACAATCTTTGGCCTTTGTTTATATTTCTTAATATAATCTTTGAACTTATTAATTGTATAAGAAATTATTTTTTCTTCGAGTTGTTTCTTGTTTAACAGCTGGCAATTTTTTATCTCTTCTAAATAAAGAGGCAAAACCTCTTCTGATCTTATTTTATTAAAAGCGAACTCCAATTTCTTTAAATCATCTTCAAATATACTAACATTTCCCTTTTCACCATCAAATGTTAACCCCCGTAAAAGTGGGGCGATTGTTTCTATGTAAATATTTTTCATCTTTCTCCTCCGAGAAATAATATCAAAAAATTATTTAGAAGTTTAGTTTTTGGTAAACAAGTTCAGGATGCCGATTATCTATTTTCCTGCCAATTTCTCTATATATTACCATCCGCTCTTTTAGTGATTTGCCTTTTAAGGGATTTCTATTATTAAACAAAGCATATTTTTCATCATAATTTGCCAGTTTTTCATGAGCAATAAGAGCCCAGGTTGCCTCAATCAAATGGGAAAATTCTGGTTTCAAAATAATTGGGCAATTAAAAGATTGCCGAGGGCTGTTTATATCCACACCGCTTATTTCCATAAATCCATATTTTCTGCAAAGTCTTTGCAAACGCAATAGCTGGTTAAGAGTATTACGCGGAGGCATATAAGTAATTGCCTTGAAACCTATTTTCTTTAATTCGGCAATCAGTTCATCTAAAAAATCATCTTCAAACTTTTCAGCTCTCTTGTCGCTTGTGGGCGAATCAGTCACATCTCCTAAATAAGCATAAGCAGGGATAGCATTGATAGAATTACAGAACTTTATCGCCTCATATACAGATATACACTCCTCATAATCAGGTTGGATAAAGACTCTATCTAAAAAGGAGCTTTTTAATATTCCCAAAAGGTCGTATAAATAAAATTGATTATTTTCATCTAAGAGAAATTTTTTAATCTTTTCGGAAAGCACTATATCAAGATTATCTTTTAAAAATGAAATAAGTTTTTCCCCTTTTCCTGTTTTCTGGATAATTTTTTTAACAAAGGCGTAAAGAATATGACGTTCGGTAATGCTCCCGCCTTCTTTCGCCTGGGAAATATTGTAAATCTCTTTTTTAAAATCAATTTTTTCTATTCCATAATCTTTAATTAAATTATTTAGTTTAGTCAGTATTTTTTTATTTCTTCTATTCCGGGCAATCTGTATTGGATTTAAAAATTTCTTAGCTTCTGTTAACTTTGATTCAGGAATACCATGAATAGAAATATAACCTATATTTTTAGAATCCGGGTTATTTAATTTTCTCCCCTCTACTTTGGTTCCGGAAAAATTTACCCGTAATTCAAATCCAATAGTTGAGGCAATACCCATTATTTTACAAGCTTCTATTAATTCTTTACATCCAGAAACAGAATCATGATCCATAATCCCTACAGTTTGAAGACTAGCCTTCCAGGCTAAATAAGCAGCCATTGAAGGTGAATAAGGGCTGAAAGAATATATGGTATGTACATGATTATTTACTTCTTCTGTTTTTTTAAATTGTTTCCCCTCTTTTTCTATTAACTTATAGATTCTCTTTAATCCAAAAAGCCTGGCTGTTTTATTACTACTATTTATTTCTTGAATAATCTTATCCTTCATCTTTTTATCTCGAACTAAATTTAATCTTTAATAACCAACAATCTTATACCCCAATTTTATTTCTCCTTATCTGCTCGGTTGTAGACTGATCAGTTGTAATTTGATGCCCGTCTAAAGGATAAAGACGTTCGTGAATTGCATCGATAATCCACTCTTTCTGCGGGAAAAAAACAGATTCCATCTCTGCCGCCGGAGTAATCCAATTACGGGAACCAACCACTACCGCAGGGCCATCAAGATAATCAAATACAAATTGGGTAATATTGGAGGCAATGGTGTGGAGAAAAGAACCGCGTTCACAGGCATCAGAGACCAGCACTAATTTCCCGGTCTTCTTTACAGAATCAATAATCAAATCATAGTTTAGGGGATTAATAAATCTCAAATCGATTACCTCTGCTGAAACTTTGTATTTCTTTTCAAGCTCTTCTGCAGCTTCCATTCCCTTATAAAGAGCGGCACCTACAGTAAGAATAGTAATATCATTCCCTTCTTTCCTGATTATCGGTTCACCTTCCGGTACTTGGTAATAACCTTCGGGAACTCCGGTGGAAACAAATAACTCTCCTATATCGTAAAGTCTTTGGCTTTCAAAAAATACTACCGGGTCTGTCCCTCGAAGAGCGAGATCCAGCATTCCCTTGGCATCATAGGGAGTGGCTGGAAACATTACTTTAAGACCCGGGATGTGGGTAAGCAGGCTGGTCCAGTCTTGAGAATGCTGGGCTCCGTATTTATTCCCCACTGAAACGCGAATGGTAAGGGGCATAGTGAGAAGGCCTGCTGACATTGACTGCCATTTGGAGACTTGATTGAAAAGTTCATCCCCTGCCCGTCCGATAAAATCACTATACATAAGCTCTACCACAGCACGTCCACCACTTAAGGCATATCCTACCCCTGAACCGATAATAGCTCCTTCTGAAATAGGGGTATTGAATAACCGATGATAGGGAAGAGCCTCGGTTAAGCCTCTATACACGGCAAAGGCTCCACCCCAATCGCGATTTTCCTCTCCGTAGGCAACCATAGTCGGATCTTCATAAAAACGGTGGAGCATAGCCTCAAAGAGAGCATCACGATAAGTAAAGACTTTCGTCTTTGGAAGAGATTTGCCATTCGCGTCCAGAGCAAAACGACTTTTGCGAGCAAGTGATTTAATTCGAGGATTATCATTTTTAGGAATTAAAACTTCCGGTGTTCGTTGTTCCATTTTATCTTTATACTGATTAGAAAACATTACCGTTTCAATAAAATCAGGATTGACTCTGGGTGAGATTTCAAGAGAGGCCGCTAACTTCAGGGCTTTAGTAATTCTCAAGGTTACTTCCTGTTTTAAAGCCTCCACTTTATTGGAAGTTATAATTCTATTTTTCTTAAGGTAATCCTCATATCCCTTAATACAATCGGTCTCTTGCCAGGCAGCAATTTCTTCTTTTGTTCTATAGGAAGATGCATCTGAGGGTGAATGCCCGGAAATTCGATAAGTGATGGTATCAAGTAATACCGGACCATTTCCTTGGAGAAGAATTTTTTTCTTTCTTTCAATAGCATCAGCCACTGCCAAAGGATTATAACCGTCAACCCGTTCAGCATGCAAGTTTTCAGGGTTTACCCCGGCCCCTACCCGGGCAAGTATTTTGTAACCCATAGTTTCACCTGAGGTCTGGCCACCCATGCCGTAGAAATTATTAAAGAAATTAAATAGAATGGGAGGAGCACCTCCAATATCTTTATCCCAAAGGGTGCGGTATTGATCCATTGCTGCTAACATCATTGCTTCCCATACCGGGCCACAACCCATAGAACCATCACCGATATTACAGACTACCATACCGGGTTTTTGATTAATTCTTTTAAAAAGAGCAGCACCTACTGAAATATCCGCTGCCCCTCCTACAATAGCATTATTGGGCATACTGCCAAAGGGGGCAAAGAAAACATGCATCGAGCCACCCAAACCCTTATTAAAACCGTTAGCCCGTCCGAATATCTCTGCCAGAACTCCGTATAGTACAAAATCTTGAGCCAGTGATTTAATATTACCTTTATGTTCCTTTTCTACCACTTTCAGGCAGGCTCCATCCATATAAGATTTCATTATCTTAAGAAGTTCATTCTCTCCTAATTCATCGATGGCGGAAAAACACTTGGCTAAAACTTCTCCGTGGCTGCGATGAGAACCGAAAATAAAATCTTCGATAGCCAAAGGCAGGCATTGGCCTACGGCGGCTGCCTCCTGGCCGATAGATAGATGAGCAGGACCTTTATGATCGTATTCGATACCCTCATAAGATCCTTGGGTTTTTATAGAATTAAGCATGGATTCAAATTCTCGAATTACAAGCATATCATAGTAAATCTTAAGGAGTTTTTCTTCTCCATACTTCTTTATCTCTTTTTTTATATCAGGTTTATACTGGTTTATGGGAATGTCGTTTATTTTTAATATCTGTGATTTTCTGATTTCTTTGGGGTCAATAAAAATAGATTTAGGCATAGTCTTTTCCTTTCTACAAAAGTAGAACATTTCCTTAATAATGTTACAAGGATTTATCATTGCGAGCGATAGCGAAGCAATCTCAAGCCCTTGCAAATCGCAATGACAGAACCAAATGTAAAGGTATTTAGAAAACGAACTACTAGATATTTTTCAACTCAAATTTAGCTATTGCTATAGCAAGTTCCTGAAGGAACCTGGCTGCCGGAGCACCATCTACCGCTCGATGATCAAAGGTAAGCGATAAACCTATATGAGGAATAAATTGTACTTTATCTTCTTTCATAATTGGTTTAAGAGAAATACTGCCTATACCCAGAATTGCCACTTGAGGAATATTTAAGATAGGCGTAAAACTTTCAATCCCCATTGTGCCAAGGTTGGTTACCGTAAAGGTCCCTCCATTAAGTTCATCCGGTAAGATAGTTTCTTCTTGACAGGCAGTACTTAATCGTCTTGCTTCTTTAGAAATTTCCTCTAATGATAAGAGGTGGGCATTATGGATTATCGGTACCATAAGTCCTCGCGGTGAATCTACAGCAAATCCTAAGTGCACCTGTTCAAATTCCAGTATCTTGTCTTTAAGAAAATGGGCATTAATATTTTTAAATTTAGGAAGAATATTGGCAACTATATAAAGTAGAAAATCATTAATATTAATTTTGCTTAACCTTTTCATTGGGGGGCTGGATTTTAGCGATTCCCGACAGGCCAATAAATTAGAAGCATCGGCTGAGGTATTTAAAGTAAGCTGAGCAGTGCTTTGTAGAGAGGTAAGCATTCGTTCAGAGATAATCTTCCGCACCCCTTCTACCGGAATCTCCTTTACCGGTCCAAAAAATTCTTTGCTAACCTCACTTGAAATAAACGGTTCACCTTCGGATAATGCTTTTTCTACATCTTTTTTTATAATCCTTCCTCCCGGACCCGAGCCGACAAGCCGGGAAAAATCAATTCCCTTTTTCTCTGCCAAGCGTCGGGCAAGCGGAGATATAGGTATTAAGCCGTCTCCAAAAGAAGGTTTTGTTTTTTTGAGGGATTCACCCGGGGTTATAGCTTTCTGCTTTTCAACATATTCTTCCTTAGAAACAGAGACAGTTTTTTGGGGAATAAGATGGTCAATTTTTTCTCCCGGTTGCCCAATTATGGCAATAGTTTTAAGGACCGGGACATCGTCACCCTCTTTATAAAAAATTTTTAGTATTGTTCCTTCTTCCGGAGCTTCCACTTCAAAGACTGCCTTATCGGTTTCCACTTCACAGATAGGCTCTTCAGCTTTTACCTTATCTCCCTCTTTCTTATTCCATTTAATAATGAGGCAGGATTCAACAGATTGTCCTTGTTTGGGCATAAGTACGGGTATAGCCATATTAAATTAAAGTCCTCCTTGGTGCACTTTACTATTCTTCTAAATAATATATAAATAAAATAATAATTTGATATTTTTAAAATAAATATTTCATATTTAACTAATTTTATCTTTATTCTTCAGGTAAGTATTTTTTAATATCAAAAGATTCTCTGATTATCTTCCTACCCTCAGCGATTGATTTAATTTGTCCCATAGATTTTGCCTGAATCATTAGATTCCCAATGGCGGTTGCTTCAACTGGTCCTGCATATATTGGCAGACCGGTGGCGTTAGCAACAAGTTGACACAGGAGAGCATTTCGAGATCCTCCTCCTATTATATATATTTCTTTAAGAGGCCTATTAGTAATATCTTCAATCATCTTAATGGTTTTTGTATACTTATCAGCTAAACTTTCGATTACTCCCTTTATAATCTCTGCAGGAGTCTCGGGAACCTTTTGCCCTGTTTCCTGGCAATAATCTTTAATTCTATCTGGCATATTGTCATCAATTAAACCGGGCTTCAAGAATCTTACGTCATCCGGATCGATCCTAAAATTTACTGAACCGCACTTTAAAGCTATTTCAGTCAGTTCATCATAAGAATATAGCTTTACCTTCTCATCCCAGAATTTTTTACACTCCTGAATAATCCAGAATCCAGTAACATTCTTTAAAAATCTGAAACCACCATCGGCAGAACCCTCATTGGTAAAATTATATTTAAAACTTTTCTCATTAATAATTGGCTTTGAGGTCTCTATCCCTATCAAAGACCATGTACCTGAACTGATATAGGCATAATTAGTATTACCTTCAACCGGAACAGCCGCAACCGCAGATCCGGTATCATGGCAGGCAGGAGCCACAACCATTACTTCTGAATTAGCGCCAATCTCCCACGCAATAGTCGGTAAAAGCTTCCCAATTTTTGTTCCGGGCATAATTATTTCTCCAAATATCTCCTTTTTAAATCCAAGTTCATTCAATATCTTTGTTGACCAGTTCTTTTTTGTAGGATTATAGAGCTGAGTAGTGGTAGTAATTGAATATTCATTTTTTATAATTCCGGTTAACCAGTAGTTTAAAAGATCGGGAATAGTCAGAAAATATCTTGTATTTTCTAAGATCTGTGATTTTTTCTTGGCAAATGAGTATAGTTGATAGATAGTATTAAGCTGCATAAATTGAATGCCGGTCTCGGTAAATATTTCCTTTTTGGGTATTATATTGAAAACTTCCTCCATTATATTATCTGTTCTCTTGTCACGATAGTGATAGGGATTTCCTAAAAGGTCTCCATCATCATCTAAAAGAACGTAATCAACTCCCCAGGTATCTATACCGATACTTATTATCTGGTCGGGATATTTTTTAAAAGCTTTTTTTAAACCTTTCTTTATCTCATTGAATATTCCCAGAATATCCCAAAAAATACTATCTTTAACCCTTACTAAATTATTAGGGAAGCGATATACTATCTCCATCTTTGATATATCACCAACAATCACCCTCCCGGTTTCTGCACCGATATCAATAGCTATGAATTTTTGCATTATACTGCTCCTTCTATCTCTGTTCTTCAAATAGATTTTGTCTGTATTTTTCATCTGTTCTTTCAGCGATATAGTTTACTATATCTTCAGAAAATGCATTTATCCCTCCTGCAAGTAATGCTCCAAAACGAATTTCCGCTGCCTTATCTGCCATTAAAGTAATATTCTCTACTTCAGTCGGGGTAGAACCTAAAGCAACAAATCCATGATTCTGAATGTAAATAGATTTGGGTCTCTCTCCGTGTTTATCTAAAAATATATCAATTTCATTTTTTACTTTTTGGGCAAGTTTAACCCCCGGATCTGTATAAGGAATAAAGACCGATTCTTTCCCCAGCAGAACAATTTCATCAGGATAAATTCTCCCTTTTAGATTCTCCGGGAAACTCTTTGAACAGGTCAATCTATTTACTGCTGTAGGATGAGTATGGCCGACAAAATTTACTCCCTCCAGATTAAGACAGATAGCATGTAATAAGGTTTCCACAGAGGGGGTAGCTTGGTATTCTTTATCCACCTTAGCTTTTTCAAAGATGTAATTAATTTCTTCAGCATTAGGATTCTCCATACTTATAAGCTGCATAATCGGTTCAAAGTAAACCTGAACAAAATCATTCTCGCTTACCGTTGCCAGCTGGGTCCCGCTTGCTTTTATATAAAAACTATCAGCAATATCTTTTGTCTCAACTTTAGCCGAAGTATTACCTTCTCCAATAATTGCCAGATGATAATGTTCTCTTCCCAAATTATTAGAAAGTTTTACCAGTTTACGTAAAGTCTCAACTTTAATATCCTGAATATCCTGCCATTCCTTCATTTTCCATTCCCCTCTCACAGTTATTAACTTCTTTTGTTTTGTTTAACTCTTATATTATTATAAAAACTCTTCTGTCGTAAAATATTTTCTAAAATTATTATACTCTTCATATTGTGCCCTCACCATATTATTACCTAATTTCTCTTGTGGGCACGATGCATCGTGCCCCTACCTTACCATTTTTTTTGCTTTTTAGGTTATAATCATATATTTATTAAATAAAAAAATCTTTAATCCATATGAAAAACCTCTTCCAAAGAGGTAGTAACCGGGGAATTATCCGGATTAGTTTCCATAATATCTTTCATGTAATCCCACCATTTTTTCATTATCTCTTTTGAAGGAAGTTCTTCAACTGTATTATTATCTTTTAATTTTTGCACCGCAAAGAGAGTAAGGGTTTCTTTATCAAGAAATATGGAATAATCATAAATTCCCGCTCCGGATAATTTTTCTTTAAGTTCAGGCCAGATTTCACCATGTCTTTTTCTATATTCTTCCTCATATCCCACTTTTAATTTCATTTTAAATGCTACTCTTTTCATTAACCTGCTCCTAAAACTATTTTTTAACATTACTAAAATTATTTTTAGGCTTTAATCTTTTAAGTAATTCCGGAAGCATGATTGCTAAGATTAACAATAATCCTATAACAATATTCATAACTTTACCGGGAACATTGATTAAACCCATTCCAAATTTAAGAAACCCAATTATAAAAATGGAAATAACTACTCCAAAAATGTTTCCTTTACCACCCGTAATAGCTACACCACCAAGCACAACTGTAGTTATAATCTCAAGCTCCCATCCATACGCAATATTCGGACGGGTACTTCCAATCCGCGAAGTAAGCAAGATTGAAGCTAATCCTGAACAAAGACCGGTAGCTGTAAAAATAATAAGACGTATTCTGTTTACAGGTATCCCTGAAAAACGAGCAGCAGTAGAATTATTTCCAATTGCAAATACCTTCCGTCCAAAAGTAGTTTTGTGTAAAATTATGCCAAAAATTATAGCAAGCATAAAAAAGAGGACCAATTCAAAAGGAATCATAGTATTTCCTATATATCCTTGTCCAAAATAAGCAAAAGTTGAAGGATATTTAGTAAATGCTTTGTCTCCAAGAATTACATAAGCTATCCCTCTAAACAAAGACATGCTTCCCAGAGTAACGGCGATTGCAGGAATTCCAAATTTTGTTATAATGAAACCATTTAAAAAACCTGCCGCTGAACCTGAAAAAAGTCCTATTACAACCAATCCAAAAGTATTAACTCCGGCTTGAGAGGCCATACCCATAAAAACTGAAGATAAGGCTATAATTGAGGCAACAGAGATGTCAATATCACCACATATAATTACAAACATCATAGGAAGAGCGATTATGGCTTTTTCTATAAAATTAAAAGTTGTGTTCATAAGGTTGGTATAATCTAAAAAATAGGGAGATAAGTTAGAATTTATTATTACCACCATAACAAAAATAAAAAGGAGAATGATTTCCCACTGCCACATAATATTTAGCAAGGAAATTTTTCTTATTTCTTTAATATTAAGAATATCATTTTTTTTATTCATTAAAACTTCTCTTTTTTAACATCAGTTGCTGATTGCGTTTATCCATAACAGTATTTATTATAATCGCAAAAAGTATAATGAAGCCCTGAATTGCCATCTGCCAGAAGGGCGAAACATTAATCATAGTCAGAGCATTATAAACAATTCCAATGAAAAAGGCTCCCAGCACAACCCCGATAATCGTCCCAGAACCACCGGTAATACTTACCCCGCCGATTACGCAGGCCGCAATAGTCTGAAGTTCAAAGCCGATAGCAGTCTCGCTCTGTGCAGCGGCATAACGGGAAACCCAGAGAAATCCGGCAAGACCAGTAATTCCTCCACATAAGGTAAAGACAATATATTGAATTTTCTTCAGGTTAATGCCCACATATTGAGAGGCTATCTTATTGCCGCCTACCCCGTAAATCTCTCTTCCGGTCCTGGTTAAATTTAAAAAAATTAAAAATAATATTACTATTAGTATCGATATATATATAAGACTGGATATACCTAAAAAACTTCTCCTGGGAAATACGCGAAAAACCTCGGTCATTTCATGAGCACTAACCCAGGTTCCCTTACAAAGTACGAATACCAAACCTCTGTATATGCTCATAGTTCCCAGAGTAGTTATGATAGGTGGAATTTTAGCCTGGGAAACCAACAAGCCATTTATCGAACCGAGCAGGAGTCCAATGGCTATGGAAATTAAAATAATCATAAAGATAGGAATTCCAGGAAAATATTGATTTAAAAGTGCCACACTCATACCGCTTAAAGCGAGACTGGAACCGACAGATAAATCTATACCCCCGGTAACAATAATCATAAGCTGCCCAATGGCTACCATAGACAGAATAGCAGTATCATTCAAAATATCAACAAAGTTATTAATATATAAAAAGCTGGGGGTTCTCAAACTAACCCCAAATATTATAAATAAAATAAAAATAAAAAGATTAAATTCTCTTTTCCTAAATAAATCCCTCATTTTAAAATTTCCTCACTTTGAAATACTGCCAATTGCAGCTCTAATTATCTTTTTAGAATTTGCTTCTTCGCGAGTAAATTTAGCAGTTATAACCCCCTCATGCATTACTATAATATTATTAGACATACCAAGAATCTCAGGAAGTTCAGAGGAAATAAGGATTATTGCTATGCCTTTTTTTGCGAGTTCAGAAATAAAATTATGTACAGTAGCTTTGGTTGCTACATCAATTCCTTTGGTTGGTTCATCCATAATTAATATTCGTGGTTTGGTGGCAATCCATTTAGCTAAAACTACCTTCTGTTGATTACCTCCTGAGAGATCTTCTACCAGCTGATCCCAACCTGAGGCTTTTATTTCTATATGTTTTCCATATTCATCAGTAATTTCAAATTCCCTATTACGGTCTAAAAAAATATATCTACCTATTCTATCTATTATCGGTAGGGTAATATTCTCCCTAATATTCATAGCTAAAATAGCACCTTGTATCTGTCGGTCTTCAGGTAGATAAGCAAGGCCATGATTCATTGCATTAGAAGGACTGGTAATGTAAACCTTTTCCCTGTCTATAAAAACTTCGCCTGATGTTTTTGTATCAATTCCGAAAATTGCCTGCATTACTTCTGACCTTCCCGCTCCCACTAATCCGAAAAATCCCAGTATCTCCCCTTTGTGCAATTCAAAAGATATATTTTTAAATACACCTACCTTGTTAAGGTTTTCAACCTTTAGGATAATATCCTCTTGCTCTGCCTCTAATTTTGGATACATCTGTTCAAGACTTCGTCCAATCACCATTTGTACAATTTTATCTACGGTGATATCGGCAATCTTCCCTTCTCCGATATATTTTCCATCTCTCAGTACGGTAAAATAATCCGCAATTTCAAAGACCTCTTCAAATTTATGAGAAATAAAGATGATGGCTTTTCCTTCTGATTTTAATTTTCTAATAATTTTATATAAATACTCAACTTCTTTAAGGGTAAGGGCAGAGGTTGGTTCATCCATAATTACTACTTTTGCATCCAGTGAGAGTGCTTTGGCAATCTCTACCATATGCCTTTGAGCTATACTTAGATTTCTCACTTTGGTATCAGGACGAATATCCAATTCAAGTTTGTCAAGAAGTATCTGTGTTTTATCTTTCATTTCTTTCCAAGAAAGCAGACCGTTGGATTTATTTTTAATATGATGACCCATAAAGATATTTTCCATAACGGAGAGATCGGGGAACATTGTAGCTTCCTGGTGTATGGCAGATATCCCAGCTTTTTGTGAGACTTGGGGAGATGGAAATTGAACAGGTTTATCATTAAGAATAATAGAACCAGCGGTAGGTTGATATACACCGGTTAAAACCTTTACCAGAGTAGATTTCCCAGCCCCATTTTCACCTATAAGAGCATGTACTTCGCCAGTTCTTATTTTAAAATCTACTCCATCAAGTGCTTTAACGCCATAAAAATATTTTTTAATCCCTTTCATTTCAATAATGCAATTATTCATTAAACCAAAAATCCTCTTTTGTTTTGAGGTATTTATAAGTAAAGCGGGATATGATTAACCCCGCTTTACCAAACAGATTTTTTAATTCAAATAGTAAACCATTAATAAATCTCAGCAAATTTATCTATATTGTCTTTTTCAAATATATATGGCTCGCCCATTACTGCTTCGTTACCCGAACCTATTTTAATTTCTCCCATTCTACCGACCTTCATTACTTCACCCTCTTTGCCTTGAAATTCACCTTGAACCAATTTATAGGCAATATAAGTTGATGAATAACCTAAATCAATAGGGTTCCAAAGAGACATTTGTCTACAGGTACCATTTTTAATATATTGCTTCATTTCAGATGGCAGGCCAAGACCGGTGAGTTCAATCTTTCCTGATTTTCCAGCATCTTCTAATGCCTTTCCAGTTGCTGCGATACCAACAGTTGTGGGTGAAATAATCCCTCTTAAATTAGGATAAGATTTAAATAGCCCCATTGCTTCCCGGTAACTCTTATCGGAAAGGTCATCACCATATACCACTGCAACCAAACTCATATCTTTATAAGCAGGTTCTTTCAGTTCCTCTTTCATCCATTCAATCCAGGTGTTTTGGTTGGTAGCCTGAGAAGAAGCACTTAAAATAGCAATTTCACCCTTGTAGTCAATTAAATTTGCCAACATTTTTACCTGACTTCTGCCAATAAACTCACTACTGGACGGAGCTAAGTGAAGTATTCGTCCTTCTGGTGCAATTCCTGAGTCAAAAGAAATTACTGTAATCCCGCTCTTCATCGCTCTTTTACAAATAGGGACCAGAGCATCTACATCATTTGCAGAAATAACTATAGCATCTACTTTCTGGGCAATAAGCGAGTCAATAATTTCTATCTGGCCCTCGGCAGTTGGTGTGGTAGGGCCTTGATAAATAAGTTCAATGCCACCAAGTTCTTCAGCTGCTTCTAAACCTCCATCTCTACAAGCTTCAAAAAAGGCATTCCCCAAGTTTTTAACCAACATAGCAATTCGAACATTCTCTTTTGCTCCCGCAAAAGAAACCACAGATGAGATAAAAATCGCGATTAAAACTATCGTCAGTATAAATTTTTGTTTTTTCATTTTATTTACCTCCTTTTTGTATAAAATGAAAACTATTTGATAATATCTTATCTATTTTTTATCTTTTTGTCAAGATATATAATCAAGAAATTTTCATATATTGACTTTATTCTCATCATATAATATAATATTTAATAAATAAAATTAAATAGAATATTACAAATAAAATATATTAACATTTACTAATAGGTGAAAAAAGTATATGAGCAAAGCAGAAAGACTTGAAAAAATATTAGATTTAATCCAAAATAGCAATTTTATCTCTCCGGTAGAACTTGCTGAGAAAATGAATGTTTCTCTGGTTACCATCAGGAGAGATCTCAAAAAATTAGCAGACCAAAGATCTATAATAAAAGAGTACAACACCATTAAAATGGCTCGGGATTACGATAAAAGATTTCATGAAAGGCATAATACTAATCTCGAACAAAAAAGAATTATAGCAGAATTAGCCAAAAAATTTGTGCAATCAGGAGATACGATTTTTTTGGATACCAGCACAACTTGCTACGAGTTTGCTCGTACATTAGCACTCTCCGCACAGAACCTGCATATTATAACTAATAATATATATATGGCAGTTGAGTTGATGAGTATTTATAAAATAGACCTGGTTCTTGTTGGAGGTAATATAAGACACGGCTACTTCTCAACAATTGGCCCGCTCGCAGAAAAAATGTTATCAAATATAAAGGTCACTAAATTCTTCTTCTCCTGCACAATGTTAGATACAAGAGGTATCTATGAATCTAATGTCCTGGAAGGAAATATTAAAGTAAAGATGTTCGAAAATTCCCGGCTTCATTATCTTCTGGTAGATTCCAGTAAATTTGATAAGGCGTCTATCTTCCGGACAACTGGTATTGAAAACGTAGATGCGATTATAACGGACAAACCATTGCCAAATGAATATCTTGATATATTGAAAGATAAAAATGTTGAAGTTATTACTCCGAAAAATAATGAAGAAGGTTATCAAGTTTAATTTAATTCATTTTTGTTTTATATATTTCATTTTCTCTTTATAGGCTGACTAAGAAAATTCTGAAATTATTCCGCTCTTATAGAAGAGTCCTTACATCCTTTTCATATCTTAATAAATCCTCTGTTTTTACCTAAAAATTTTAGATAAGGTATTTTTATCCTATTCTTTTGGAATTAAAGTAACCTCTAATGGTAGTTTGGTACTTGCATTAATCACCATTTTTGCTTTAAATCCGAGAGCTACAAAGTTTTTGGTAATTAACTTTATATTAGTTTTATCTTTAGAAGATTTTTGTTTTTTATTATATTTACACCTGCTGCCACTGCAATTGCAACTTTTCTTTTTGCCATTATTAGAATTTTTTATTATATGGACTATATTACTACTTATATTTATTTTATTTATTGTGGCGGCAACTACTGTTTGGGCTATTAGACGGTGTAAGATTTTATAATAAATATCTTTTCCAATTCTTTTTCTGAAGCAGGAAAAAGTAGAATGAGCAGGGGTTTTAAGAAAGTTATTAAAACCGCAAAGGACGCAAAAACGCGAGTCAAATTGTAAGCTCTCAGCCAATCTTCGGTTTGATTTTGCTTCACCTAACCAGATTAAAAGTTGGGCTTTAAATAGAGACACCGGGTCATAAACTAATTCTCTATCGGTGGTGTATTTATCTTTGATTATAGGATAAATAAAGCTCCAGTCTATGGATTCAAAAATAATCTTCAGAGGATCATCTTTTTTGATTTTTTGGGAAGCTTCATAAGTAATAAAAGAAAGCTGCCGACCTTTTGCCTTTTTCATAAGAATAATTGCACCAAAATTTATTTTAAACAAGTGTAAATCTGCAAAAGTTGCCAAAAGGTGCCAGGCACCTTTTGGCAACTTTTGCAGATAAAATAGATTTTTAATTTAAAACAAAGTCTTTTTCGGCTTTGAAGAATCTTTCGGTAAATTCCCTTTCATCTTTTTCCTTAAAAAAGCAGGGATTTCCAGGTCTTTATCATCTATCAATTGATCTTTAATTTTAAATTTATCTTCTATCTTCAGATTATCTTTTTTTGCATAATTTTCTTTAAATAATTCTTTCTTGTTTACTTCTTCTTTTTTTTCTTCTTCTTCAATATTTTCTTCGCACTTTGTAGCAATAACAGATACTCTTATTTCATCCTGCATTTCCTCATTAATAATTGCCCCAAAAACAATATTTGTATCTTGCCCAACTGCTTTAGATATGATATCAACTATTTCGTTTACTTCAAATAAGCTCATATCTAAACCGCCGGTAACATTAATCAATAATGATTTTGCTCCTTTTATGGATACCTCTAACAAGGGGCTGGAAATAGCCATTTTTGCTGCAGCAGCTGCTTTCTTTTTCCCTTTACCTGTTCCAATACCTACTAAGGATAAGCCAGCATCTTTCGCTACTGTTCTCACATCGGCTAAATCTAAATTTATTAATCCAGGAATTGTAATCAAGTCCGCGATAGCCTGAACAGATTGACATAATACTTTATCAGTCATTTCAAAGGCGTCTTTCATAGAAGTGTCTTTAGAAATAATTCTTAATAAACGGTCATTAGAAATAGTAATTAAAGCATCTACTTCATTTTTTAATTCTTCTATCCCGGCTTCTGCTTGTAATTTTCTCTTTTTACCTTCAAAAGCAAAGGGTTTAGTTACTACACCTATAGTTAAAATTCCATGCTGTTTTGCTATCTTTGCCGCAACTGAGGAAACTCCACTTCCTGTTCCTCCTCCCATACCGGCTGTAATAAAAATTATATCTGCATTTTCCATGGCCTTAGAAATTTTATCTTTATCTTCTTCGGCTGCTTTCTTGCCTAATTCGGGATTACCTCCGGTTCCTAAACCATTGGTTAGAGATTTACCAATTTGAATTTTTTGTCCAGCTTGAGATAAGGATAGGGCTTGTAAATCCGTATTTATAGCAATTAGATCAAGATTACTCATCCCCTGTAGAGTCATTTCCCGAATTGCATTATTCCCTCCTCCTCCAATACCAACTACTTTAATATTTACGAATTTATCTACATCTTTTTGAGGAGGGGTTATAGGTCTACTTAAAAATTCATCTTCTTCTTTATTCTGAATTTCAACTCTTTCATTAATGCCCTCTGATGTATCCCTAATTAATTCTTCTTTATAATCTATGATTTTACTGAATCCCCGCGCTAATCTCTTCTTTTTCAAAAGATATCACCTCTTGAGCTAATTTATAATAATCAATAGCCCCATGAGACTTGGGGCTATAATGTAGAGCCGGTGTACCCTGGCTGCTGGCCTCTACCAAAGTAATATTTTTTCTTATTATCGTTTTAAATAATCTATCACTAAAATATTGTTTTATTTCATCTATAACTTCCTTGGCTAAATTACTTCTTGTGTCAGCAATGGTAATTAAAATATTTATTTTTAAAGAATGGTTTAAATTCTTCCGTACGATCTCGGTTGTCTCTATAAATTCTTCTATCCCCCTGAGAGCAAAATAATGTGGCTGCATAGGGATAATGACTTCATCACAAGCCTTTAAAGCATTCACGGTCAATATCCCTAAGGAAGGAGGGCAATCAATAAGAATATAATCAAAAGGGACTTTGCATTCTCTGATACTCGCACCTAAAAAATCTTCTCTACCTATTTGGTCAATAAGTTTATACTCTGCACTGGCAAAATCAATATTAGAAGGAGCTAAAAATAAATTATTTTCGCTATTTATTTTTAACTTTATTATTACTTCTTCTAACTTCAATTTATTCTTAGAGCGATGAGGTTCTAAAACATTTAATATAGTTTTTGATAAACTATCCGGCTCAAGGCTTAATCCTAAAGTAGTATGGGCCTGAGGATCTAAATCGATTAATAGCACTTTTCTCCCTAATGATGCTAAACTTGCTCCTAAATTTATGGTAGTAGTAGTCTTTGCTACTCCGCCCTTTTGATTAGCAATAGATATTATCCGCACGCACCCTATCTCCCTAAAAGAATAAAAGTGAATTTATTTTTAGCAAAATATTTTGATATAATTATATCATAGTTTTTTAAATATAGAAAAGAATTTATAAAAATAACAAATATTCTATCTTTCCAATAAACCTTTTTATATTTTATTCTACATTATTTTAAAAAATCCTTCTTTTTAATTAACTTTTTTTAAAAAATAATTTTTTATTTCGGCAAAGTAGGGTTATTTTTCTTTTTCTTTTTTTTCTTCGCGCGGTACTCGATACGCAATATGCAATACGAATAATGATTTGACTTTTTTAAAATTTATATATATACTTGGTGTTAATAACTACTATTAATATTAACTAATAGTTATTTAATAAAGATTATGGGGGAGGCATTTTTATGAAATTACAAACACTAAATGAAATGCTAAGAAACAGTGTAAATCTTTATGGTGATAGAACTGCTTTTAAAGTAAAAAAAGAGGGAATATTTGCGCCAATTACTTATAAAGAATTCAATAATAAAGTAGAAACTTTTGGAACGGGGTTGCTTAGTATTGGGATAAAGAAATTCGACCATATCGGTTTAGTTAGTGACAATCGTTTTGAATGGATTATATCTGATATGGCAATTATTGGCTTAAGGGCAGCAGATGTTCCCTGCAGCGGAGCCAGCTCGCCTCAAGATATCTACTTTAAACTCAACCATTCAGATGCTAAAGCTGTTATACTGGAAGGAGAAAGGCAATTTTCCAATTTTTATAAAATCGCCAAAGATCTCCCTAAGATAAAAAACATCATCCTCTATGACAGAGTTAAGATATTCTCTGAAAAAGAAGATACCCCGGAATGGACTATTCCTATTAGTTTTGAAGAAAACAAAGAAATAAGCAAAAAACTTAAATCTGAAATAGAATTATTAATAAAAAATAAAAATAAACATATCTTCTTATCATCTGAAGCTAAAAATTTCTTAGAAAAATACCTGGAAAGAAATATAGAAAATCTTCTAAAAGAAACTCGCTCTAAAGATACAGCCGATTCCGTTAAAAACAGTCTTATAAATAGAGCGGTGGTAATAGACGGACAATACAATAAAACTCATTCCCATAAAATTTATTCCTTTGAAAAAATAAATAAAATCGGTGAAGATTTATTAGCCCAGGGAGATGTTTCCTTTTCAGAGGTAGCCAAAAGTGGCCAGCCCGATGACCTGGCAACTATAATCTATACCTCGGGAACTACTTCTGACCCAAAAGGAGTTATGCTTACTAATTCTAATTTTATGCATAATGCCATAAATGCTCCTATTGCTATTACTATAAATAAAAATGATAATTTTTTATCGGTTCTACCTTCATGGCATGTTTATGAACGGTCAATAGAATATTGTGCATTGCAAGTAGGTGCTTCAATTGCCTATAGTAAACCTTTTAAGCAAGTTCTTCTTCCAGACCTTAAAGTAGAAAAACCTAGTGTTATGTGTAGTGTCCCTCGAATATGGGAAAGCGTATATAAGGGAATTATAGATAATGTTAAGAAAGGAAGTTCTCTTCAAAAAACTATCTTTAATTGGGCTATTAAAATAGGAGAAGAATATAAAAAAGCAGAGGGAATCCTTAATGGTAATTGGCCTTTATTTGACCGAGCCGAATATACTACCGAAGAATTGGCTCAAGCCAGAAGAACAGTTAAAAGATTGGGTTGGAAATATCGCTTAGCTGATAAAATAGTTTTTAAGAAGGTTAGAGAATTAACCGGTGGAAGATTTAGATTTGCAATATGTGGAGGAGGGGCACTTAATGAATCCATAGATAAATTTTTTAATACTATCGGATTAATTATTACTGAAGGATATGGATTAACTGAAACTTCTCCAATTCTTGCTGGTAGAACAAAAAAGGATAATATTATGTTTACCGTTGGTCCTCCTCTCCCGGAAGTAAAGATAAAAATTATGGATAAAGAGGATTATAATAAAGAATTACCCAATGGCGAAATGGGTATTGTGCTGGTTAAAGGTCCTATGATAATGAAAGGTTATTATAAAAATGAAGAAAAGACTAAAGAGGTAATTAAAGATGGCTGGTTTAATACCGGAGATTTGGGCAAGAAGACTTATAACGGAAAATATATCCAATTAGTAGGGAGAATAAAAGACACCATAGTCTTAAGAGGAGGAGAAAATGTTGAACCTCTTCCTTTGGAAGATAGACTAAAAGAGAGTGAATATATTAATATGGCAATTATAGTTGGCCAGGATAAGCCTCGTCTGGGCGTATTAATTGTTCCTGACTTTGAAGCTCTGAAAGAATATACCGAAAAAGAAGACATTCAATATAAAAACACTGAAGAATTGATAAAGAAACCCGAAATAATCGCTTTATACCAGAAAGAACAGAAAAGATTAATCTCAAAAAAACACGGGTTTAAGCCATACGAAACGGTAATGGGAATAGCCTTACTTACTCATGAATTTACCATAGAAGACGGAGATTTAACCGAAACTTTAAAAATGAAAAGATTTGAAATACACAAGAAATACAAGAAAGAGATAGATAAAATATGTGGATAAAAGCCAATTGACCAATTTACCAATTAAGCAACCTATCAATTGGCCGATTCACCGATCAAATTAGTTAGCCAGTTAGCCGGTTTACCAGTCTGCCGGTCAAATTAGTCGATAGTGAATAGTAATTCGTATTGCGTATTGGGTTGGGTATCGAGTATCGCGCGAAGAAAATCAGTTATCGGTTATTAGTTTATTAAGATTTCTGTCATTGCGAGCTCTGATTTATCAGAGCGTGGCAATCTCATTGTTAAGCTAAAAACTTGAAGCAAAAAACCATAATTCAAAATTCAAAACTTCTTTTGAATAATATATGATTTTTAATAATGTAGGGACGGATAAATCCGCCCCTACTTCTCTATTCTTGAACTTTTTCTTTCTTCACGATATACGATATACGAATTTATTCTTTGGGAATTGTAAACCTTTGATAGGGATAAATTAAATCAGGATTATTTATTTTATCTGTGTTCGCCTCAAAAATTCTTATCCATTTCTCGCCTGTATTATAAAATCTTTCAGCAATTTTCCAGAGTGAGTCTCCCTTCTTTACTTCATAATAATCTGGCATACTCTTTTTTATTGCCTCGGCTAATTTAGCCTCTATTATATCCTTACCTTCTTTTAATAAAGCTAATCTATCAGCATATTCTGCTTCTTTTTCTTTTCCCTCTTTGGCCATCTGTTCTCTTATTTCCGTAACTAGGTTTTCATATCCTTTTATGCTTTCGGATAGCTCTGCAATTATTTTATCTTTGCTGGAAATAGCTCTTTCTGAATCTTCTTTTTGTTGTTTAAGGAGCACGATAGTATTTTCTTTTTCTAAAAGAAGCTTTTGAGAAGCTTTTAATTGAGTTTCAAGTTTGCTTTTTTCTTCCGTTAATAAGGATAATTTATTAGAATATTCTGTCTCTTTTTCTGTTTCTTTTTCTTTTTCTTTGGCCGCCTGTTCGCTTATTTCCTTAATCTGATTTTCATATCCCCTTATGCTTTCGGATAATTCTGTAATTGTTTTATCTTTTTCAACAATATTTTTCTCTGATTCTTCATTTTGTTGCTTAATAAGCACAATAGTATCTTCTTTTTCTGATAAAAGATCTTGGTAAATCTTAAGTTGATTCTCCAATTTACTTTTCTCTTCTGTTAATGCAGATAGTTCTGCAACATAATCTTTTTCATCTTCAATTTTTTGTTGAACCAATTTTTCTTTCACTTCGTTAATTTTATTATTACAATCCTCTAATTTACTGATAAGCTCCTCTTTCTCTCTCCAAATCTTTTTCTTCTTTAGGTAAACTTGCTTTTAATTCTTCAATCTGTTTTTCTTTTTCTTGTATATTTTCTTGCAGTTCTGAAATAAGTTCGTCACTACTTTCCAGTTTAAGATTTTTTTCTTCTACTTCTTTCTTTGCCTGATTAGATTGGTCATAAGTATAAATACCAAAACCGCCAACAATTAATAAAACTATTATAAATAAAACTATTAAATTTTTTGACATTTTTACCTCCAATATTTTCAATTTTTATCTATATTTTATTAATTCGACAAAAATTTAAAATATCCTCTTTTATAAATAAAAAAAATTTTATTTTTTTCAATTATTCGTATTCACTTTAACTTTTTTTACTTTAATCTATTCCCTATCGTAAAACTTGTATCCTTGCTTCTTAAAAAGTTGACTTAGTAGGAACGGCTAGCAGGAATCCGTAAGAGAGCTGCTGCCCCGAGAACCCCCGCATTTCCTCCCAACTCTCCAATAACAATTTTAAGAGATTTATAATTGGAATAAAATGCTCTCTTTTTTACTTCCTCTCTAAGGGGAATAAGTAACTTATCACCTTCATTAGTTATTCCTCCCACCAGTACTATCATTTCAGGATTCAATATATTAGCGATATTGGCAATGGCTATACCTAAATAAGAGATGGCCTCTTCAACCACACCTTTAGTTAATTTATCCCCTTTACGGGCACTTTCAAAAATTAATTTTAAACTAATTGATTCAACTGACTCAGCATTATCTAAATTTAAAAATCGGCTCTTTATCCCTTTTTTAATTCTATCTCTAATCCTATTTTTAATTCCAGTAGCCGAAGAATAGGCTTCTAAACAACCATAGTTTCCACAATTACACTGAGGACCATCATTGTTTACGGTCATATGTCCTAACTCTGCTGCTCCATAATTGTTGCCATGATATATCTTGCCATCAATAATTATTCCGCCGCCAATTCCGGTTCCCAGGGTAAAGCATACTAAATTATTTACCCCTTGACCTGTCCCAAAACACCTTTCCCCCCAGGCAGCTGCATTAGCATCATTTTCTAAAACAACTTTCATATTAAATTCATCTTCTAATATTTTCCTTAAAGGGACATCTCTCCATCCGGGAAGATTGGGAGCAAAATTGATGATTCCTCTTTTAATATTGAGAGGACCCGGTGCTCCAATCCCTATACCTATTATATCGTCAGGAGCTACGGAAGATTGAATAATATTCTTATGGATGGTTTCTATTATTCTTTTAATGGTAGCTTCTTTACCTCTTTCGGCTAAAGTTGGAACTTTCAGGCGGTTTACTATCTTCCCCTGGTAATTCACTGTTGCGCTAACAATATTCGTTCCTCCCAAATCAACGCCGATAGAATATTTTTTTTCTAAACTTTTTTTATCTACCATCATATATGCCACCTTCCCATCATTGCCACATTTTTTCTTTGTATTTCTTAAAAGCGTCTACTTGCCGTTGAATTACTTCCTCTGACTGCTCCATATCTAAATTTTTTGTTTCAATAGCAAAACTAGCTAAGCGCCCCTGCCATAAAATTCTTAATATCTCTAAAATATCTTCTTTCCTATCTCTTTTCTGTTCATAATAACTTAAACTATAATATACTATTTGAGCCCATAAATCTATAGGAAAATTAAAATCCTCCATACTGGCACTTTTAGATATTTTATCTAATGAAGATATTGTTTTTGCTGGCAAGAAAAAATTTTTTGCCTTTATCGTCTCTTTATATCCAGATTTAAAATCATTTATATATCCTGATATATCCATAACCACCTCTTTAGGTGTCTCTACTTCTTTTATTCCAATCCTTTCTACACTTTTATCTACCACTTTCCTTTTAGAAAAATCTTTATAAAAAATGGTTAAGTCTAAAATACTTCCTGTTACCTGATTGAACATAGGAACTAATAATACCTTGGGGTCTTTATAATCTTTGGTGGAATCATGACTTTTTATCCCCAGTTTCGCTTCTATCATCTTCATGTTTTCGCAAGCAGCCACTGTAGTAATAAAAATATCTATTCCAAATTCAGCCGGGAAAAGAGGGTGAACTAACACTTTTTTCACCATTTTAGCGGATAGGCCATATTCTCCCCCTATGGGTTGTCTGATAGAAATCCCGTAGAGTGCTCGAGTCAGAGGATAAGCCAGATGATTGGTAATTACTCCATCATATTTATGTCTTGCATAAAAGGGAGCAACCAGATCATGTCCGGTTAATATAGGCTGAACTAAGTATTTTAACCATTCCGGGGTTATACTGGTAAGATCGCCATCTACCAAAGCTACTGCCTTTGCTCCTACTTCTTCTGCTTTAATAAATATGGTTTTTACTCCATTTCCCTTTCCGATTTTCCCAACTTGATCCAGTACCATCTTCTGTGTTCCGGTTACAGTTTTATTAGCCCTCTCTTTGGTGTGGTCTTTAGAAAAACCATCTGAGACTATAATTAAACTTTTCTTCTCCGAAAAATAGTCATTCAGACCCTGATCAACTACTTTAATTACTCCTTCAATGGTATCTTCAACATTTTTAGTGCAAATACCTACTACTATATCTACTTTATCTCTCATTATAAATTTTCCTCCTTCTTTTTACTATATATTAAATCTGCTTCTTTAAGTGATTCTAAAGAACCTATATCGAACCATTTACCTGAAAATGCAAATCCAAAAATTCTTTCTCTCTTGATTAACCACTTTATAAAAAATCCTATGGCATCAGGATTTTCTCCTGCATCTAAATAAGTTAAAATACCTCTAACCCCTTCTTGAGATAATATATAGCAGGCGGTGGAAACGAGTGTAGAAGAAGGGTTTTCGGGTTTTTCTACAAAATCTATTATCCTCATTTCCTTATCGACCTTTGCGACTCCATAATTTTGGGCTGTCTGAATAGATTTTAAATCATATAGGGCGACTACATTCCCCTTTTTTTCTCTATAATAATTAATCAAATCTCTTAAATCAAATTCAAATAGATTATCACCTCCTATAATCATTAATTCCTCATCTATATTTTTTTCCTTTATTAAGTATCCCAACGCTCCTACTGAACCTAATTTATTTTCTTCGGACAAAGTCGGTTCAACCACTAAAGAAATATCTTTTGTTGATTTATATTCTAACAGCCATTCCTTAAAATTTTTTCCGAATTTTTCATTAGTGGATATTATAATTTTATCAATTTCTTCTTGGGCCTTTAACTTTTCTATAATATACTCAATCATCGGCCTTCCCCCAACCGAAAGTAGTTGCTTGGGTTTATTTTTAGTCAAAGGCCAAAGTCTTTTGGCATATCCACCCGCTAAAATTATTGCTTTCATATTTAATACTCCTCTTTTATAGTTTTTGGTTTTCAGTTCTCAATTTCCAATTAATTCTATCTAATTTATTAAGCAAGAGGTGAAGAGTAACATGGCTACTATTAATAACTGTATGTTTTATCTGGTTATCCTGAGGAGAAAAATGGGTAGCAAGTATATCTTTAACCTTTCACTCCACCTGCAACTAAACCTTGTTCTAAGTACTTTTCAAAGGCTAAAAACAGGACAATTATAGGAACAGTGATTATTACCGAAGCAGCCATTACCAGATCCCAGGAAGTATGATAAGAATGATAAAGCCGTACCAGCCCCAAGGGCATAGTAAATTTATTAGAATCATATAAAAAAACTAAAGCATATAAAAATTCATTCCAGGCTATCATAAAAGTATATATCCCTACTGAAGCCATCGCTGGCACAGAGAGAGGCAGGGTTATTTTAGTTATAACTTCCAACCTGCTGCAGCCGTCTACTAATCCCGCTTCTTCAATTTCCTCAGGAACAGTCCTAAAATAAGCAGCTAACATATAAAGGGAAACGGGCAAAGTTTGAGCTAAATAAGTAAGTATTAATCCATTTAAATTATCTATAAATCCTACTTTTGCTAACATAGCAAATAAGGGAATTATTAGTAATATTCCAGGAAACATATATACTAAAAGGATAGACCTCATCATCATAGCCTTACCTTTAAATCTTAATCGAGCTATAGCGTAAGCTCCCAAGCAAGCCAATATTAGATTTAATATAGCTGTAAATGAGGCGACATAAAAACTATTTTTGAGATACAGAATAAATCCTTCTTCAAATAAGACCCGCCAATAAGCTCTTAAATTAAAACTATCTGGTAAGAACCTGGGAGGGTAAGCAAATAATTCGGAAAATCCCTTCATAGATGAAATTATCATCCAATAAAAAGGAAAAAGAATCACAATTAAAAATAGAATGATACTTCCAGCAACCACAATTTTTCCAAAAGATATTTTTCTTTTCTCCATTTTTTTTACTCCTATCCTTTGTAAAATTTTGCACTTCAAATAGATGTTACCATTCCAATGCATATTTTACATAAAAAATCATAAAAACACCGAGAATAATAAACAAGAACATTGAGGTAGCTGAACCTAAGCCAAAATCATTCATACCAAAACTAAATTCATAGGTAAGAACCGGTAATACTTTGGTCCCTGCTGCTCCACTAGTTAGTAAGTAGATATCATCAAATTTATTAAAAGTCCACATTAATCTTAATAAAAATAAAGTACCTAATACATATTTTAATTCGGGTATGGTTATGTAAAAAAACTTTTTTATTATTCCTGCACCATCTATACTTGCTGCTTCATATAATTCATTAGGAATAGCCTGAAGTCGAGCTAAAATCATTAACATAGCAAAGGGGAAATATCTCCATCCTTGAAATAAGATCACTATTAGCATAGCCCAACCCCTTTGAGAAAGCAAAGCAATAGGTTTGGCCCATATACCGCTGCTCATTAAAGCCCAACTAACTACCCCATTTACCGGATTAAGCAGCCATCTCCAAATAAAAGCCACCGAAACAACCGGAGCAATATAAGGAAATAAAAATATTGCTCTTACTAATCCTCTTCCTTTAAATTTTCTATTTAATAATAGAGAGGCTGCCAAGCCTAAAACAATAGATAAAATACTTCCTAAAAACGAATATATAATAGTTGCTTTTAAAGCATCTTTAAACATAAAATCCTTCGCAACTCTAAAATAATTTTGTAATCCTACAAAAGGTGCTCCTCTTTGGCCAAGATTCCCCAAAGTAACTTCATGAAAACTTATCCATATATTATAAAGTGCAGGATATATTACCAATCCAAACACAATAGCAAAAGTAGGAACAACAAACCAGTAAGCTAAACGTGCTTCTCTTTGTTGAAGAGTAAGAGTATTTATTTTTCTCATCTTTACCTCCACTCAAAAGTAGGACTATGCAGTTAATTTTATTTTAACTGCATAGTCCTTAGAAGATTAAAAAATCTTACTTTAATTTTTAATTATTAGATATTCTATTATTTTAATGCCTCAGTCTGTTCTTGTAACCATGCAGCTGCTTGTTCTGGAGTCATATCACCAGTTAGAATTTTTTCTATTACCACTGGTACTAATTTTCTGCCATAGACATCTGAAACTAAAGGTACAATATTCCCTTCCATAAAGCCCCATCTTTGAATCATATCCATACCACCGGCTACATCTGCAACTACCTCTGGAGCATAAAGGCTAAACACCTCATGATTTAACCATTCATCTACTACAGCTTTACGAACAGGAACCTTTCCTCCCGGACTCATAAAGAGAATATCTACATATCCTGGTCCTAAGACATATTTTACGAATTCAATAGCTGCTTCTGTATCTGTGTCTTTAAAGATTCCCAAGGTTACTAACTGTCCGTAAGAAGCCTTGATTCCGCTGGGTCCTTCTATAATCGGACAAAAGCCAGTATTTTTAGCTAAATCAGGAACAGTAACTTGATATGCCTCTACTAATCCCGCAATATCATCCATTATATAGGGAGAATAGAACATCATAGCTACTTGACCTACAATATAATACTGTCTGCACTCTCTCCAGGTAGTAGCCCCCGGAGGTCCATAAGCAGCTAATTTAGTGTAATAGTCTAAAACCTCTACCATTTCAGGGGTATTCATAACAATATTACCATCTTTATCAAAACCAGTTGCACCATTGGATAAAGCAAAAGGTTCAAATACCTGTTGGGTGAATATCTGTCCCGAATCGGTTCCAATCACTATTCCATACATAGCATTAGGAGGATCATAAAAAGCTTTAGCTGCCTCTAAAATCGTATCCCAGCTGGTAGGAGCAGCCAATCCTTTTTCAGCAAAAAGGTCTTTTCTATACCATATGCCTTGTACCCAGCCATCAATAGGTACAGCTGCCCATATGCCTTCTACAGGGGAACGAACAAGATCTAAAGCACCTTTGTAAAAACTAGCATAACCCATATCGGCAATAGCTTTAGTAGCAGCTTTGGTATCCAATAATCCATCTAAGGCAAAACCAGCTACATATTCTAATCCAAAACGGCAGACGTCAGGTAATCTTCCAGCTGCTTTGGCAGTTGCAAGTTTTTTAGGAACATCTACTTCATCAACTGGAATTACTTTTACTTCAATTTCCGGATGAAGCTTCATAAAATCTGCTGCTATTGCTTCTTGTACATCAACTCTAGCTTTTTCATTGTCTGTAGTCCAGAATTCTACAACAGTTTTTTCTGCAAAAGCAAAAATACTTATACTAAACACCATAATCAAAATTAACAATACTACAATACTCTTTTTCATTTTTTTCTCCTTTAAATATTTTAATATTCTTTCTAAAAATACAATTATTTTTCTCTATCTCATCCCTCCTTTTTTTCTTTAGTTTTTCTTCAATTCTTTCCCTGTCTTTATTGCCCTCATAGATTGTTTTATGCTATTTTTAATTAATGATATCTTGTTTGGTAATGACTCATCTAATCTCATCGGTTGCCCGGAAACACTAATTAAAGAACTAATTCCATATTGATGTACAATATCTGCATCGTCACCGATGATTGCAGCTACAGCTATTACTGGAATATTGTATTTTTTGGCAATCTTGGCTACTCCTATTGGCGCCTTTCCGTAGATAGTCTGACTATCGATCTTCCCTTCACCGGTAATTACCAGATCAGCATCCTTTACAGCCTGTTCCAGTTTTACTACTTCAATCATAATCTCAATACCTGGTCTAAGCTCTGCATCCAAAAATGCCATTGAACTAGCTCCCAAACCTCCGGCTGCCCCTGCTCCCGGTATATCTTTTATATCCTTATTTAAATCTCTTTTTATTACCTCTGCAAAATGGGCTAAAGATTTGTCCAGCTCTTCTATTATCTCTGGAGTGGCGCCTTTCTGAGGTCCATATATCCGAGCAGCCCCTTTTGGCCCACAAAGCGGATTACTCACATCCGAAGCAATTAATACTTTAGTCTCGGATAAGCGGTTATCTAAATATTTTGTATCAATTCGGAAAACTTTTTTTAATTCTCCTCCTCCAAAACCTATTTCCTCCCCGTCTTTATCTAATAATTTTGCTCCTAAGGCCTGAACCATCCCCGCTCCCCCATCATTAGTAGCACTTCCCCCGATACCGATAATCATCTTTCTACATCCCTGGTCTAATGCTGCCTTAATTAACTGACCGGTTCCGTAAGTGGTAGTTATTAATGGATTCCTTTTATTCTCTGGAACTAAAGTTAATCCTGACGCTTCAGCCATCTCAATAACTGCCGTCCTCTTATCTCCTAAAATACCATAACAAGCCAAAACTCCATCTCCCAGGGGACCTGTAACTTTCTCTCTTAAAATTTCTCCTCCGGTGGCATTAACCAGGCATTGGACTGTACCATCTCCACCATCTGCCATAGGCATTTTTATAATTTCAGCTTCCGGGAAGATTTCTCTTACTCCTTGCTCTATTGCATCTGATACTTCTACAGCAGTCAAGCTGCCTTTGAAAGAATCTGGGGCTATAACTATTTTCATCGTTTTTTATACCTCATCTTGGAACTATATATTTTCTTAATTTGTTTACTGCTATAAAATATACGACATCGCATATAAGATTTCCTTTGTATAATAGTATGAATAATACACTTTATTTCTTATTATATTTATATAGCTTGCACAATTTTTCAAAATTTCTTTACCCTCACTTCAAGCCCTCACTCCAAAACCTCACTCAAACCTTTATAAAATAAGGCTTTTCACCCACATCTAAAATAAGCCATTTTAAGCCCTTTTAAGCGCCTATTTTAAAAAATATGAACAATCACCTTAGACCTCCTCAAAAAACGCTGCTACGACAAAAATTCTCTTAAACCCTTATTTTGCAAGGCTTTCAAAGTGTTAAAAATAGGGTTTTTAGCCCTTTTTTACCTCATTTTCCCCATATTTTAGAAGTACTACTAATATCCCATATAACAAAAAAACGCAGAAACCCTTATATTTTCTACGTTTTAGAGCCTTACCATTTTTTTCTATAAAAACTGATAATCTCCTAATTCTATATATATTTATCTACCTTGCTCAGCTAAAAATCAGTTTTTCTATTCCTCTATTTTTTCCCTTTACTCTAAAAAAAGGCCTCCTGAAAGTCTTGTATAATAAGGGTTTTAAAGTTAGGTTGCGTATTTTTGATTGTAAGCGCTTATTTTGCCTTAACCTATGGTTTTACCCTCGGAAAATAGGTGTTTTTTGGCTTATTTTCACTCCCCCAAAATCTAAAAATGGCTTCCTGTAAGGGTTACAGAGTTTTGAAGAGGTCAAAAAAGGCTAAAAAAAGTGTCGTAAAATATACCCTTTTTTCGAAAATTGATGCCCGTTTAAAGGCACTCTACGTGCGTTAGAAGGGCATTCCTGAAAATACTCTATTGATTTTTTACCTTTATTACATCCTCCCTGTTTTAATATAATAATCTATCATTTTATTGATTAATTTTTTACCATTGGGAGTAATCCAAAATTTTTTAATAACCTTAATTTTTATCCCGGGAAATATTTCTCCCTTTTGAGTTCTGACTACCCCCAGCCATTGTAAATACTCTATTAGAATTGTCTCAATTGCTGAAGCTAAATCATTAAGCAGGCTTTTAGAAAATTTTATTTCTTTTCCCTTGGGGGTATAGAGCTTAATTACAAATTCTTCCATATCTATTTTTCTATTTATCTTATATTCATCAATACAATAAAGTAAAGTGATAAAACTTTCCTGATATTCTTTAGCCTGATTATCCCAATAATTAGTAGCCAGGAACTTTGTCCAATTCGCTTTTTCAACCCAGATAAAAAACAACTCAAAGAGCTTTTCTCCATAAGATTTCTCACAAAATTCTTTAAAACGACCAACGTTTACCTTGATCCAACCCTTCTTATCTGTATAAATAAACCTTGCTGCTCGAGACAATATATCTATAAAATAGATATATCTTTTACTAACTTCTTCTCCTCTTTTTTCTTCCTCGCCTAACGAAATAAAACTATCCTTATTTATAAAATCTTTCTCTATTGATTTTATATGCTTAAAAGGAATCCATCTGTTTTTTAAAGTAACCTTTACGCGATTTTTTATAAAATAATTTACAAAAGTTTCTAAATCTTCTGCCAGAGGACTGTCTTTTTTGCTTAAATTAGTTAAATCAATATATTCTTCCCTCATTCCACAGCTTACAGGTGTTATGGTCATTGAAAAGGTGAAACCCTTTCTAGGGCTGCCCAATCTTTTTCTTTCATCTGAAATTACTTCCCAGGGAGTTTTATGGTCAAGCTCTTCCTGGGGTTGTTGAAGCCATTGATCCTGACATTTCTTAATCGCTTTGTCTAATTCTTCTTGATTGGAAAAATTATTCGGATTAATGTTCGATTGAATCTGGCGCATTAAATCCAGAATCAATTCTCTTTCCCGGGGTCCCATACTCTGTTCATTAACTTCCTGGGGAGATTCTCCCTGAAATTCATCACGGGAAGAAAGATTCCAGAAATCCATAAATATTTTATGAAATTCTATTAATTTATCATCAGAGGGAAAATTAAATTTTCCCGACAATTTTCTCATTAGAGGAAAAGGGTCGGTAATTTTATTTATCTTCTTTCTAAGATTTTTGATAGAAGGTGCTTTTTTCCCTAAATATTTTTTTAAAAAATGTTTTAGCTTTTTTTCTACAAATTCCAGATTGTTTTCCTCTACTTTAAAATTTTGACATGCCTGGTAAATTTCTTTTTCTATCATTAAAGGGGTAATGGAATGTATGATCTCAGAAGGGTCATTTCTCCGCAATCTTTTTAATGAATAGGTAAAATCTTTTGGACATAATATATTGAAATTGCATAAAGCATAATCTGTCTCATAGGGCAAAATGCGTCCTACAACATGGTCTCCTTCTTTGATTTGATAGGTAGCATTACTTTCCCACACTTTATATTCTTGATTAGAAGTAAAATTCTTAGCTATAAAATAAGAGCCAGCCACAACCTTGACAATGTTAAAGATATCAAAGATATCATTTCTAAATCCCAGGAGAATATTTCGGTCTTTTTTATTATATTTAAATAAATTCTTGGATAAAAAAACTTCTAGGGGACTTGTTTCGTAATATTGAGAAATACAAGTAAAAATATAATAATCGGCAAACCTCTGCTCGACGGAATTTATTTCTTCAAATGTTTTATAATACAACTCGGGAGTGGTAGTAAAAAATCTTTCTCTTTCTTTGATTAATTCTTTAGATAAATGGGGATCTCCTTCACAAAATTCCATTATGCCAATAATAAAATCTATAATTTTGGTATCGAGTTTCATAATAGTTTCCTACTTTCTATTCTTTATTTTTTTGCATAATGCATAAAAATTTATATTTTTTAACAAATTAAATTGAATAGTTGTTGAATTGGCAAAATATATAAAATATCAAGGGCTTAGCTTCAGCGGTGATCGTTCTCTACACAGGTTCAATTCCGATACTATTTAACCACTCAATAACTTTTTTATTCATCCTTTCATCTCTAAATTTGAACCATTCTTTTTCATAATCAGGATAATCACCTACTACATTT
>LDZT01005505.1_pt1 | contig 34660 bp, 37 predicted proteins | sample 615521 | NCBI WGS metagenome assembly LDZT01 (sample SAMN03408292, study PRJNA278302) | terrestrial metagenome | isolation source: oil reservoir sample SB1 | place: USA: Alaska, North Slope, Schrader Bluff formation | collected 2011-09 | reverse complement strand
CGCAGTCCATCTTCGAGTAGTGGAACTCGTGACCTCTGATGACTCGCCCCCTCTCGACGACGGAATTTTCGCCGACGACGTCCCCCTCGACGTAGCCGACCTATCAAATATGATGATTATTATGCTCTATGCGATGATTTTCGTGCCCCATATATATTATATTATTATTATATTCAATTTCATTTATATTATGAGTGACTATTATAATTGTTTTTTTACCTTTTAAACTCTTAATAACCTCGTTAATCGACCTCCTAGACCCCATATCTATAGATTTTGTTACTTCATCTAAAAGCAATATCGGAGAATTCTGCTTTAGTCGGAACTCAGTTCCGCCAAACTATGGTACATCATTCCTACATATATAACTTTTGCTTTGTTAAGAAGAAGTCTTTGCATATATAGTCAAAAGTTTTGGAATATTCCATCCCCCTCACCCATCCAATAAGTTTATATGTATTGGCTGAGACGTACTTCTCTGGAGTGGACTTCAATGAAACAGATTGGTAGCGTGAAGATAAAAGTTACAGGGGTGTTGGTAGCCATATTATGTTCAGTTTTGGTAGCATTGCCAATTTCGGCTACTGAATACAGTGGACATGGCATAGCCTTCCAAATTCCAGCTAACTGGACTATATCCGATGATCAGCAAATTAATGGCACGCAGTCCGATGGCAGTTCCATATTCGACACGAAGATAACTTTGTCAGATAGCATATCTACCATCCGGATAGATCTTATAGAGATTCCTCAATATGCATGGATCAGGAACATATATCGAGACAATCCTCACTACGAAGCCAACTTCCTGGAAAATTTTTACCGCAGCATCGTTCTCAACAGCAGTGAAGTTGGTGGCTCGTTGACCCGGATATGGGAACAAGATCTGCTTCTTACCTCACGTAATGAGGGCCGCGAATGGACTTTGATCTGGGCATTGCCAGATAAGTTCCTAGGAGTGTATGCCATATTCGAAGGTAAATATCCGATCATCGAGATGCGTCCTGGTGACCATGAACTCGATATGCCAATGCCATTGTATGAAATATTGGAGAGTATAGCGCTTGTACCAGAGCCCGGCCAAACCGCACCTAACGAATCATTATATGTTCATGCAGTTGCAGGTAATGGATCTGTGGTCACAGAGAGGTATGAGGCTGTACTAGAGCCCGGCCAAACCGCACCTAACGAATCATTATATGTTCATGCAGTTGCAGGTAATGGATCTGTGATCACAGAAAGGTATGAGGCTGTACTAGAGCCCGGCCAGACTGTACCTTAGAGGCGAAGAATATTTTGGCACTTCTCTCTCTATTTGGTCGTGGTGAGTGCCACTGAAATAAAGCCCAAGTTTCAGCGACTCACCCACACGACCTGCCATTTTTGTGCTAGGTGCCCGAAACTCAGATCTGACCAAGATATCTCAAAGGTCTTTCATCACTCTGAGGAGAGGCATGATCCGCGGAGATGAGCTGCAAACGTCTTGAACTCCATTTTTCGCAGTCCATCTTCGAGTAGTGGAACTCGTGACCTCTGATGACTCGCCCCCTCTCGACGACGGAATTTTCGCCGACGACGTCCCCCTCGACGTAGCCGAGGGCCTGGAGCCTCCCGGTCATCGTGGTGGATGCGGGGAGGATTCCGGCCATCTTGTTCTCCGAATCCCCGTCCTTTGAGACCACCGATTCGCAGAGGTACATCAAGCCGCCGCACTCGCCGTAGATCGGCATCCCATTTTCGGCGGCCTTTTTGATCTCGCTGCGGGTTTGGGATCTCTCCAGCGCCTCGGCGTAGAGCTCAGGGTAGCCGCCGCCTAGGTAGAGGCCCTGAACGTCCGGCAAAGGGTCGCACATGGGGCTGAAGAACTCGATCTCAGCGCCCAGCCTTCGAAGCTCGTCGAAGTTCTCCTGGTAGTAGAAACAGAAGGCCTCATCGTATGCTACCCCGATTTTGATCCGGTCTCCTCCAAACTCTGGGAGCGGCTCGGAAGGGGGGACATTGCAACCGAGCTTGAGGATCCAGTCGAGGTCGGCGTTCTCCTCGACGAAGTCGGCGAGGGCGTCCAGGTCGTGATGGCCTTCAAACCCCATCGTCAACCCGAGGTGGCGGCTTTTAAGCGAGATCTCGCTTTTCCTCGGAAGCGCGGCCAGGATCGGGATGCCCAGGGGCTTTAGCGCCTCCTGCAGGAGGGTGAGGTGGCGCTCGCTTCCGACCCTGTTCAAGATGAGGCCCGCGATCTCAACTTCAGGGTCGAACTTCGCGTAGCCGAGGGCCATGGCCGCCGCGCTCCGAGAGGTCCCGTGGACATTTATGACCAAAAGGACCGGGGCTCCCAGGGCCTTGGCCACGGCAGCGGAGGAGGCGACCTCCGTTGCGTCGAGGCCGTCGTAGAGGCCCATCACCCCCTCGATGACGGCTACATCCGCGCCCTCGACGCCTTTCGCGAAAGATCGCCGGACGCCCTCCTCGCCCATCATGAAGGTGTCGAGGTTTCTTGAAGCTCTCTCGCAGATGGCGGTGTGGTGAGTGGGGTCGATGAAGTCGGGCCCCACCTTGAAGGGCGCAACCTCAAAGCCCCGCCTCCTGAGGGCCGCGAGGAGGCCCAAGACCACCGTGGTCTTGCCAACACCGCTTTTGGTTCCCGCGACCAGGACGCAAGGGATCATGATCCTCGATCGGATTCAAGGCTAATGTACTTTCTCTGTGACTGCCCGAGACAAACTCTATAACCGTCCATCGTCCATGAAACGAATATGCGAGTCGGAGTCGTCACCAGGGGCAAGTACGGCGAGCGTCTCATCGAGACGATAAAAGAGAGGTCCGATTTCGAGGTGGTCTCGATCGACCTTCCTCAGTTCTTGCCTGATTTTATTGAAGACCCGGAGGAGTTCGTCGACGATCTCGACCTGGATCCCGAGTTCTGGAGCTCAGACCTGATCATCACCTACTCCCTCCACCCCGACATCACTCCTGAGATCGCCGTCAGGGCCGGGAAAGGCGGAACCCAGGCCGTCATCATCCCCGGCGGGATGGGGAGAGCAGGGTCGGTCCCCGAACTTCAGAAGATCGCCGATCGTTACGGGATCTACATCGAGGTGGACGAGATATGCTGTACCCTGGAGGAGTGCGGCGTCGAGGCTGTGGACACCTTCGCCGAGAGGTTCGGACAGCCCGTGATCGATGTTAAGGTGGAGGAGGGTAAGATCGCCGACGTCCACGTCACTAGAGGCTCGCCCTGCGGCAGCACCTGGCACGTGGCAAAGGAGATCGTGGGAAGGAGGATGGAGGATGCTCCGCCCCGGGCTGGCCTCCTATGCCAGATGTACCCCTGCAGGGCGGTCCGGGGCGGCGAGGGAGGAATCCACGCCTCCGGCGACCTTCACAAATACGCCATGGAGAGGGCCCTGGGGCTCGACACAGAGCTCGTGATCGCAGACCAGTCAAAGCCGATAAAGATCCGGGGGAAAGATCTACCTTGAGGCAGGAGGACCTGATCGAGGCGACGGTGGCAGTCCTCAAGAGGTCGGAGACGACCCTGCCCCCATGGGTGAAAGAGATGATAAAAGAGGCCTCCGAGAAGGAGACTAGCCCCATCGCACGGTCCACCCTGGCGGCGATACTGGAGAACGTCGAGATCGCGTCATCTGAGGGCGTCCCCCTCTGCCAGGACACCGGCCTTCCGGTCTTTTACCTGGAGGTCGGCCGCGACATCCGAGTGCCGTCGTTTTTGGAGAAGGCCGTGGCCGAGGGCGTCCGAAGGGCGACAAAAACTGTGCCACTGAGGCCGAACGCCGTCGATCCTCTTACTAGGAAGAACACCGGCGACAACACCGGCCAGGGGATGCCCGACCTGATCGTAGACTTCGCCCCCGGGGATTGCTTGCGGATCACGGCGTTCCCAAAGGGGGCGGGCTCCGAGAACGCGAGCTTTTTATCGATGCAGAACCCCGCCGACGATCCCCTTGAGTTCGTCGCCTCCGAGGTGGCAAAAAGAGCAGGAAGGGCCTGCGCCCCCGTCTTTGTTGGTGTGGGGCTCGGCGGGACCTTCGACCTCGCGCCGAGGCTGGCCAAAAGAGCGCTTTTCCATATGCCGGGCACCTCGGATCTGGAGCTTGCGCTCTTATCGAGGATCAACGAGATCGGCCCCGGTCCCATGGGCCTGGGGGGGAGGACGACGGCCCTCGCGGTCAAGATCGAGACGGCCCTCTGCCACACCGCCTCGCTCCCGGTGGCCGTCAACCTTCAGTGCTGGGCGAACAGGAGCGCAACTGCAAAGGTAGGGGATGAGGGATGGAGCATAGATTGAGAACCCCGATATCAGAAGACGACGTCTTCGCCCTCCGGGCTGGAGACCTGGTCTGGATCACCGGGACCGTCTACACCGCGAGGGATAAGGTCCACGCCCTCTTGAGATCGGGAGATGAGCTCCCCGTGGATCTCGCGGGGGCGGTCATCTACCACTGCGGACCACTGATCCAGAGGGACAAGGTCTTATCCGCCGGCCCCACCACCAGCGGCAGGGTCGCGAGGTATACAACGGACGTCGTCAGCCGGGGAGCGAGGTTGATCGTGGGGAAGGGCGGAATATCTGAGGAGGCCGGAGCCCTCAGGGGAAAGGCCGCCTACCTCGCCTACCCCGGAGGGTGCGGCGCTCTCGCGGCCCGCCACCTGAAAGTGAAGAGGCTCCACCTTCCATATCTGGGGATGGCCGAGGGGCTCTGGGAGCTGGAGGCTGAAAACTGGGGGCCGATGATCGTCGCCACCGACTCTTTCGGAAACGACCTCTACAGGGAGGCGAAAAGATCCCCGGAAAAGAGCTCGAAAAATTGAAAAGGGCAGCTGAGGAGGTCCGTTACCTCCTGGACCGGGGATACCAATCAGGGCCTGCGGTCAGGTTCGTCGCCGACCACCACCGCCTCCCCCAGGAGTCGAGGTTCGTCCTGGCGAGGGTGGTGGCGTCCTCGACGGTTGCGGCGTCGAGAAGGGGCAAGCTTATCCCGATAGAAGAGCTTTGCGGCCGGACCGTATCCATCGACGGCTACAACGTCCTCATCACGATCGAGAGCCTCATCATCGGCGCCCCCGTCTACCTCTGCGACGACGGTTTTTTGAGGGACACGAGGGGCATCTTCAGAAGATATAAGTCCTCGGATCAAACGACTTTGGCCCTCTCTGAGATCATCTCGATCCTCAAAGAGAGCGGAGTCGGCTGGGCAGAGCTGTTCCTCGACCAGCAGATCAGCAGAAGCGGAGAGCTGGCGAGCCAGATCAGAGGGATGATGACCGGCTTTGGAGTACCAGGGTTCGCGAAGACCGCAAAAGACGTGGACAGAAGGCTCAAACTCGCGAAATGCCCGGTGGCAACGGGCGATGGCGCCATAATAGATGAGGCTATCGAGGCTGTAGATATTCCCGCAGAGGTCGCGAAGAGAAGGCGAATTAAGGGCGTCGTCCTTTAATTAACAGATCTCAAAATCGCTTTTTTGCTCTCTATAGGTCCGACCCTACTATAGTTATTTATTATATCTATGGTCAAGAGAGAGTATAAGATAGATCATGGCAATGTAGGGGGTAAATTCGAGATGAATAAGATTAAGCTTGTGCTGGCCTTTTTTGCGGTCATCTTGACCGCATCGGTGGGCGGAGCCATATGGTTTCCCTTCGTTCCGCTCAGCGATCACACCATGGCCAAAGAAGTTGACGCCCACTGGGACCCAGTATACAGGACCTATTCCTTTTCTCCTTCAGACGATCAGGCCGTCTCTTGGATCAGGTTCGCAAGAGATCTAGAGCCCCACCAGATGGAGTGGAGATGGTACGCGCCGAACGGACAGCTTTACGCCCGATCCTTCGCGGTGGTCCCGCCAAAGGATTTCACCAGCGGCGACTGGGCAGGGAAGGCCTGGAGCGCCATCCAGATCAAGGGATGTGATCCCGAAAGGATGCAAGGAACCTGGAGGGTGGACATTCACAGGGACTGGAGAAAGGTCAAGTCCGAATGGTTCAACATAGGCGGCCAGTACGTTTCATGTTAGCCCTTATTGGCTGAAATCTCGAGAGATCCAGCTGAACCATCCAGGGGCATTAGCTTAGGCTTTATCTCCATCAGATAACAGAAGCTTTAAAGTACATCCTCCCAAATGGCATATTTATCTCGGTCTTCCGCATATCGCAACTGGAACGGTTGGGTCGCCGAGAATTTGGGGATTTTAATATGATAATATCCGTAGCCAGCGGGAAAGGTGGCACCGGAAAAACCCTGGTGACCACCAATTTGGCAGCCTCCATCGGAGAGGTGGAGCTGGTGGACTGCGACGTCGAAGAGCCGAACTCGTACCTATTCTTCCCCAACCGTGAGGGAGAGACGAGCTCTGACTGCACTGTGAAGATTCCCGTGATCGACGAGGATAAGTGCACCAGATGCGGCAGATGCTCGGAGTTCTGTGCCTACAACGCTCTCGCCGTATTCCCCCAGGATGTTCTTCTCTTCAAGGAGCTCTGCCACGGCTGCGGCGGATGCGTCCTGATCTGCCCCGAGGGGGCGATCTCCGAGGGGACCCGACCCATCGGTAAGATCTTCAGGGCCGGATCCGGAGACGTCAGGCTTCTTTGGGGCGAGCTGAACGTCGGCGAGCCGATGGCGACCCCCTTGATAAGGTCGGTGAAGGCGGAGGCGACCGGCGACCTCGTCCTGATCGATTCACCCCCGGGAACCGCCTGTCCCGTCATCGAGGCGGTTCGAGGAAGCGATTTCTGTCTTCTGGTCACTGAGCCCACGCCCTTCGGCCTATACGATCTCTCGATCGCCGTCCAGGTGGTGAGGGAGATGGAGATCCCCTGTGGAGTGGTGGTGAACAGGAGCGGCATGGGCGATAGGGGGGTCTACGACTACTGCGAGAGGGAGGAGATACCGATCCTCCTGGAGATCCCCATGAAAAGGGAGATCGCGGAGTTCTACTCTCGGGGAGTTCTCTTCTCCCAGGAGATGACCGAATGGCAGGAGAGGTTTGCGGGCCTCATCGCCAGAATCGAGGAGGCGATCAGATGAAGCAGCTCGTGGTCATCAGCGGCAAAGGCGGAACTGGTAAGACGACGATGACAGCGTCTATCGCCTCCCTCGCCGGCGGGGAGGCGGTGGTGGCGGACTGCGACGTCGACGCTCCCGACCTTCACCTTCTCCTGAAGCCCGAGATCCGAGAGACCTTCGACTTTTGGGGGCTACAGACCGCAAAGATCGATCCCGAGAAGTGCACAGAGTGCGGCGAGTGTGAGAAGGCTTGCAGGTTCGATGCCATCCACGACTTTCAGGTGGATCCCCGAGGCTGTGAAGGTTGCAAGGTCTGCACCCTCGTCTGCCCCTCGGAGGCCATCAATATGGTCGACTCGGTCTCGGGCCACGCCTACATCTCGGAGACGAGGTTTGGGACGATGGTCCACGCCGACCTATTTCCCGGGGAGGAGGCGAGCGGGAAGCTGGTGACGATGGTGAGAGAGCTCGCCTTCAAGGTCGCCGAGAGGGAGAAAAAGGACCTAGTCCTGATTGACGGGTCGCCGGGGATAGGCTGCCCTGTAATCGCCTCCATCACCGGCACCGACATCGCCCTGATAATGACAGAGCCCTCCGTCTCGGGGGCTCACGACCTCGAGAGGATCCTCGGGGTGACGGAGCACTTCGGAGTAGAGCCCCTCGTCTGCGTCAACAAGCACGACCTGAACCCCGAGATGACCGATAGAATCGAGGGATTGTGTCGCGATCTGGGTGTCGGTCTCGCGGGAAAGCTCCCCTTCGATCCCGGGGTGGTGGAGGCGATGATCTCGGGAAAGACCCTCGTGGAGGTCGAGGGTCCCGTGGGTCGGGCCATCAGATCTGCATGGGAGCGGATCAAAACGAAACTCTGATACAGCATCCCAACGTTCCACCGACGGTCGACCTCATCTGCGTTGTCATGAGTAGAGCCTGAAGGTAAGGGTTGAGACTTCGCCCTCCGGGTCGTGTTCGACCTTCTCCAGGGCTGCTAGAATGTGGGCGGTCTTGTGAAGCCCCGCCACAATTAGCCCGCCGATGGGGCAGAGAGGATGCACAAGCCCCGTCTCGATCTGCCTGTCGCTAGCGGGAGCAAAGAAGCAGTCTCTGATGGTGATTACGAGATGGCCGTCCTTCTCCTCGAAGGAGCTGTCTCCGATCACCCCCGAGTCCATGAGGGTCTTCATGAAGCACTCTATCTTCTCCTCCCTCGTCTCGAAACTCGGCATGTCGCACTCCCGGAACTGCTCCATCTCATCCCAGAGCTTGGTTCCGATAGCGACGGACATGATCATGAGGCCGCCGGACCCCTGGGTCGCCTGGATCGCCTCGGCGGTGGAGGAGACGAAGGTCATGATGAACTTTCTGAGGTCCTCGCAGAAAGTTGAGGGCTTCTCATCATCTTCCATGATCTCTACTTCTCTGAAAAACGTTATAAATTTGCCGTCCCATTCCTATCCGGGTGTTGAGACTTGAACGAACTCGAATTCGCAGAAAAGACGAAGGAGCCCGATGTGAGAATGCTCCGCGACATGGACGATGTCCTCTACGATAAGAAGTGGGCAAAGGTTGCAGAGAACCTGGAGCTCTACTACATGTATCGGGACCTCTTCTTGAGCAGGAGGGACGGCGATCTCTTCAAAGATCAGGGGATCAGGTACGATATCACCATAATCCCGCCTCTGATGCTGGGATGCGAGTACGTCAAGACCGCGGGCCACTATCACCCGAAGGTCCCTGGCGAGGACGTCACCTATCCCGAGGTCTACGAGGTCCTGGAGGGGGAGGCGACATACCTCCTCCAAAAGGAAGACCTCAGCGACGTAGTGGTGGTGAGGGCGAGGGGCGGCGACAAGGTGGTGGTGCCACCCGATTACGGCCACATCACCATAAACGAGTCCAATAAGAGGCTGAAGATGGCAAACTTCGTCGCCAGGGACTTCTCATCGATCTACGATCCGATAAAGGAGCGGGGTGGAGGTGCCTACTTCCTAACCGAGGACGGCTTCGTCGAAAACCCGCGATGCGAGGATGCTGCACCCCTTAGGGAGATCGAGGTTCCAAAGGCGAAGGCCCTCGGACTCTCGCGGAATCGGGAGATCTACCCCATCGGAAGGGAACGAGGGACCCTCGACTGGCTCCTCCGACCACAGGATTACATGGATATCTTCGAAGGGTTTTTGGACTGAGGGGGTGGAAGGTCTTGAACGGCTGCACGGATACGAAAGATGCAAATATCACAGAGAGGGGGAAGCTCAGAGCCTACTGGGAGCTCCTCCGCCCGCCCCTGGCGCCGATGGACATCGCCCTTCCGGGCGCAGCAGCCCTCTTGGCCTTCTACGCCACGGCCGGAGGCCTCCCACCCGCCTTTCCCTTCGTCATCGCCACTCTGGGGGCATACTTCGCCATCACGAGCTCCTACGTCTACAACGACTGCTGCGACGTCGACATCGACTCCGTGGGAATGCCGGACAGGCCGCTTCCGTCGTCGCAGGTGAGGAAAGAGTCAGCTCTGGCTTATTCAGGTCTATTGTTCGCAATCGCTGCCGTCGTCGCCCTCTACCTCAACCCTGAGAGCCTCTTAGCCCTGATCGCGGCGACGCTGATCATGATCGCCTACTCGAAGGCGGCGAAGAGGACCACCCCTTTCTCCTGGACCCTCGTCGGCCTCGCCTATGGGATCGTCCCGGTGGGGGTCTGGCTTGCCCTGGCCCCTGCAGGCCTCTTGAAAGCAGGGCCCGGCCTCCACGAGGGGGCGATCATCCTCGGGGCCATGATCTGCATCACCGACTGGGGTTTCACCAACTGCGACGCCTCCCGAGACGTCGAGGGCGACCGGCGGGAGGGGATACCCACGTTTCCCGTCACCTTTGGAATCCCCAAGACCGCCAAGCTCGTCGCCGCAGCCTGGGTCGCAGGGGTCGCCCTCTCCCTCGCCCTGGGAGCCGTCACCGGCCTTGGGCCCCTCTACTTCGCCGCGGCCCTGGTGGCGGGAGTTTGGATGGTCGCCCAGACGATCGACTTCATAAGAAATCCGACGGCGAAGCGGGGGGAGGGGATCTTCTACCAGGGGGCGAACTATAGAGCGGTCCTCTTTGCGGCCCTGATCATCGACGTCCTCCTCCGGGCGATGGTGGCGGGGTACCCTGGGATCTTTGGGTGAGAGGAGACAAAAAAACTATTGAGCGAGGATTCACTCCAGCATTTTGGCGATCCTGCCCAGGGCTTCCTGGAGCCTCTCTTTGGAGGCGGCGTAGGATATCCGGACGTTGCCAACACCTCCGGGGCCGAAGGCCGATCCAGGCGTAGCAGCCACCATCGCCTCGGAGAGCATCCTCTCGGCGAACCCGTCCCCGCCCCCGAAATCTGAGACATCGGGAAAGACATAGAAGGCTCCTCCGGGAAGAGGGCAGTCGATCCCGATCTCCGCCAGCCCCGAGACTAGGAGGTCTCTTCTCTCCCGAAATTCCGCCACCATGGCCTTAATGCTATCCTGGGGGCCCTTGAGGGCCTCGATCCCAGCCCACTGAACAAAGGTGGTGGCGTGAGATACGGAGTGAGAGAGAATCCTGTTCACCCACTTCATGATCTCCTGGGGTCCGGCGAGGTAGCCGAGCCGCCAGCCGGTCATCGCGTAACATTTAGAGAAGCCGTTGACGGTCACCGTCCTCTCCGCCATCTCCGGGAAGGAGCCGATGCTGAGGTGATCCTGGCCGTAGACGATCTTCTCGTAGATCTCGTCGGAGAGGACCATGAGGTCGTGGTCGAGGGCGATATCCCTGATCTCTTCAAGAATCTCCCGCCCGAAGACGGCTCCCGTGGGGTTTGAGGGAGAGTTCACCAGGATCATCTTCGTCTTCGACGTTATGGACTCCACGAGGTCCCTGGGCTTGAACTCCTCGTCCACCTCGGCCCATCGCACTCTGCCGCCCGCAAAGTTGACGCTAGGTTCGTAGCTGACCCAGGAGGGCCCGATCAGGACGCACTCATCCCCCTCATCGAGGAGGGCCTGGATCGCGGCGAAGATCGCCATCTTCGCGCCCGGAACCACTGAGATGAGGTCGGGGGACACTTCGATTCCGTTGTCGTTGTAGAGCTTCTCTGCTATCGCCGCCCGAAGCTCAGGGATCCCGCTGGTGGGGATGTAGTGGGTATCTCCCCTCTGAAGTGAGTTTATGGCGGCATCGCAGATGTTCGTAGGGGTATCGAAGTCCGGCTCTCCCACCCCGAGGTCGATGACGTCAAGCCCTGCGGCGTTCAGCTTCTTGGCCATCGCCGAGATCTTCATGGTGGTGGACTCGGGGATCGAGGCGAGTCTCTCAGATACCAAATCTAATCCTCTCCCAGCCTTCTGACCATCTTGACAGCGGCCTCGACGGCCCGCTTTGAATAGTCTATGCGGCGATGCGCGTCCATCCGAGACATCTTGGGACCGGATATGCCCAGGGTGACGGGCTTGTCGAACTCCAGGGCCAAGTCCATTATCTTCCTTGAGGCCTGCTGGGCCACGATCTCGTCATGGCCTGTCTCGCCCTGGATTACGCAGCCGATCGTCACCACGGCATCGACGTCATCGCGCTCGATCAGCTTCTTTACGGCGAGGGGCATATCGTATACGCCGGGAACCATCAAGGTGACGGCGACCTCTGCGCCCAGGAATTCCGCATGTTCTCTTCCCAGGATCTCCATCTGGTAAGTTATATCCCGGTTGAACTCAGCGACCACAAAACCAAGTTTTATCATAGATCCAACACCGCCAAAGGGAGGCTGCTTCTTTAGCTCGGCGCATTTTCCGCTAATAAACCCATCGATCGAACTGGGCGGAGCCACGCGGTCAAAACCCATTTATCCCTTGACAATTATGCGAGGTGGTGGATGCCTTATGAGTTGGGTCTATTTAGATGGGAAGTTCGTTCCCGCTGAAGAGGCGGCGGTTTCGGTTTACGATCACGGGCTTTTGTACGGTGACGGGGTCTTCGAGGGGATCAGGGCTTACAACGGCAGAGTCTTCAGGCTGGAAGAGCACGTTGAGAGGCTCTACGACTCGGCCAAGGCGATCATGCTGGAGATGCCAGTGACCCAGGAGGAGATGCGCGATGCGATCCTTGCTACCCTCAGGAAAAACGGCCTCACCGACGCCTATATCCGGCCTATCGTCACGAGGGGCGTCGGCGACCTGGGGCTGGACCCTCGAAAGTGCGCAAAGCCCACCGTGATAATCATATCTCAGAAGTGGGAGGCGATGTACGGAGACCTCTACGAGGTGGGCCTCACCGCCATCACCGTCACCGTCAGGAGAAACTCGTCGGCGGCCCTTCCCCCCAACATCAAATCCCTCAACTACCTCAACAACATCCTCGCCAAGATCGAGGCTAACGTAAAGGGCGGAAACGAGGCGATCTTCCTGGACGACGCTGGCAACGTCTCCGAAGGAAGCGGCGACAACATATTCGTCGTCAAGGACGGGAAGATATTCACCCCCCATACCCTGAACAACCTCAAGGGGATTACCAGGAAAGCCGTCATAGAAGTCGCCGAGAGCCGCGGATACTCTGTGGAGGGCGTCCACCTGGGGATCTTCGACCTTTACACCGCCGACGAAATCTTCGTCACGGGGACCGCGGCGGAGGTGGCTCCCGTCACCAAGATCGACGGCAGGGTCATAGGCGGCGGAAAGCCGGGACCCATCACGAGAGATCTGATCGAGGGCTTCAAGGAGATGACCCAGAACTCGGGAACTCCCATCTGAAGGATATATTATATTATTATACTTTTGAAAAATCGGAAGATCCGCTTAACCGGGTACTATCTTCAGGATGACGTTCCTCCGCCGAGGGCCGTCCAGCTCCAGAAAGAGGACCCTCTGCCAGGTTCCCATCATCAGGGACCCCTCCTCGATCGATATCGTCTGACTGTTTCCGAGGAGGACGGCCTGAAGGTGGGCGTGGGCGTTGTCGTCGATCCTGTCGTGGAAATATCCATCCCCCGGCGGAGCCAGGGAGGAAATCCTCCTGAGGAGGTCCTGGACGAGGCCGCTCTCAGCCTCGTTGATCACGATCCCGGTGGTGGTATGGAGGGTGTATACGAGACAGATCCCCTTCTCGACCCCGCTCTCCTTTACGGCATCCTTCACACGTTGAGTTATATCTATGACTTGAACGGGCTTTTCCGTCTTTATCTCAATCATCATGATCACCTGAATTTCTGTTGGATGATTATATCGGACGGATGGGATTTAAGCCGAGCGGCCCGAGGATAGAGCGTCTGAACAGAAAGCCGGATCCCGAATCCCGATCGAGCCCTAGCCCCCATAATCTGAGAACATCCGAAAGCCCTTTACACACAGAGGTGGAAGTTCTTTACCATTCTATAGATCCGAACTAAAAAGCGAGGCGGATTCGTGATGGAAAAGACTATCCTGGTTCTGGGAGGGTACGGCGGCGCAGGATCTGCAATATCGAGAGCGATCCTGAAATACACCCATGCCGACCTGATCGTGGCCGGAAGGCGCAAAGAAAAGGCGAAGGTCCTGGCAGAGGAGCTGAATCGCGAGTTTCCCGAAAATCGCGCCTCCTGGGCCGTTGCCGATGCCTCCGACCCTCCGTCCCTCGCGGAGCCCTTCGGGGAGGCAGACCTCGTCATCGTGGCGGCGACGACCACCTCCTTCGTCGAGACGACGGCTAGAGCCGCCATCGAGGCGAGAGACGATTACCTCGACATCCACTATCCTCAGGAGGTGGTGCCAATCCTCAAAGCCCTAGCCCCCGATATCGAGAGGGTGGGGCTCACCTTCGTGAGCCAGGCGGGGTTCCTACCTGGCCTCCCTTCGGTCTTCGTCCGAAGGGCGGAAGCTTTTTTTTCAAACTACAGAAAGGCCGCCGTCTCCACAGCTATGAAGACCGACTTCGACTCTGGCGGCGCTGTTCTGGAGTTCATCGAGACCCTCGGCGACTATTCCGCTGAAGTCTATCGGAACGGCGAGTGGCGAGGGGCCGGGAGCCGAGACGTCCGAAAGGTCGATTTCGGACCCACCCTCGGAAGAAAGACCTGCTACCCGACGACCCTCTCAGAGATGAGGGATCTGCCGGATCGGCTGGGCATCGAGGAGCTGGCGGCTTATGTTGCAGGGCTGAACTGGTTTGTCGACTACGTGGTGACACCCCTCACCTTCGTCCTCGGCAAGGTGAAGAGGGGGCTGGGCAAAGACCAGCTAGCAGGGCTCATGGTCTGGGGGTCGAAGCGGTTCAAAACGCTCGGAGAGGCCGTCGCCCTCGTCCTGGAGGCGGAGGGAGAGAAGGATGGGAAGAGTCGATCGATCAGGATGACGGCAAGGCACGACGACGTCTACGAGTTCACGGCGATGCCCATAGCGGCCTTTTTGAACCAGTATCTGGACGGAACAGTGAAGTTGCCAGGCCTCTGGATGATGGGCCACCTGGTGGACCCCGAAAGGTTCGTCGAGGACCTGGTGAGGATGGGAGCTGAGGTCGAGATGGAGGTAGGAGAGGGCTAAGGGCTGAGGTCTCAGTCGAGATGGTGAGGGCGAAATGAGATCCGACGACGAGTTCATGAGGGAAGCCATCGATGGCTACAGTCTCAGCCAAAAGCTAGAAGCCCCGTCCTTCAGGGCGGGGAGTAGTCACTTTGTCAGATTTCAAGTCCTGAGCCTGAGGGTCAGACTGCCGCCGGAGCCGGAAGGCCTTTTGCAGCGGAGAAAGCCTAGAATTCCGGCCAATTCAGATCCTGGCCACAGCCTCAATCGGCTTCACCTCCCGGATCGCGAGCTTCATCCCCCGGATCAGATTCTCCAGACCCTCAAGGTCGCCCTTCGATATCAGGTCGACGCAGGCGGACCCTACTATGGCTGCGTCGGCGCCAGCCCTGATCACCTCAGCCGCCTGTTCCGGCGTCGATATCCCGAAGCCTACGGCCTTGGGGAGGTCGGCCTTCACCCTCTCGATGAGGGCCTTTGTGGACAAGAGGACCTCGGACCTCGTCCCTGTAACCCCGGCCCGGGCGACGAGATAGAGAAAGCCGCTGGAGCTCTCAGCTATTATGGGGATCCTCTCGGCGGGGGTGTTGGGGGCGACGAGGTATATCAGGTCGACCTCGGCCTTCTCGCAGGCCTCCCTCAGGGGCCCGGCCTCCTCCGGCGGGAGGTCCGGGACTATGAGGCCGGTGATCCCGCTATTCGCGCAGTCCCCGGCGAATTTGTCGAGGCCCCGCTGGTAGATCATGTTATAGTAGCCCATAAATACGAGGGGCAGGTCGGCCCTGATCCGAGAGGCCATCTCAAAGTAGACGTTGGTGTTCATCCCGGCCTCGATCGCTCTCTGGGCCGCCGCCTGGATGACGGGACCGTCGGCTATGGGGTCGGAATGGGGAAGGCCAAGCTCGACGACGTCGGCCCCGGCCCTCGCGAGAAGCTCCACGATCTCCGGTGTGGACTCGGGTGAGGGGTCGCCAGCGCAGATATAGGCTATAAGAAGTGGCCGGCGCTTGAAGGCCTCGGATAGCTTCATCTTCGTCTCCTCCTCTCTTGCTCCATCACCGTCGTGAGATCCTTGTCTCCTCGGCCCGAGAGGTTGATAATTGCGAGGTCTCCGAGGGCGTCGGGGTTTCTGAGGGCATAGCCAACGGCGTGAGACGACTCCAGGGCCGGGATGATGCCTTCAAGGATCGAGAGACGCCTGAACCCCTCCAGGGCGGTCTCATCGTCGGCGATGGCGGGGGTGACGCGGCCGATCTCGGCCAGGTGGGCGAGCTCCGGCCCGACCCCTGGATAGTCGAGGCCAGCGGCCACGGAATAGGACTCGAGGATCTGGCCGTAGGGGTCCTGGAGGATCTTAGTCATGGCGCCGTGGAGTACCCCCTCCTCCCCGAGGTTGAGACAAGCACCGTGGTCTGCGATCTTCTCATCAGAGGACGTGCCCCTCCCTCCCGCCTCGACGGCGATCAGCTTCGTCTCGTCCGCCAGGAAGCCCGAGAAGATCCCCATGGCATTGGACCCACCGCCGACGCAGGCGACAACGGAGTCGGGAAGCCTCCCTTCGGCTGCCAGGATCTGCTCCCGCGCCTCGGTCCCGATGACGCTCTGAAGCTCTCTCACCATCAGGGGGTAGGGATGAGCTCCGGCCACTGTCCCCATCAGGTAGTGGGTGTTCTCGTAGCTTGCGGCCCAGTCTCTCAAGGCCTCGTTTATGGAGTCCTTGAGGGTTCTCGACCCCGACTTCACCGGGATCACCTTGGCGCCCAAGAGCTCCATCCGGTAGACGTTCATCTTCTGCCGCTCGATGTCCACCTCGCCCATATATACCTCAGTCTCAAGGCCGAGGTTCGCCCCCACCATCGCTGCGGCGACGCCGTGCTGGCCCGCTCCGGTCTCGGCGATGAGCCTCGTCTTTCCCATCTCCTTCGCCACGAGCCCCTGGCCCAGGACGTTGTTCAGCTTGTGGGCACCGCCGTGGACCAGGTCCTCCCTCTTCAGGTAGACCTTCCGAGAGAGCTCCCTGGATAGGGATCGGGCATGGTAGAGGGGGGTCGGCCTCCCGGCGTAGTCTGCAAGAAGGCCTGACAGCTCCCGCATGAACTGGGGGTCTTCCTTTAGGTGGGCGTAGGCCTCGGCCAGCTCCTTCAGGGGCTGCATCAGGGTCTCGGGGACGAACTGCCCGCCGTACCTCCCAAACCTGGTATTTGACGTCGTCGTGATCTTCATCAACTGTCATCCTCTCCGATAAATATACAATTTAGCGTAATTCATGTTTTAAGATAATTCGGCCCTCTTCAGGGCACCGTCTCCATGGGCGACCGTTCCGTTGAGGGCCAAAAGGAGCTTCGGTTCCTCCATCAAAGATGTTCCGACAAGAAGGGCATCGGCCCCGGCCTCCACCATCCTCAGGACGTCACCCCGAGAATTCATGCCGCTCTCGGCCACCACGAAGAGGCCTGCGGCCTTGGCCACCGGCCCCAGCCGCTCGAAGGTTCCAAGGTCAACCTCCAGGGTCGCAAGATTCCTGTTGTTTATCCCCACGATTCGGGCGTCGGTCTTCAGGGCTTCTTCCAGCTCAGCTTCGTTGTGTACCTCCACCAGAGGCTCCATATTCCTGGAGATGGCAGCCTCCACCAGCCCATTGAGAGGATGGGAGAAGGCGGCGATGAGGAGGACCAGGTCCGATTCCACCTCGTCGAGCTGCCTCTCGTCCAGGATGAAATCCTTTCTCAGGATGGGAACGCCGACAGCTCTCCTCGCGATCCTGGCGTTCTCGAGAGACCCGAGAAAGTAGGTCGGCTGGGTGAGGACCGATATGCTGCAGGCCCCCATATCCTCGTAGTTCTTGGCGAAAGAGACCACCTCCTGAGGGGTGAGGGTTTTATTCAGGATCCTGGGCTTGATCTCGGCTATGATGGGGGTGACTCCCCTCGATCGGAGGTACTCCGCCCGGCCCACGAGATCCCGAGGATCTGTGATCTTCAACCGGGCCCCCGGATCGGGCTTCGAAAGTTCCGCCAGCCTCGACTCCGTATCCCTCAGGATCACTTTGACGACATCGGAGGTCACAGGGCGAGCCCCTCCAGCCAGTTGGAGATCAGCCTCTTTCCGTCGGGTGTCAGGACCGACTCGGGATGGAACTGGACCCCCTCCACAGGGAGGCCGCAGTGCCTTACCCCCATGACCACCCCTTCGACGGTAATGGCCGTTATCCCCAGAGACGGCGCGAGCCTCTCTACTGCCAGGGAGTGATAGCGCCCCCCTCTCAGAGGGTTATCGAGCCCCCGGAATACGCCCCGGCCGTCGTGGAAGATCTCAGAGGCTTTCCCGTGGACGGGGGTCGTCCTGTTGATCGTCCCCCCATAGGCAAGGTTGATCGCCTGGTGGCCGAGGCAGACTCCCAGGATCGGCGTCCCCTCAAACCGCCTCATGATCTCGATGCAGCCGCCGATATCCTTCGCATTTGCGGGATGGCCCGGCCCAGGCGAGATGACGATTCCCCTGGGGTCGATCTCCCTCACTCTGGCAGGCTCAATCTGGTTAGTTACCACCTCAGTATCGGGATGGAACTGGGATACGTAGTCGACCAGGTTCCAGACGAAGGAGTCCCGGTTATCGATGAAGAGGATCGTCTTTCCGGTCAAAGCTCCACCCCCAGGGCCCTCTTCATGGCGGCCATCTTCCGCTCAGTCTCCAGATACTCTTTGTGTGGGTCGGAGTCGGCGACTATCCCGGCCCCCGCCTGGACGACTGCAATGTCGCCCTTCATCACGACGCTTCTGATGGTGATGGCGAAGTCAGCGGACCCGTCGGCGGAGAAGTAGCCGACGCCCCCGCCGTAGATCCCTCTTCCCGTCCCCTCCAGATCGTCGATGATCTCCATCGCCCGGATCTTGGGGGCTCCCGATAGAGTTCCCGCCGGAAATATGGCCCGCGCGGCATCAAAGGGATCGCACTCGTCCCGTAGGGTCCCCCGGACTGTTGTCTCGATGTGCTGGACGTGAGAGTACCGCAAAACCGCCATGAAGTCCTCCACTCGAATCGATCCAGCCCTCGATACCGAACGGACATCGTTTCTTCCCAGGTCGACGAGCATCACGTGCTCTGCCCTCTCCTTCTCGTCCTCCAGCATCTTTGAAGCGAGGAGTTCGTCCTCTTCGGGGCTCCCGCCCCGAGGGCAGGTTCCGGCGATGGGGTTTGTCGTGACCACGCGGTCATATAGGCTGAAGAGGGTCTCGGGAGAAGCCCCCACCAGGGCCTCGTCTCCGAACTCGAATATATAGGTGTAGGGGCTGGGATTGATCTCCCTCAGCCTCTGATAGAGGAGGACAGGGTTGGGATTCCCGAGCCTAACCCTAGTCCTTCTGGATAAGACCACCTGGAATATGTCACCGTCGAGAATGTGCTCTTTGGCCTTCAGGACCGCATCCTCGAAGGGCTCTGCAGGGTCTGACTCGAAGGATATCGGCGTGAGATCTCCGCCCTCGGGCTCCTTCAGCTCCAGGTCTCTGAGGTGGTCTATGGCCTTTGCGCCAATTTGTTCTGGGTCGTCTTCGGGGATGAGGGGCGCCACCGCCAGGCAGACATTTCCTGTTAAATGGTCGAAAACGAAGCTCTCCTCGAATACCCCGAACTTCGCGTCCGGTGCGTCTGAAGTTGAGGGCCTCTCGATCCTCTCGCCCACCAGGTCGTAGGCGAGGTAGCCGATTCCGCCCCCGAGGAAGGCCTGCCTTCCAAATTTGGAGGGGCTGACGCCGGCAGGAATAGCGGATCGAAGGAGGTCAAAAAGGTCCATACCTTTTCTAATCTCACCGGCGAAGATGGATCCGTCGTCACAAGCTCCGTCCAACCTGGCGGAGGTACAAAGCCTTCTTCCGATTATTTCATTGAGTCCGTCGCCACCCTTGCAGATCTCGAACTTGAATCTGCGTCCCTTAACCGTCACCATCGCAGCGGGACCTGCCCCTACGAAGGAGAAGCGTGCCCTCTGACCCGCCTTCTCCACCGACTCCAAGAGGAAGGGATACTTTTCCTGACGAAGGGCGCAGTAGAGGTTGAGGGGTGCCCGAGGATCAACGAGATCCGATACCTCGAAGAGGCGGGGGGCTGTTCCCACCTTTAATCCATCCGACGATCTATCCGAGACGGTGGCTACGGCTGATGGCAACTCTTCACCTCCTTCAGGAAGGCCTTGATCTTCTCGGGGTCCTTTGCCCCATCGGTCTCTACCCCCGACGATACGTCCACAGCATAGGGCCTGACCTTCTCTATGGCCTCGGCGACGTTCTCGGGATCGAGGCCGCCGGCCAGGATCAACGGGACGTCGACGTTTCTCACCAGATCAGAGCTGAGGTTCCAGTCGTGGACAGTGCCGGTCCCACCGAGCTTTCCTCCTTCGAAGCTATCGATGAGGAGGGCGTCGGCGACCCTGGTCATTTGCCGGGCGTGGTTCAAGCCGCCAGGACTTGCCGGAACCGTAGCCACCAGCCTCGCGGGCACCATATTTTTGAGGGTCGCCATATCCTCAAAGCTCAATGAGTCGTTTATCTGGATCACGTCGGCCCCAGTATCAAGGGCGAGGTTCGCCGCCTCCGCGGCGGACTGGGGCTCCACCACGATTACGCTGGAGACGAAGGGCGGAAGGCCCTGGATCAGCCCTCTCGCCTCCCCCCGATCGATGCTCCTTTTAGACCGGGAGATCTCCACCACGAAGCCGACTGCGTCGGCCCCCGCGGCCACGGCCACGTCCCTGGCCCCGGCATCCCTTATCCCGCATATCTTGGCCCTGGTCACAGAAACCTCTCCAGCTTCTCCGGATTTCCAGAGGCAGATACCATCCTCTTCAGCATATCGAGGGCCCTTCCCGAATCGATCGCTTCCTCCGCCATCCTCGCGCCATCGAATAGAGTGTCGGCGATCCCCGAGATGTAGAGGGCGGCCCCGGAGTTCATGGCTACGATATCTCGTCCGGGGTTTTTTGTCCCGAAGAGGATCTCGACGAGCTTTCTCGCATTCTCCTCGGGGCTTCCTCCCCTGATCTCCCCGAGGGTCGTCCTGGGGTAGCCGAACTCCTCGGGGGTTACTGTATAGGTCTTCAGGCTCCCCCGATTCAGCTCCGATATCAGAGTGGGACCGGTATTGGTAATCTCGTCCAGCCCCGATCCGTGGACGACCATCGCCCTCTCAGCCCCCAGAATCTTGAGGGCGGCCGCGAGCCTCTCACATAGATTCGGATCGTAGACCCCCATCACCTGAAACCTCGCTCCTGCTGGATTTGTAAGAGGTCCGAGGATGTTGAAGACCGTCCTCATGGCGAGCTCTCTTCTGATAGATGCGACCCTCTTCATGGAGGGGTGAAACATGGGGGCGAGCAAAAAGCCGATCCCCAGGGTCTCAATGTACTCCCTCACCTTCTCGGGCTCTGGGGCGACTTCGACCCCCACCTCCGAGAGGACGTTGGCGCTTCCGCAGGCGGAGCTGACGGCATAGTTTCCGTGCTTTGCCACAAAGGCTCCGCAGGAGGCGGCGATGATAGCCGCGGCGGTGCTGACGTTGATGGTGTTCGTCCCGTCCCCGCCTGTTCCGCAGGTGTCGACGAGGGGCCCCGAAACCCGCGGGCTGATTCGGACCGACGAGGCCCTCATTGCCTTGGCGAGCCCCGCGATCTCCGAGACAGACTCGCCCTTCTTCTTGAGGGCAATGAGGAGAGCCCCTATCTGGGCGTCCGTCGCCCCTCCGAAGACCTCACCGAGGAGGGCCTCTGCCTCCGAGACGGAGAGATCCGCCCCCTCCACGACCTTTTGGAGATAATTCATGCGATCACCATAATGTATCATTGTGTACTATAATGTCTAAATATCAACGTTATATTTAAATGTTGTGCATTTGTATCCGGTGTGGCAGGGGAGGCCAAAAGCGTCCCAGCCCTCTGGGGTGGAGCCCTATGGCTGCCATAGGTGAGAATCAATAAAATTATATATACAGGTAATCTCATATGGGTGACCTAAAATAAACTGGGGGTTTTCTTTTGAAGTATGAAGTGCTAGATAAGATGTCAGCATTGATCACCGCCGCCTTCGGCCTTGTGGCGGCGCTGGCCTGGAATGACGCCATAAAGTCGCTCTTCGCTGAAGGGGGACCGCTTTATTTCATGGCATCATACGGGATATGGGGCTACGCGATCCTGGTCACCTTGATCGCCGTCGCCGTGACTATATGGGTGGGAAGGATGGCCGAGAAGGCAAAAAAGGAGGAAATGACGAGCTAATGGTGAAGTCAAAAAAATTTTTCATTTTTCCTGCGTTTCTCTTATTAATCGAGTTGATCTATCTCGCCCGATCGACCGTACAGACAATGAGCTGATGGGAATTCAGGCCATGAGGGAACTCGTATATAGAGACCGATGTTTTTTTTTCGTTAGACTCTGCGAAAGGTGAGTTGATTTGAATGATCGGCATCCAGCAGGTAGAGATGGAAGAAGAGGAAGAAGCCGAGGAGAAGGGGGAAGAGCAAAAAGTCGCTTTGCCCCGGCCCGTCTGGTCAGGCGGCCTGAGCATCGGGCTTGTAAACATCCCAGTTAAGATGATGCCTTTGATCAGAGATAAACGGGTCAAGCTGAGGATGATTCACCAGAAATGCAATACCCCCCTCCATTACAAGAAATACTGCGAAGAGGGGGAGGAGGTGCCCAACGACGAGATCGTCCACGGATACCAGCTGAAGAAGGACAGGTACGTGATATTCGACGATGACGAGCTGGAGGCGGCAAAGCCCGAATCGAGCGATGCAATAAACCTGGATCAGTTTGTGAATTTCTTCGAGGCAGATCCCCATTACTTTGAGAAGACTTATCTTCTGGTTCCTGACGGTTCGGAGAGCTCTTATTCGCTTTTGAGGAGGGTTTTGGAGAGGACGGGGAAGGCTGCCATCGGCAAGATGACGATTCACTCGAAGGAGCGGGTCGTGCTGGTGCACTACTATCAGGATGCTCTGGTGGCCACCACCTTGAGATACTTCGATGAGGTGCTCGATCCCGCCGGGGTGGAGGAACTAAAGAATCTCCCCCAGCCGAAGGAAGAGGAGATGGAGCTGGCCGGAGTGATCGTGGACAAGCTCTCGGGAGATCTCGACCTGAGCGTCTACAAGGATGAATACCGGGAGAGGGTCGAGGAGATGGTCCGCGCCAAGATCGCTGGCGAGGTGATAAAGATCGAGAAGAGAGAGGGAAGGCCGGCGGCCAAGAGCCTGATGGAGGCGCTGAAGGAGACGGCGGAGTCGCTGGAGTAGTTCCTAGCCCCTCCATTTCTCCAAGCGTTCGAGAGGATGAGGCCGATAAGACCGATGCTGGCCGTCTCCGGCGACCCCTTTTCCTCCGGAGAATGGATCTTCGAGCCGAAGATAGACGGCACCAGGTGTATAGCTCACATCTCGAAGGGAAGGGCTGAGCTTCAGAACAGGAGGTTGAGGTGGATCAGCCCTCGCTACCCAGAGATCCTAGATTCCCTGGCCCGAGGGACTATGAACTGCGTTCTGGACGGGGAGATCGCAGTATTCGACGAGGGGATTCCGGACTTCTTCTCCCTGGCCCAAAGGGAGCACCAGACCAACGACCTCAGGATAGAATATCTCTCCAAGAGCCTGCCGGCAACTTACATAGTCTTCGACGTCCTCTATGTTGAAGGAGAGAACGTGATGGACCGCCCCCTGATAGAACGGAAAGAGATTTTAAAGGAGGTGCTACAAGAGACCGATTCGGTGACCATCACCGATTATATCGCCGAGAGGGGAGAGGCGTATTATCAGGCGGCGGTCGAGCTGGGGCTGGAGGGGATCGTGGCGAAGCTGAAGTCTTCGCAATACCTTCCTGGCACCAGAAGCTCGGACTGGATGAAGATCAAAAAGAGCCTCTCTGTGGATCTGGTGGTGGGAGGCTACATCCCGGGCAAGGGCCACCGGGAGCCCTACTTCGGCGGTCTTATGCTGGGAGCCTACGACTCCGGGGGAGAGCTGATTTATGTGGGGAGGGTGGGCTCAGGGTTTTCCAAAAGGGAGCTGGAGGAGATAACCCGGAGCTTTCAGCCTTCCCCAAAGTCGCCCTTCTACCAGCCATCATCTCCATCTCCCTCCGGCGTCAAATGGCTGGAGCCGCAGCTCGTAGTGGAGGTGGAGGCCCTGGAGCTCACTTCCGACCGGCACCTCAGAGCGCCTATCTTTCTGAGGGTTCGAGAGGACAAACCCGCCGACGAGTGTTCGATCCGTCAGCTTTGGATTGAAGGGAGCGACTGATTTGGATATGACAAAACCATAAAGGGCAATCGCTTTTAATTATAACCGACAAATAACTGCCTGTGGAGAACCTGGCAGAGACTTTCCTGAAACTGGACAGAAAGGAGATCGGCCATCTCAAGGCGATCGAAAGGGGGATGCGCAACTTCGAGTGGGTCCCGGTGGAGGACTTGATGGCAAAAGGCCGCCTCTCCCCCAAGGCCGTGAGGGGGGGGCTCTCGAAGCTTGTCGCAAAGAAGCTGGTATTCAAGACCAATGAACCCTACGAGGGCTATGCGATCGGCTTTGCCGCCTACGACCTGATAGCTCTCTCAAACCTCGTCGATGGAGACGTAATCGTATACCTCGGTGACCTTCTCGGCGTAGGCAAGGAGTCGGTCGTATACGAAGCTCTGGGAAAAATCCCCGCCCGGGGCGCAGATGAGAGAGCAGCTGAAACGGCGGGAGTGGCGGAAGAAGCGGCCCCAAGTCTTCCTCTGGCGGTCAAGTTCCACCGGCAGGGGGAGACGAGCTTCAAACATGTCCGACGGGTGAGAGACCATCTCAAAGATCAGCCACGGTGCGCCTGGATCCATGCCGCAAGGCTCGGAGCGGCAAAGGAGTTCAAGACTCTCAAACGGCTCTATCCCGAGGTCTCAGTCCCAAGGCCCATCGCCCTCAGCCACCACGCCGTCGTGATGGAGCATTCTGGGGGGATAGAGCTATACAAGGTAGATCTCAAAAATCCAGAAGATTGTGTGGAAATAATTTTAGAACAAGCGGCCGCCGCCTGGAAAAAAGGTATCGTCCACTCTGACCTCAGCGCCTACAATGTCCTGGTCTGCGAGGACGGAGATATCGTCATCATCGACTGGCCCCAGGCCGTCTCTCAAACCCATCCTCAGGCCCTGGAGCTTCTGGAACGGGACGTAAAGAACGTAGTCGACCACTTTCATCGGAAGTACCGTCTTGATTTTGAGCTGGAAGAGGCCCTCTCCTTCGTCCTAGGCGAAGAGATGCCGGGGGATTAAGGGGGTGAGAAGGTACTTGAGACAGGGGAAGAGGAAAATGGGCAGGTCATGAGGTGATGCCATCCCAGGATTGATCTTCGGAGTGGATATCGCCAGCGGTTCGCCCAAGAGCAGGCAGGCTCCAAGTTACGCACTCTTCATTCTTGAGGGGGAGAGCGAAGAGCGCCACCCCATGATCAGCAGACAGAAGCTGATCAGACTGATCCGGCAGATGGTGCCGGAGATGGTGGCCGTAGACAACGTCCACGAGCTCGCGACTAGTAGACCTGATCTCGTCAGGCTTCTGAGAGGGATTCCACCAAAAACGAAGCTGGTCCAGGTGACGGGAGGGGAGAGGCCCCAGGCCCTGGTCACTATCGCCCGCTGGCACGGGATCTCCTTCGATCGGCACAACCCCATGGATGAGGCAGAGACCTGCGCTCTCCTCGCCTCCAGGGGGGTCGGAAGCGTCGTCTCGGCCTTCGAGGATCGGACCTGGATCAAGGTCAGCCGCCGGAGATCTCCGGGACGAGGCGGCTGGAGCCAAAAGCGATACACCCGCAAGATTCACGGGTCTGTGAAGGCCCTCTCCCGGGAGGTGGAGGATAAGCTCCGGGAGGAGGGACACCATTTCAGCGCCAGGTATGTAGAAGGGATCGGAGGCTACATCAGAAGCGAGTTTGTGGTGGAGGCTTCAAGAGGCGAGGTACATCTCCATTCCGGCTATCGGGGCGACGCCCAGATCAGGGTCGAGGGGGTGGAGCGGCCGCGGCTCAAGTTTGAGCCGCTCCGCGCAAGGCGGGGCTACATCATCGCTGGGATAGATCCCGGCACCACCACCGGGATCGCTGTTCTCAACCTGAAGGGAGAGCTGGTAGACCTCCTCAGCGCAAGGGCCATGTCTCCTCCGGACGTCATAGAGTGGCTGGCGGAGAGGGGCAAGCCCCTGATGGTGGCCACCGACGTCTTTCCCACCCCCGGGGCCGTCGAGAAAGTGAAACGGTCCTTTTCCTCCGTCCTCTATTCGCCGGGAAGCGACATACCCTCTGAAGAGAAGATCGCGCTGGCCCGGGAGTATGGCTACAAAAACGACCACGAGCGCGATGCCCTCGCCGCCGCCGTCAGCGCCTACAAGAAATACAAAAATAAGTTCCAGCAGGTAGAGAAGAAGTGCCCTCCGGGCCTCGACCCCGAAGAGGCGAAGGCCCTGGTGGTTAGGGGCCTCTCGATAGACCAGGCGATATCGAAGATGACAGAGCCGCCGCCCGAGGAGCCAGCAGCCCCAAGAGAGGCAGAGGCGACCGTCGACTCGAATCTCGCGGCCCTGATGGCGGAGAACAGACGCCAGGTCGACCAGATCCGGCGGCTGAGAGAGTACGCCGAGGAGCTGAAAGGAGAGCTGGCGAAGGATGAGGAGATCCGCCGCCGTCTGGAGAGCAAGATCGAGAGGCTGAAGGACAGGTCCCGCCGGGAGATTAAAAGGGACCAGGAGATCAGGATCAGAGAGAAGGAGATCGAGAGGCTCCGAGGCCTTCTTCGGCAGGAGAGGAAGGTGAACCGGAAATTGAAGGCGAGGCTCAAGAGGGCCAAGAAAGCCGAAGAGCTGGAGAAGGAGGCGGCGGGGAGATCGGCCAAGGAGGCGGCCTCCTTCTCGCGAGAGGCGCTCCTGGAGGCGGCCGCGAGGCTCGATATCGGGAAAGGAGACGTAGTCGTTCTCAAAGACGCCAGCGGCGGCGGTCCCAACACCGCAGACCTTTTCATCGATTGGGAGGTGGAGGCGGTGATCATCGAGACGGATATGGAGGCCTCGGTGGAGGGATACCTGATGGACGGGAATGTCCCCGTCATCTCCAGCTGGGAGGTGCCAGTGAGAAGAGTGTCCGGGGTCGCCATCATCGATCCCGAAGAGCTGGAGGGAGCCCTCGCCAGATGGGCCGAGCGAAAGCAGGTAAGGGTGGCAAAGCAGAAGACCGAATGGCTCGAGGGGATGATCCAGGAGTATCGGGCCGAGCGGCGGAAAGATGAACGTCAGAGAAGAAAGAAGACTGAAGGCTGAAAGATTGAGCCATCACCAACTCCCCAAAAGGCCCGTCACTTCAGCTCCCTTCGCCACCCCGCCCCTGGGCAAGGGCAGCGTTTTTAAAGTCGACCCTTCATCTCTGGCTTCCAATTATGCCCGCCGAAGATATCTTGAGGTTGAAGAAGGAGAAGAACGCTGTCATCCTCGCCCATAACTACCAGCCCGGCGAAGTTCAGGAAGTAGCCGACTTGCGGGGCGACTCCCTGGAGCTCTCAAGAGCCGCCGCCGGGGAGGAGGCCGAGGTGATAGTCTTCTGCGGCGTCGATTTCATGGCCGAGACCGCAGCTATCCTATCTCCTGAAAAAAGGGTAATCATGCCCGAGGCCGGTGCAGGCTGTCCTATGGCTTCCATGATAACGGCCCAACAGCTCCGCGAGTTCAAGGCAGGACATCCCGGAGCCGCCGTCGTCTGCTACGTCAACTCCTCCGCCGAGGTCAAGGCTGAAAGCGACATCTGTTGCACTTCAGCCAACGGGATAGAGGTGGTGGAATCCCTCGAGGAGGAGACGGTCCTCTTCGTCCCCGACAGGAACCTCGGAAGGTACGTCGCCCGCTTCACCGATAAAAAGATCATAACCTGGGACGGCTACTGCTACGTCCACGACAGGTACACCCCCGAAGACGTCCGGCGGGCGCGATCCCTCCACCCCGAGGCCGAGCTTCTCGTCCATCCCGAATGCCGGCCCGAGGTGATTGACCTCGCGGACCACGTCTACAGCACCTCGGGGATGGCAAGACATGCCCGGAAGAGCTCCGCCCAGGAGTTCATCATCGGGACCGAGGTGGGGATGAACTATCGGCTGAAACAGGAGAACCCGGAAAAAGAGTTTTACCCTTTAAGCGAAGAAGCGATCTGCGTCGACATGAAGAAGACGAGCCTTGAGAAGGTCCTATCCTCCCTCGTGACCCTGGAGCCCCGGGTGGTGGTTCCAGAGGAGATCGCGAATAGGGCTCGGGGCGCCATCGAGAGAATGCTGGCGGTCTGAAGTGTGCACTTCTCAACCGAAAAGTATCTTATGAGATAAAGATGAACCTGGAGCGGTGATCGCCTATTAGCCGATATATACGTGCCCGCCAGCTGCGGTATCCTCTCTTCGCTGGGAGCGTTCTGCTCCTTTTGGCCGCCGTCTACAGCGATGCGAACCAGCTGAGCATCGAGCCCCTGATAGAGCTCACGGGAATTATTTTGATCATCATTACTGCTGCCATATGGCGGAAGTAAAACCAAAGGAAGCTCTAGCAAAATTCCAATCAATCTTTCATCCCGCCTGATGACTGAAAAGGCTCGGCGGCGAGAAGCCGAGCCCAAAACCCGAAGCCAGAAGGGCGAAGACTTCAATGCCGATATTCATCTCCTGGCATCTGCATCTTCATCTGGGAGGCAAAAACGGCGTTCTTGGAGTTGGCGTCTTCTTTCCTTCTTTTCCTTCGTCTCCTCATCTCTTGGAAGTCCCTCCAGGGACTCGGGAAGCTCAGCTCCGCAGATTGGCATCTTCTCCCGTCATTTGACCTGGATCCTGCAAACGTTCATGCCACCTCTCCAGATATCGGGCCAGATCCCTTGCGATCCCGGCTCCCTCTTTGATCCGATCCTGGGTGGCGAGACCCCGGGGCCGGACCTCCGACTCCAGCCAGTCGGCAGTCTCTCTGAAGAAGAAAATAAGCCTGCCTGAGGCGAGGGCCTCGGCGAGGCCTGCAGCGTCGATGATGCACTCGGCCGCGGCTTCGCCAGAGTTCGACCAGCGGGCCCTGGATCCCAGGGCGTCGCCCAGGGGCCCGCCATAAGTGAGGGTCAGGTGCCAGGAGACGCCCTTCATGTCTCCTGATGGCGGATCAATTCTGAATGGCAGACGGTCCTCTCGGTCGAATTTGTCGCACACCATCCCGTCGGGCCCTGCCCGGACGACCCCGATAAGGAGAAGCTCTCCGATCCTGTCGGCCTTTCCTCTGATAAACCTCTCCTGGCTCAGGATCGCCCTCAGGGACTCAGCCGCTCTTCCTTCGCAGTCTACTGTTTCGGGCTCTTCCGTCCTGCAGGCCCCTATGTTCCCTCGTGAGATCCTCGGTCGTGTATGTACGTCATCGATCATCGATTAAGACTACATCTTCTCGGTAAAGCGCCTTCTATTCATATGCGGATCTACTTGGTGGAGACGACATTCAAGCGAGGTGGTCAGAGGCGGTTCTGGGCGGACCCGGTCCCTCCCCTCCCATCGCCCATCATATCTTCCGTCCTTCCCTCCTTTCCGATTTCAGATCCCCGGTATCCCCTTGAAGGTGGCGCTTTCGTGGAACCTCAAAGTCCTCTCGACGTCGAAGACGCCGGAGAAGGTCTGGTGCTCTTTCGCATCCTTGTAGAAGATCTTGTGCCACCTGTAATCGCTCTCCCAGGTTCCATTGAAGCTGGACTGCATATCCATCCCCACCAGATGGGCGGGGCTTGTGCTTCTCACCGCTGCGGCGCTGACTGGGTCAGAAACCTGAGATCCAGCATCCGTCGAAGCGAAGTAGGTGGTCTGGATCCTCTCCATCTCAGTCACCTCGAAGTACTCCCAGACCTCAGCTCCTATACCCCCGTAGAAGTCGTTGGAGTGGATGTACTTCATCCCCACCATCGGCGTCTTGCCGGAGTAGCTCATTCTGATGTCTTCAAGAAGGTTCAGGGGGACATCGGATCCGTTCAATGTTCCGTGGACGTTGGTGGCCTTGTTGGAGACGGCGCTCTTTGAGTCCATCTCCAGATGGCCGTTCCCGTACATGAAGCTGTAATACTCAAGCCCCACCTTTCTGTCCACCACCGAAGAACCCACCTCAAAGTAGCCGGTCCCCGAAGCCCTGACCCTGTTGTAGAAGTCCTCGCTTTGGACCGGCTCGGTGATGGCCGGATTTCCGGCAGCCTCGCCCATCGCCAGAAACGCGATGAAGAGAATTGTGCTTATCGTCGCCCCCTTCGTCCCTCTCGCCCCATAAGATCCCTTTGGATCTCTGTATTTCGTTTCTTAATAAAAAATGTATCGTTTCGGATGGCTTAAATCTCCCGAACTCCAAGAGAACATAGGGGCTTTGGTTTAGGGGCTTTGGTTTTGGTCTTCGGCAAAATCCACGATCCGAGGAGAAACTGTAGAGTACGCAGTTGGTTGATGGTGTTAAAGTCCTGTAGATCTAGGTGGCTGGTGGGATGACATCTTGAATATCGACATATGGACCTGGGGGACTGGAGGCCCCTTCGGAAGAGAGCTCGGGGTGGTGCCGGAGAGGAGGCGCCGAGGACATACTGCTACATCGATCATAATATCTGAGGAGGGCGAAGACCGCGGAAGAGGAGCCCACATTCTGATCGATGCCGGGGCGCCCTGCGTCGAGATGATGATTGAGAAAGGGGTTTCTGCCCCAGACCTCCTCTTTCTCACCCACCCCCACTTCGACCATGTCTCAGATCTGGACAGGCTCGCAAACAGCAGGATGAGAGGCCTGATGGTAAAAAACGGCGTAAGAGATTTCAAAGAGGCCAAGAGCATATTCCGGCCGCTCGCAGTGGTCGGAGCTGAGGACTGCCTCCACCACCCCAAAGACGGCATCAGGGCGAGGTTCGGCTACCTGGAAGGTCTGGTCCGTTGGACGCCGATCTCGAACTACGACCTCTGGCAATCGGTCAATCTCGAAGGCTCGATTCAGCCCGGCCAGCCACAAGTAAGAGCCGAAGATCTCTTTTCCCTGGAATTCAAGGCCCTCCCGGTCCGCCATTCAAGACACGCTCCCGGATCGTGCTTATTCATATTCAGATTTGGATCAGAGAAGAAAGAGGACCTTCAAATCAGAAATGTTGTCATATCTGGCGACTTCAAATCGATGGAAGATTGGGTGGCCGAAAGTCCAGATCTTCTAGATCCGGCCTGTATCGTCCTTGATTCAAACACCATCAGATCCAAAGGAAACTACCACGCATGCCTTGAAGAGAACAAGGCCAGAATCCACCGATGGTGCTCGGGGGATGAGGAGGTCCTGGTTCTATTAAACCACCTCTCGGGCTTCGGCGACTACCTGGAAGGCTTTTACGATCACGTCCCCGACGATGATGACTGGAATGCCGCCGCCGACCTCGCTCAGAAACCGAAGGTGACGGTAAGAATCGCCGAGGACGGAGGATGTTACCGATTAAAATGACGTTGGTCAGCCGAATATTTAGGTTTACTCGTTTCTAGATCGTATTTTAGCGGTATCTCCCGAAAGAAGCGGGGGCGAATTTCCACAACCGTCGCCCGGCAGCTCCCGTTGATCTGGACGTCGGGTCGCCCCGCCCGCCTTCGGCGCCGTCCACCCATCCGCGCCCAGAGCCGCCGGGGATCGCTACTTGCGCCGATCGATGGTGGCGAAGATATTCCGCCTTCCGAGACCCACCTCAGAATTGTCTATTCGTCTTCCTTCCGGGCCCTGATGATCACCGCCTCTTCCCTCACCTCCACCTCCGCAGAAAATCCCGCCTCTCGGAAGATCCGCGCCCACTCGGTCCCGGAGTAGTTCGGGCCGTGGTGGTGGCCGAGGGGCTCTGTCGCCAGATATCGCCCCTCCTCTCGGAGGACGCGCCGGATCTCCGAGAGGCCTTTCGGGATATCCTCGAGGTGGTGGAGCATAAAGAAGGAGTAGATAGTCTCAAAGCAGCCGCCTTCGAAGGGGAGGCGGTAGACGCTGGCGGTTCTGAAGGTGACGTTCTTTATCCCCAGCGCTTCGGCGTTCATCCTCGCCTGACACATCTGGGGGTCGTAGATGTCGATCCCGAAGACCTGGGAGGAGGGGTTAGCCTCTCCGACGTCGAGGGTCTGACTCCCAAAGCCGCATCCGACGTCCAGGATCCTTTCCCCCTTCAATTCGGGGAGAACCTTGGGCCAGGCCCGTCTTCTAGCGGAGAGGGGCCGGGGATCGGGGAAGGTCGCATCCACCGAGGCGGCTGCATCGATGGAGGTGAAGGGTAGGACCGCGTAGACTTCCGACCCGTTCGCAGCCATCAGCCCCTTGACGTAGATGGCGCCGCTCTCAGCCCCAATCCGCTCGACTATCGAAACCCCCAGGCGGCTGGAGAACCTCATGGACCACTCCTTTCCGTATTCCGAAGGCAACGCCTCGAAGGGGGCGTGGGCGACGAGGTAATGAGAGTATTCGGGGCTGAAATACGCCGGAAGATCCTCTTTTTTGTTGAGCTGGATCTCGCTGATGCTATCCTTGAAGAGGGCGAGGTGATGCAGGTCGCCGGCTTCGACGCAATTTCGGACGGTCCCGATCTCTACGAACATGATCCGCGATATGAAGATTCCCGAATAAATAATGGTCCATCGATTGTCTCATCCTCATCCACATCCTCATCCACATCCTCATCCACATCCTCATCCACACCCTCATCCACACCCTCATCCACACCCTCATCCACATCCTCATCCACATCCTCATCCACATCCTCATCCACATCCTCATCCACATCCTCTCCCTCCACCCTGCCCTCCATCAGATCTGTCGATGCCGCCTTCTTTCTGCCATCCTGGAAAGTCGAAGTAGCGGTGATCGTCGATGTGGGCCACCTCTTCAGGCTCAGCATTGAAGTAGCGGCAGAGGTCGAAAAAGGACTCGGAAGAGTCCTTCACCTTCCCGAACTTGGAGGCGACGGATGATCGCGCAGAAGTGGTGGCGGAGGCTCCCAAGCTCGAACTAGACGAACTAAGTGGCTATGTTGGAGGCGACGACCAAGTCGTACTTCTTCGAGAGGAGGGCCAGGACATCCTCGGCTCGGGGATAGAACTCGCCATCATTTTTGTATATTTCCAAAATTTTCATCAGTGGAGCCGAAGGCCTGGAGCCGGAGACCGCCAGTATTATGTGCCTAAATATGCATATGAAATCGTTCACTCGCATCAAGAAGATAAATGGCCAGGAATATCTTTATGAGATAACCCCCTATTACGATAAAGAAAAGAAGAAGATTCGCCAGAAGAGCAAGTATCTTGGAAAGAACGTCAACGGTGTTCCGGTCAAGGTCCGCTCCGTCGACCAAATACCGAAGAAAGTGTTGTCGCATGGCGAATTTGTCCCGCTAAAAAAGATCGCGGAAGACCTTGAACTGGAAAAGGTCCTCTCTGGTGTCGTGCCTGGCAAAGAAGTCTGGCCTATTTTAACTTTGGCAATGAACTTCGCCACACGTCCACGAGCACTAACCCATATTCAGAGCTGGTATGAAGGTACGATCTTATCTGAAGACCATCCCGATCTTCCTTTATCATCCCAGAGCCTTTCTAGACTGTTAAGCCATATCGGTGAAGGAACTGCGAATCTTGAGTTCTCTCGCAAACTCATTGAGCAAATATCGACGTGCAGCACGCTGGTCTACGATATAACCTCCTTGTCATCTTACTCTCAGAGCATCAGCCTTTTGGAATACGGTTATAACCGAGATGGTCTCGACCTGCCCCAGATCAACTTGTCCCTGATCGTCGATAAAGATCTGGGCATACCGGTAATGTACGATCTCTATCCGGGAAGCATTGCAGATGTATCTACGCTCAAGAACACTGTCAAGAAAATGAAGGCCCAGGGAGTTAGAAACTATACCCTGATCATGGATAGGGTTTTCTTCTCAACCGATAACATCGAGGAGATGGTGTCTGCTGATTTGTCGTTCATCATTCCGCCAACTAGCAATCTAAAGAACGTCAAAGAAGCGATATCTGCTATCCACAAGCGCATCGACGACCCTGAGCATCTGAGGCTCTACGAAAAAGAGCCGCTCTTTGTGATGCCCATGAGCATTGATATAGGTGAGAATAGGTTGGACGGATACGCATTTTACGATCAGAAACGAGAGCAGCAGGAGAGAAACACATTCTATAAGCGGTTATATGATCTGATGGAAGTGCTAAAGTCCAAGAGCCTAAAACCTTGGATGGACCCTGGCGATGTCTTCAGGGCAACGGCAAAGAGGGATGCCAAGTTCATCGAGTGGAAAGCGATAGACGGCAAGTTCCATGTATCGCTCAGAAAAAACGCAGTCTCTCACGCAGTTAATAAAATGGGCAAGTTTATTCTGCTTTTTCGAGGCGAGTTTTCTTGGATGGAATGTCTCTCACTTTATCGAAGCAAGGATGTAGTCGAAAAGGGATTCGACGTGTTAAAGTATGACATCGAGTTGATGCCAACCAACCTGAGGACTAACAGCAGTCTAAGAGGATATCTGTTTATCGCATTCATCGCCTTGATATTGAGGATGAAGTTGATGAAGATGATGATTGATGCGGAGCTGAATAAAAGATACTCCGTCGAAGGATTGCTTACTGAGCTGGAAAAAATTAAGATTATGGTCTTGCCGAATGGAGAGAAGATTACCACTGAGATATCCAAAAGGCAGCGAGAAATCATCGACGCTCTTCATATGTGTGCCTAAACGCTGGGGAGGTCAGGATAAAAAATTAATACCAATGATCCCAATTACTTTGTGCGTTTAAGTTATGTTTGGACGAACTCAACGGTATAAGTTCCCATCCCGCACGTTCCAAATCGGTTTCATTTCCAAAAACGCTTTTTTCATGAGCGGCCACACATAATAAATGAGTGGGCCTTGTTAAACCAACGTAGGCCATTTTTAATGAATTAATCTCCAAAGGACGCTTGGGTTTTTTGTAATTTCCCTTAAAATACTCGATTAGTCGTTCTACGAGGATTTCGAAAAACCTAATCAATGGTTAAGTTTATATACTATTATTACTATATTTAACTTCCATGAGAACCCTAATAGACTTTTCCATCATGCACGA